>OJAW01000208.1_pt1 | contig 45352 bp, 66 predicted proteins | sample 1589151 | NCBI WGS metagenome assembly OJAW01 (sample SAMN03283290) | human gut metagenome | biome: human-associated habitat; material: feces | host: Homo sapiens | place: Peru | collected 2012
ATCACTCTCACGAGCGATGGGATTTTTTCGTATATTTTCTTTATAGAGGAAGGATTTTCACTAAAAGTTTCCCCTATAAAGGAAACTTTTTGCTATTTTCTTTCCATTACAAAGGAAATTTTGTATATTTTTTACCGTACAACGACTTTCTTACCTTTTATTATATAGACACTAGAAGGCAGACTAATCGTTTGACGAACATTAGGTTCTGTAAGGAAAGTCTTTACACAGCGACCATCCAAGGCATGAACACTTAACTTCTCTACCTTTGCAGACAATACCGAAATAAAGCCCTTGCCACATTCTACTTGGCAACCATTCTGTACTTCAACAGAAGAAATAGAAGATGACTCTCCTGTCAGATAAACCAAGACTCGACCTTTATAGCCATCAAACCAGAACTTCTTGGTAACATACCAATATTGCCTTACAGGCCATTTATCATAACTCAAGACATTATGTCCACCACCATCCCAAACTTCAATGTCTCCATACATAAAGTTTTCTCCTACTTCATCAAGCGTAAAGGTTTCTTGGATGTAAGTAACCGCTCCATCGCCAGGAAACTCTATATCCTTCATGTGAAGAGACTTTTGAGGCCATTTATAACCACTGCACCAACCACCTGCTACATATCGCAAGGTTGCTGTTGCCCCCGTATTCTTGATTCCAAAAGAAAATGTAAAAGATATTGAATCAAAATCTTGGTTTTTATCTAGTTCGCATGAAAATTTTTTAGAGCTCATTGAAGGAACTGTAAAAACCAAAGAAATACCTGATATTATAGCATCTTTACTTAGTTTAGGCAATAAATGGAATCAATATTACAAAGTAGAAATAGGCACTTTACAAACTATATATAAAGTAACAGTTGCTGATATTGCTTTAGAAAATGATGACAAAGCTTCTGAATTTGTAATAGATTTATATTCTAAAACACCTTTAGATATTGGTAACATTTATGAAGTTGAATATAAAATTTATCCACATCCAAAACAAGGTAGAAGAATAATTGCTATTGCAACTACAATAACAAAAACTAATTATGATTTTGATACAGAAAATTTAAGTTTTATAGATAGTCTTAATAAATTTAAAGCAACTAGTAATATTGATCAAAAAATAAATGAATTATATGAAAGTGCTAGATGCCATATAGCACCTTATCTTAATAGAGATATTTGGTTTGCTATGGATTTGGTCTTTAATTCCCCTCTTGATATAACTTATAAAAATGTTATTAGAGGTGCTTTAGACATATTTGTTTTAGGAGATACCAGAACTGGTAAATCTGAAACTTCTAAAGCTCTTAAAAATTTATATGATTTTGGAGAAATAGTGCCTCTTAAAACTGCCACTGTAGCTTCCTTAATTGGTGGAACTGATGATAAGATTAAAAAAACAAAATTGGGAGTTATTCCTAGACATCATAAAGAACTTATTGTTATGGAAGAATTTAGTGGGGCTCCTATGGATTTTCTTAAAACTTTAACAGAAATAAGATCTAGTAACATGGTTAAAATTTATCGTGTTGCAGGTGACTTGCAAACACCTTGTAAGTTAAGAATGATAACAATTTCAAACCCTATTAGTGAAAATGGACAGCTTATGACATTGTCAGCTTATCCCAATGGTGTAGAGCCTATAAATGAACTTATAAAATCCCCTGAAGATATTGCAAGATATGATATGTTTATCTTATTTCCTAGAGTAGAAAAATTATCAAATCCTTTTGGAACAACTTTAAATAACAATTTGAAAATTGATGAAAAACATTATCAAATTAAAAGCAAATGGATAAAATCACTTACACATGAAAATATAATAATAAGTGATGAAGTAGGAAGCTATATCTTTGAAAAAGGTATAGAATTAAATAAAATATTTGAATGTAGTTTTACTGTTTTTGGTAGTGAAACTGATAAAAAAATAGCTAGAATGTCAGCAGCACTTGCATGTATGCTATGTTCAACAAATGATTTTAAACATGTTACAGTTACAAAAGAACATGTAGATTATATAGTAAGTTTTCTAATCAGAATATATGATAATCCTATTTTTAGATTAAGAGAATTTGCTAATGAAGAGAAATCTTATAGAGTTGTAGTGCCAATAGACACTCAAGATTTAGAATCTATTTATCCTAAAAATGTCACATTTATTGATTTCTTAGCTAATACTTCTAAAGTAAATAGAAATGAATTAATGACAGTATCAGGATTAGATAGAGATAATTTTAGCAAAATATTTAATATGTTAGTTGCTAGAAAATTTATTAAATTAAATAGGGATTTTGTAGCACCAACAGTTAAATTCAGAAACACATACAGAATTATGAATAAAACATTTAATTTATCTGATGTAAAAATTGAAGATAATGTTAATGTATTTTAGAAGGGAGTGAATATATGGAAAACAAAAGTAAACAAAGATTAAAAGAATTGAAATTAGCAATTTATATAAATCACATTGATAAGCAAAGAAACAAAGCAATTTATTTAGATATAATGAAATTATTAAGTTGTGTTGTGAAAGCTTTTGGTGAAGAATATGAAGCGTTATTTATTAAAATGTGGCAAAAGAGTATTGCTGATAATTTGATGGGAGCCTCAAACAAAGAAATAATAGCTACAGCAAAAACATATTTCACTAATGCAGAGACTTCTTCAAAACTTGGTATATCAATTGCATATTTTTATAAAAAATATAGAGATTTACTAGACAGAAAATTTATGACTGAAGAATTTATGGAAACATTAAAGCCTATGTTTGATTCTTATGAAGCTTATGTTTTAGTTGAAATATTAACAAAATTTATTGAAGAATTCCATTGGAAATTAGGTAAAAAAGATCATGAACTAAGAGAACATGAAAGAACTTTGGAAATTGAGTTTTATTTAATTTATGATAGGTTGATGAATATAGTTCAAAACGCAGGTATATGTAATAAAATTATTTACAATATATGTTATACATTTAACATTGATAGTTCAACAATAATGAATTTAAAAAATAATATACATTTAATTAATAGGACTTATCCTAATTTTAGATATAGTCATAGATATTTTATGCAAGAATTTGTTTATTTATATACTAAAAAAGGTTTATCAAAATATGAGATAGCAACTAAAGTTCTAAATAAAAGTAGAAGTTTTTTCTATAATGGAACTAATAAAAAATACTGTGAATTAATTGATAGTGAAGATGCCTCTTGGCAATATGCTACTACAATAGATTGGAGTAATATGAGAATACCAAGTGCTCTTACATTTATAGATGTATTCCATTCATTTATAGATTATGACATTTAATGATAAATTTTTATTTCATAAGTTTGGTTATAAAGTTTTAGAAGTTAAAACTAAACAAGATATAGAAGAAATGGAATGGGATTTTGCTATAAATGGAACACGTTATTTTGCATATGACACTGAAACAACAGGATTAAACTTTATAAAAGATATACCTTTTTTAATAATATTTGGATTTGAAAAACATATTTATCTATGGGAAGCTTCTTATAAAGAAGCAACAGAAGCTATGTTTAAAATAGTAAAATCTATAGATAAAATGTTGTTTGCACATAATGCTAAATATGATTATCATATGTTACATAATATAGGAACTCCAATACCTGAAGATATAGAGTTATCCGATAGTATAACTTTATTTAGATTAATAAGTGATTGTGATGATGATTTTCAAAGTATGCGTCTTGAAAAATTAGGAGAAAAATATGTTGATCCTGAAGCTAAATTTGCTGGGCATGAAATTAAAAAAATGTTGGAAAAAATGAAAGCTGAAAGAAAAAAATTAGTGTGTAATAATTATAAATTACTAACAGGTGAAAAAACATTTAAAACAGCATGGGAAACTTTTTCTAACAAAATAAGATTCATTACAGAATATCATGAATGCTTTAATGAATATAAAGAACCAACTTATTATGATGCCTATTTAGAAAATCCTGAATTAGTAAAGATGTATGCAATAGATGACGTTGTTATTATTTTAGAATTTTTAAATAAAGCTGGAAGTATTTATGCTAATAAGTATTGGGATACAAAAACAAATAGCATAGATACAAGAACATGGAAAAGAGAAAATAAATTAATCAGAGGTATAGCATCAATGGAAAGAAACGGATTTAAAGTTGATGTAGATTATTTAATTAAATCTCATTATAAAATAGAAAAATTTAAAGAGTTATTATATGAAAAATTACATAAAATAACAAATGATAATTGGAAAGTAGGACAACATGCTGAGATAAAAAAATTCTTTAATGAAAAATATGGACTTAATTTAATTAAAAGTGATAAAAAAGCAATACAAGAATTATCACATAATGAAAATAAAGATATTTCAGAAATTGCTAAAATAATCATAAAATTAAGAACTGTTGATAAATGGTTGTCTACCTATATAGATGGTGTTTTAAATAAAATAATTGAAGTAGATGGTGAATGGAGATTATATACATCTATAAATAATAATGGAACAATTAGTGGTAGAGTAAGTTGTGATTTACAACAAATGCCTAAATATTCAATTAATGAAACAGATGATGATGACAATTTATTATTAGAAGAATCCTTAACAGATGATGAAGGTTCTGAGTTATTTCACCCTAGAAAGTTTATTATACCTAGTAAAGGTTATAAGTTGTATTTTATTGATTATTCGCAAATGGAATTAAGAATACAAGCTCATTTTACAACTTTAATAGGAAAACCTGATTATAATTTATGTAGAGCTTACATGCCTTATGATTGTCATACTTATAATGAGATGTTTGACATAGTTAATTTTGATTATAAAAATCTTGAACATATAAAACATGCTTATGACTGGGAGTGGTTTAACAACAAAGATAACAAGCAATGGGAACCTACTGATTTACATACTAAAACAACTCTTACAGCATTTCCTGAATTTGCAGATAAAACTGATACTAAAGAATTTAAAAAGAAGTGGAGATATTTAGGGAAATCTACCAATTTCGCTGAGATGATAAACGGCGAAGTAAAACTGTGTGAACCTTAGCAAGGGTGTCCTAGAAATAGGGCTAACGAGGGAAGCCTAAGTCAGAAATGATATGGTAATCTCGTGCCAAGCCTTTTTTAAAGGAAGGTGTAACGACTATCGGCGATGAATGTAACCGAGTATGCTACTTATTGCTACAGTAGTAGAAGTGCACAGCAACTTAAATAAGTTGAAGAAATAGTCTAGTCCTTATGGAAACATAAGGTAGTAAACGAAAAATTATGGCTGTGGTGCTAAAACATTGGCTTCTAATTTGAATATAGATATTGAAACAGCAACAAAATTATCAGATGCTTATAATGAAGCTTATCCAGGTGTGATAGAGTATCAAAAATGTGTTCAATCAGAATTAAATTTAAAAGGATTTGTTACAAATTTATATGGTAGAAGATATTATATTGAAAAAAGCACTAATTTTTATAAAGGAAATAATTATTTAATACAAGGAACAGGTGCAGATGCTTTAAAAGAAGTTGAAATTAAAATTTGTGATTATTTGAAAGATAAAAAATCAAGATTTATATTGCCTATTCATGATGAATTATCTATTGAAGTGCACCCTGATGAAGAATCTTTTGTTCCTAAAAAAATAAAAGAAATTATGGAAAGTATAAGTGATACAATTAATCATGTTCCAATGATAGCAGAGGTTGAAATGACTGAAACTAATTGGAGTGAAAAGAAAGGTGTTGAATTATAATGGCTAAAGAACAAGGTATACAAGAGGCTATTATGAACTACATAAGTTCAATAGGAGGTTTGCCTGTTAAATTTAATAATATAGGTATATATGCTAAAGCAGGTGTTTCTGATATACTAGCTTGTATAAAAGGACGGTTTGTTGCTATAGAAGTTAAAAAACCAGGCAACACACCCTCTGCTTTACAAGAAAATTTTATTAATGCCATTAATCAAATAGGGGGTTTTGCCTTTTGGGCAGATAATTTACAAGATGTTAAAGACAAATTAAAAGAGCTATCTTAAACTAGCTCTTTTTCTTTTTGCATTATTTAATGTTATATTGTTTTTTGCTGTAATTTCTTTTATTGTTGGAATGTCTATTCCCTGATTTTTAAGTCTTTTTACCTCAGCTTGATAAGCTTCTAATTCATCATATAAGTTACTTTTTCTTACATTTTCTTGGTTTGTATTTTGTATTACAGATCTAAATATTTCAGCCCATAAAGCTTGCCTACTTTTACCCTCATTATTACGTTCAAGAATAGCTTGAACTTTTTTAATTAGATTAGTTGAAACATTTTGTAAACCAAAACCATTTAATATAGTTTCAGCAGCTTGTGCTGAATCTTCTAAACCTTTATTACTTATTCCCATTTTATTTAATGTGTTTGATAAAACTTTGTAATTAGCATCTTCACCTGTGTATAAACTTTTTCCTGTTACTAATTCAACAGGAGTCTTAATTAGAGGAGAAGTTGAAGCTAATGTTCTTTGAATTGGATTGCTAAGGTATTCTTCTAAATCGGATACTGGTAAATTTGCTTTTAGAAATAATTGATTTCCATCAGATCCTGTAAAAGGCAATGGTATTTGCATATTTGATTTTTGATAATCATAATAACTATCTTCAGGTAAATCATTATAAGTATTTTCTAAAAATCTATATAATTTAACATACTTTCCAGTGTTTTTCATCAAGTTATTAGCCTGAAACATTAAATTTTGTTTAGTAAATGTATAGAACGGTATAACCTTTTTGATAACATTTTTTTCAACATCACTCATATTAGAAGGATCAAATAATGCAAATTTAACAGCATCTATTGCATTTTTTTGTCCTAATCTTCTTACATAATCAGGATGATCTTTAGCATATGTAAGAAGTGCAAATCTGTTATACCTATCAACAATTTCATTTGCTTCAACACTTTTTTGTGATAACCATTTAATAGGACCTTTTCCACCTTCTTTAATAGCTTCTAAACCTTGTCCTTTTGTGAAAGCCTCAGCAAAACCTGCTTTATAAAAATCTTGTAATACATCAAATTGTTTCTTTTCTAAATCAGTTAGTGTTCCTTTAACAGCTTTTTGTATTAAATCATCTGCATTATTCCATATTGTCATTGCTTTTTCATAATATGGAATAATTTGTGAGGCAGGCATACCACTTAAAACCATGTTTAATGAGTTTCCTGTCATATTTCTTACTTGGAATCCTGCTGTTAATGTAGAGAATTTTTTAAATGTATTATTCATATTATTTATTATTTTCATAAATGGATGTGTTTCTTGTTGCACCTTAGAGCCTAAATTCAAGGCATTCAAGAGGTCTTTATCCATTACTAGGGTTTTACCTTCAAGTTCCTTTAAAGTTTCCATTACTGCCTTTCTTGAGCTTTCAGGTAATACATTAAGAAGTTTCTCATACTTGTTTTTGATATAAGTTCCACTTATTTGTTGAAAACCATATGGTATTTTTGTTTTTCCAAATTGGTCTGTAACTTCTTCTATAGTTTTAACATATTCAGGATTAGTTAAAGTTCCTGAAGCAATTGCACTATTTATTTTATTTGCAGCTGCTCCAACATTTGCATTACGTTTAGAGAACTCTACTAAGTTCTCTGTAAAACTTTCTTTAAAAAATTCTTGAGCTTCAGGAGAACTTAAAGTAGCATAGTCTTCAGCAACTTGTTTTATAGTATTTAATTTTTTTTTAAATATACTATCTTTTATTTCATTAGCATTTTTAGTTAATTGTGTTAATGAATCTTGCTCATATTTAAGCTTACTTCTTAAACCATTTGAAACATCATCTAATGAATCAAATATTGTTTTAGTTAAAGCATCAGATTTTTTTAATCTTGACTCACTCTTAGAAAGTTCAATACCTAATGCTCTACCTTCTTTAAAAGCTTTATTTGCATTTTTAAATATTGCAGTTGTTTTCTTATTTGATAAAGCTCTTACTTCAGCCATTTGTGCTGTTAATAACTTTTTATTATTATTCATAGTTGTTCTAGCTACATTTATCATATCATCTGTAGCATTTTTCTTTTTTAATATATTTCCATATTCTGTAACAGATTTTGCATATTTTTTATAAGCATCTCTTGTAGTATTTATAACTTCATCTGCATTAGGAACATTTATATCATCAAAATTATATTGCCTTAAACTTCTAGTATGTTCAGCTAATTCATTATTTGCTTTTATATTATCATAAATTTTAGCATCTTTTGGACTTAAAGATTCTCTATTAACTTTATTTATATCTAAATAACCACTTTCTGTTTTAGCTTTACTAAGTTCTTCATGTGAAGCTAATTCTTTTTGAAATCTATTAATATTTTGGTTTTTACGACTAACCATAGTATTAAAAGTGTTATCTGATCTTACTAAATTGATTTCATCAAGATTAACAGGATTACCTTTTAAATCAGTAAATTGTCCTGCATTATTTATAGTATATTTTTTACCATTTTTTGCTATAAAATTACCTGCTTCATCTGTTTTAAATATACCCTCTGCTGCACCTTTACCTTTTTTAGCCAATGTTGAAGCTTCTTCTAAAGCTTCAAGTCTTTTCATTTCATTAACTTCTGCTACAGGTATTTGATATTTTCTTCTTCCTACAGTAGATGTTACACTTCTTGGCAAATCTTTATTTAAATTATGTGTTACATAATCTTCTGTTATTTTTTCACCTGTTCGTGTGCCTGTTGCTAAATCAGTTAAACCTGCTATCTCTTTAGGTTTAGATTTTGCATAATCATACAAACTACTAAGTTCATCATTACTTCCAAACAAATTAAGTGCAGCTTGTTGTGTTGCTTTTGCATTACTTGAAATCTTTTGACCAAAATTAAGATCATTTAAAGAATCTTGAATAGCATATAATTTTCTTTTGTTACCCAAAAGTTTAACTTTATTACCATTTGTTATTTCAGCATCTATACCATATTCTTTTAATTTAGAAACTATATTATTAGCAACATCTTTATTGTAAACATACACATTTTTATTTTCTACTAAATCATTTATTAATTCTTTTCCTGTATAAGACCAATCTTTAGATGCTTCAGTAGCATGTGTTAAATTGTTTAAAATAGTCTTGTAAGCTTCTTCCTCACTTCCTAAATCTTTTAGTAAGTCTATTTCTTTGTAATTTTTAGCAATATTTTGAGCTCTTTTATTTATTTCATTAGCTGTTGTTTGTCCATATTGTAAAGTAAGTTCTTTTAAATCATCAGCTTCTCTTGCTTTTCCAACAAATCCCCCAACTGCTTTAGAACTGTCAAGAGCAGTTGAAATCCTTTTCTTTGCATTTTGATATGTTTCAAGTTTATCTATAGAAGCACCCACTCTTTTCAAAGCCTCATTTCTAGATAAGCCTTGTGCAACTAAATCATCAACTTTTTTTAAGTTTTTATTATCTAAAAATCCTAAAGCAGCTTCAACACCTTTATCTGCTATTTTAGCACCTTTTTTTATCCCTTTACCTAAATAATTCATTACAGCCTGATTTGCAGGTGCCCATGTTACATTAGGTGTAGCTGCATTAAGCATATTTGCTATAGAACCTTTAATACCTTTATACACAGGTTTTGCCACATCAGTTGCTGTATCAACAGCTTTTGCCACATCAGTTGCTGTATCTATAGCTTTTGTTGCAGTTTTTGCTTTAGAAGCTATACCTATAGGGGCTGCAAGATAATCTAAAGGATCTCCTACTATTTCTAATCCCATACCTAATACATCAGACCAATCAAGTTTTCCTTCACGATCTTTCATTCCAGCATGTTTAACTAATAGATCTTTTCCACTGGTATCTTTTTCTCCAGTTATACCTTTACCAAGACCTTTTCCAAAGTCTTTACCTTCTAAAGCATAATCTATTCCTGTAAACAAAGCATTTCTAGGCCTATCTAACAATTCTAATAAATCACGAATAAGCCCTTGATTTTGTTCTAAATTAAGAGCTTTTTCTATAACATTTCTATCATCAGTTAAATCCTCAGGATCTAATCCTGAGGCTTGTAACCTTGTTTTATAATTACTATTTGTTTTTTGTAGTTGTTCTAAAGAAGATAATTCTTTAGTTGTATTCGTTTTATTTTTTAAATTCTTTTTAATTAATGCAATACGAGAATTCCTAGCCATTTTAAACCTCCTTATTATAATTAATATTTAGGTTTCTTTCCATTATGTTTATTTTGATAAATCTTAATTAAGTTATTTTTAACATTTTGATATGTTTGACTATTTTGACTTAATGTATAATCAGAAGCAAGTTGATCTAAAGCATCTAATGATTCTTTATAAGTAGTTGTATTACTTGTTCCTTTTTTAGCAGTTTGGTAATTCCTTACTAATGCAGATAAACTTGATGCAAGACTATTAGCATAACCTATATTTTCAGAAGAACTTGAACCTCCTGATGGAGCTACATAACTGTTAGCTCTTTGAGCTGCTGCATTTGCTACATTTGAAGCTAAAGTTGCATTTATTTGTTTTAATGCATTTTCATATGTTGTATTAGCATTAGCTAAAGCTTTATCTGTATCTTCTTCTTTTTGTGTTAATGCAGTTCTTAATTTATCCATGATACTTTGATTTTCTGTTGCTAAATTACTAACTTCTTGTCCTTGATTAATTAAATTTTGTAATTGAGCTAATTGTTGCAATCCACTTCCACCTAAACCTCTTGAAGCTGCACTGATTCTAGTTTGTCTGTCAGCCTGTTCTCTTGCAGATTCTAAAGAAGATTGTCCTGAAAGATATGATTGTTTTTGACTTTCTTGATTTTTAGCATTTTCTTCTTGGAATCTTTTTAAAGAAGTTAACAAATCACTTCTTGTTGTATCATAGTTTTGTTTTGCAGCTGATTTATCTGCATCTGCTTGTTGTCTATAAGCTTTTAGCATATCTGAAATATCTAAAGTATAATAACCCCCTGTTCCACCTGTAGAACTAGAGCTTAAATCTGTTAAATAATCGCTAGTGTCATAAGTATTATCTATTTTATTTTTCTTTGTTTTACTTGAACTTGATAGAGGTTCTGTAAAATAACCCACAAGCCCAAAAGGATCCATAAACCAATCTTTAGTAGATTTCCAAATTTTACCTGCACGTGTATTCGATACATTACTTGCCATATTAATAAACCTCCTTTTTAGCATATTTTATCACTTTAATTTTAACATATACCCTGTAAAATTGCAATATAAAAAGAGAGGGAACTCTCTTTAAAACAAATGGAGGATAGAGTGAGATTTGAACTCACGAATACGAATTTTGCAGATTCGCCTCTTAAACCACTTGAGCATCTATCCATCTAAAAGAAGAAATTAATCTTCTTTAGGTATCATGCAAAAATATTCATAAACTTTATCTTCAATACCATCTGCATCATTTAACCATAATTTAGTCATTTTAGCATACATCTCATTATTTTCATCTAACAACTCATGATAGTCATTATATAAAGAATTAATTACTAAATAAATATCATTAACACTATGTCTTATACCATAATTTTCTTTAATTTCTTTAGCTTTCTCCATGTCATAGTGCTCTCCGTAAGGTAACATATGGTTAACTATTTCTTTAGCTTTTTCTTCTAATATAACTCTACCATAAGCTATTTCATAAAGTTCTTTCTTATATTCGTGATACATTTTAGGATGTTTTTCTTTTAAATCACAAATAAGATCATTTAGCATATCATTTAACTTATACATATCTTCTAATCTTCCCTTTTCTATGATGTATTTAAGAGTTTCTTTAACCTTCATTGGTTTCCTCCTTTCAATAAACTGATAATTTCTTTATTTTGGTTTATTATAGTTTCTAAATATTTTTCATTTTGTTCATGTAAAATTTCATCTTGTTTTTGCAAGTGTTGGTTTAAATCATCATTACTTGCTTGTTTGGTATTTAATTGTAAGTTTTGAATAGATAAAAGATAACTTGCTATAGCTATGATATTTAAAATATCATAATTCCATGGCATTTGTGTTTCATTATTCATTATCCGATTTTCTTAATAATAAATGATGAATTTTTAACAATTGGGATTTGTGTAGCTGTTGCCCCAACATTTGCTAAAGAACCAACAGTAATAGTTGTAGAACCATTACCACATATTCTAATTAATCTATTAGCTGATACATTTGAATATGTATTAGCAGTAGCAACAGTGTAATCCATTTCAGTGCCACTTAATAATTCTCCATTAGCTTTAATTCCTAAAGCAGTTATACCAGCAGTAGCAGATGTTACATTTGTATTGAACATTAATTCATAAATACCAGGTTCAGTAATTTGATATTGAGTGCTTCCTGCACTGTGATTCAACCAACCACAGCAACAATTAGCTGACCTCGTACGCACTACATCACTAGCAAATGGTATATTAGCAGTGTTACTATCTAATGTAAGAGCTACTTCTTGAACAGAATTTATCATAAATTTATATCTCCTTTCTATAACTTTGCACAATATTTTCAATATACTGTGCATTTTTAAATAAAAAGATAGGTTTTTAAGCCTATCTTTTGTTAAGGACATAAATGTCCTTATCTTGCAAGTTCCTGTAATCAGGTTACCTAATAGGCATTTGCATTAAATTATTGTTGTATTCCCACAACCACATCCATTAGTGTATCCATAAGTTGATGGAACAAATGGTGAACAACTAGGGTATGCAGGTGCTGGTCTTGGAATTATTGCATTTACGATCTGATTAGTCAAATTAGCATTATTTAAAGCTAAGTTAGTTGTATAGACTTGATCTCTTAATTGGTCTATCTTATCTTGTTGAATAAGGTCAATTACTTTCTGAGTATTAGCAAGTCCTTCAGCTCTTAGGTTGCAGCAGCATTCAGCCATTTGAGCAGATAAGGTTTGAGTTTGAAGGGCATTATCATATCTGTTTTGTAATATTTCCTTTTGAGTAGCACAAGCATTTTGTGAGCAATTAAATCTGTTTTCTAATACTTGAGTTCCTAAATCATATTTAGTTTCAAGAATATCTCTTTGAGTTTGGCATCCAGTAGTTGAAACATTTTGATTAGTATTAAAGATATCTCTTTCTAAGAATCTAGTGTCAATATCAGTTTCTAAACCATTGTTTCTGTTAAAACCATTTCCCCAAAACGCAAAAAGTATAATTATTATCCAGAACCAAGCTCCATCACCGAATCCATAACCATCTCTGTTGTTACCCATTACAGCTCCTACATCAGCAGCAGTTAAAGGCATAGTTTCCATTAGTATCTCTCCTTTCTATTATTTTTATATCAAATCGTTTTCCCTTCAACAAGAAAACGATAGATACCTATTTTATGTTTTGCATTTGACTTAGCACATTATCAGGAACTCCTAAATTGCGTGCCTGTGTCATTACTTGTTGTATTTGAGAATTATCCATACTTCCCATCATTTGTTTTATTAAATTTTTAGGATCTGTTCCATTACTCATTGCTTGATTTATTTGAGTTGCCATCTGTGGATTTCTTGTTTGAAGTTGCCCCATTAGCATTTTCATTAGCATATTGTTCATTTTCTTTCTCCTTTATTAATTTATTTATTTTTGCTTCTAATTCTTCAATTTTTAAATCTTTCTCATCTTTTTGTATAACTTCTTTAAGAGAATATATTTTTATATCACCTGAAGTGTTTTTTAACCACATTGTATTAAATTCTTTATTAACAAAAATAGTATCTGCAAAAATTAACTCTTGCTTAACTTCATCTAAAGAATTTACATATTTTATACCATTATTATTTTGTGTTGGTGTTATTTGAAAATTTTGATTAATTTGTGGTGTAGGTTGTTGATTTTGATTAGCTATTTGCATTTGTTTATCAATTCTATCTCGTAAACCTTGTAAATCTTGCATATACATTTGATTGTTGTATGGATTATACATAATTTCCCTCCTTCTAAAATAAAAGAGAACAACAAATCATACCCTTTTAAAAGTATTTTAAGTTGTCCTCCTTCTGTAATAACATATCTAGATATTGATATATCTTGTTTATTACAATTATATTATGTCATATAAAAAGGTTCCTAACGTGTCTTGTTTATGACTTTTAACTGACACAAAAAAGAAGGTATTATAATACCTTCTTAATTAATCTTTTAAGTTTCTTTAGTCTTCTATAAACTGTTCTCTCACACATATTTAATTCTTGTGAGATCTCTACTATGGAATTATCTTGTATTCTCATTTTGAATATTTGTTTTAGTTCATCATTCAACATTGCTTTCTTACAAATATCTTCAAATTCATTTTCTGAAAATTCAAAACTAAATCTCATTTTATTTTTTCTTTCTTTTTTTAACAGCTATAACTTTACTACCTGATGAGTTTCTTCTGACTGTAATTTCCACACGACCTTTATTTTTACCACTATTTTTAGTCATTGAAAATTCTCTATGTCTAATCCCCATTTATTACATTACCTCCAATATTTTCATTATAGTTGTTATTGTCACCATCAATACTTGTATCAACAAAATTGAAATCATAATTGATAAATACATAAACTAAACCACTGATAAATAATGTTATAATTCCTATAAGAATAATTATAATCACATCTTTCATTTTATTACTTCTTTTATAATCTTTTAGAATTTCCATAGCAAACTTATCTTTTTCCATATCTTTAACTTCCTTTCTTATTTCAATAATATCATCTTTTATGGACATAACTTACACCTCTTTAGGGTGCATTTCTTTTATATGATGCTCTAATGCTATTTCTATTTTTTCATCAATCTCTCGGTCATAATCATCAAGCTTTTTTTCAATTTTTTCAAGTTTATTAAGAATGTTTTTTAATTGCATGTCTATTTGTCCTTGTCTATAGCTATTATTTCCTGAATCTTTAGTTGATTTATCTTTTCTATTTAGAACAAATGTGCAAACACATATAATGCAGCTTATTATACTCAATATTAATCCTATTGTCAACTTCATCTTTTAATTCTCCTTTCTTTATTTAATTCCTATTATTTTTGATACATAATATTTATCTTCTGTAGATTCAACTATATTACCATTATAATAAAATGTTGGTTTAAATGTTGTTTTTTGAGAATTAACAGTAATAACTGCTTGCATAGAAGAAGCTGCTACAGTTCCATTTGATGAAATATATGCATAAGAATTAGTGGCAATATAATCAGTTGAATTTTCATTGCTTCCCTTATTTTCTAAATCAATTATTATAATATTACTAACACCACCTGTATTGACGTTTGTATAGTCATATAACGCACAAGTAACAAGTAATCTTTTATATCCATTTGTATTCAAATCTATAGACACATTACTTTTTATTTTTTCACTATACAAAATTACTTCTCTTGTAGTTATTGTATTTATATAATCACAACTATAAGTATCTTTTGTATTGTTTTCACTTTTAGTATTTAACACATTTCCAACACTAGCCACACTTTGAAATGCTTTTATTATAAAGTTTGCTGATAAAGATGGTTGTATATTGTTATGCTCTTCATTTTCTCCTACAGTATAAGAATTTACCAAAGCTTTTCCAGAATTATTACCATCTGCATTAGCACCTACTGGAACTTTATCTCTAAAATCAGGAAGATTGAATGTTGTTGTTCCATCTCCTTCTCCAAAGCTTGTTCCTATTACTGAAAATAAACTTGCATAAGTTGTTCTAGATACAGCACTACCATCACAAAGTAGCCAATTTGTTGGAACTTTTGTTCCTCCAAAAGGAATTATAGAGCCAATTGCTAAAGTATCACTAGCAATTACTTTTAAAAGTTGCCATTTATTTGTTACAGGATCTCTATATTTCATAAATTTAACCTCCTATCCTATTCTTTTCCACATATATACTGTTAAGTATGGTGGCATGTTATTATGTGGTTGACCTCCACCTGAAAAGTCTGTTCTAACATTAGAAGCATAACCTGTATTTCCTTCAGCATTTACACTGTTATTTGTAAAACTAGAAGCACCTCCACCAGTATTGTAATTAAGTAATTTATGCTGATGACTAGGCATTTCATCAACAGTTAATGTATGTGTAGCAGAACCTCCTGTAGTTCCTGCTGTATAAGTATCACCAGCACCTAATAAAAATTTATCTTTTATTTGTTCCCATGCTCCTCCAAATTTTAATGAAGGATTTATTTCATCTATACTTAAATAAATACTACCAACTGGATATAAATAATCTAAAAAAGGATTAATTTCTTCAGGGTTTATCCATAATTTTGTAGCTTCATTATCAGGTTCTTCTTCTTGTATTGCAACAACTGTTCCTGAACCTGTGTTTACTCTTTTATCATCTGTGTCTAAAAATGTTTCTCCTGTTTCAACATTCCAAAGTATTTGTCCATTTTCAATATCTCTATTTTTAACTTCCTCAGTTGTTCCTCTAAACATTTGAACAGACTCATTATTATCACCTTGCCATACAATAGTATTTTCAGATTCCCAAGCTTCTTGAATAGTTTTAAAGTTATTATTTAGTTGTGCAGCAAATAGCTTATTACCATCAACAAAGTCTGTTTTTATTCTTATCTTTGCCATATTTTAGCCCTCCTTTACCTTTTTAACTTTATATACAATACCTATTGTAGATATTGAAAAATTATATAAATTTCTATTTCTTACAGGTAAACCTTTTTGTGTAGAGTCTCCAATACTTAATTCTGTTGTATCATTATAACCATCACTTAATTTTATTCTTATAGATCTACCTTTTTCTCTAACTTTAATTTTTATTTGTTGAATTGTTTTTTCACCTAATTTATCTTTTCCTAAAGTAAATTCACCAAGTGCTTTACTTACATCTAATTCATAATTACTGTCTGCTTTTAAAGTGTAATAATATGTATTAGATTCTCTATCATAAATAATAACATAATCTTCAGGATTAATTACTACTTTATCATCAACTGTAATTGTTACATAAAGTGGAATTGCATGCCCTGATTCATTTATTAATTTTATATATACTTCTTTAAACTTCTTGTTATTAGTGGGATACCCCATATTCATAGCATGTGTTTCAAGACTAGATATAAAACCATAACCATCTTTATGCTGCTCATCTTTACTTAAAAAATCTAATTCTGAAAATCTAAAAGTCATAAAGCTTACATTATTAAGAGTAGCTGTTTTAAAACTACTTGAATAATTGTAACCATACATTGGAACTATAAAGAAATCACCATTAGAGTCATAAAGACTTGCAGCAAATATAGAATAAAAAGGTAATGCTTTCTTTTGCATATCTTTATCTTTACTACTTCCATTATACACTTCTCCTGTCAAAGATTCAAGATTATATTCATAAAATGCATTTGTTGTAACGTTATAGACTATCCAAGTTGCTCCATCATTTTTTACTACAACATAGTTATCTGCCATATTAAAAGCTTCTAGAACATTATTTAAACTTAGTTCATTTCCTAATGCTAAATCTATTTTTTCAACATTTTCTGTTCCTTCTCCTAAATAACCTTGTTTTAATTTATATAAGCCATCATTACCTAAGAAAAGTAAATTATTTCCAACTGCTCTTACAGTTCTTCCATTAGGGCATCCTATAAAGTCATTTAAAGGATATATACCAAAGTCATCTGCCCCAAAGGTTCCTGTCATTCTTTTTATCCTTTTATTAGTATATACAGCATAAAATTGTCTAAAATAATTAATACTTGTTACTGCTTCTTCTCCTGCCTCGCTAGCTATATAAACATAATAATAATTTGGAAAATAATTAAACATATCATATTCACTGAAGAACATATAACCATGTCCACCATATAAAACTAATTGATTATTTATTAATTTAATTCTTGTTGATGACAATACCAATTGACTAATAGAATTAATATAACCTGTTTCATCTATCATGCTTGATGTTGTATTAATATAAGTTATAAAAGTATCATCACCTAAAGCTATTTTTAATTCAAACCTTTGATCACTATCTACTCCTGAACATACCCATATTTGTTTATTATCATCTAACCAAGCACCTGGTAACTTTTTATAAGGATTTTTAGTAGTATCTGTTTCACCATTATCAGGTCTATATTCAGGATCACTAGGTTTAGTAGTTCCTGTATATAATATATGAACATTAAAAGCATTGTTATAAGGTATCTTATTAACAGGTTGTTTGAAAGTAACTCCATTAACTGTTTTATTAACACTATAGAACACACCTTTTACTTTAGCTATACTTCCACTATTATCATAGTAAGATAATGGATCAGAAGCTAATATATTAAAGCCTATTTGAGTTAATTCAACAGGTGTAGGTTTGTATATATTTTCACTTTCATCTCCACCTATTATACTAAATAAATCTGCTTCTTCTGTATATTTAGAGTGTGTTCCTTTTGATTCAGGTATTTGATCAATTTTTATTAAATAATTTTTTCCTGTTGGTATATAAGAAAAACCATTATAATTAGCTATATCAATAGGACCTAAAGGAATATAACCATCAATATTATTTATATATTGATTTTCATCACTTTCATTTACAGAAAAATTATAACCTTCAGGATAATATAACCATCTTCTTTTTGGAGAAGCACTGATTGTAGGGTCAACTGAATCTATCTCTAAAGAAACATCATAACCAATCCCTGTTTTATATTCCATTTTTACATTTAATCTTGTTACATATAACCCACATAATTTTTGTGATTCTTCTGTATCTCCTGCATTTTTCACTGTTGTGAAGCCACCACCAACTAAAATACACCCAAATTCAATTAAACTTGAGTCTACTATTTCAGAATAATCTCCATTTAAAATTGTTTTATAATCCTGTAAAGCTTCTAAAAATTTATTATTTTTTATTATTTGTAAACCTATTACTTTATCTAATTGAAAATATCTAGTTTGTGTTTTACTTGTTTCATTTTCAGTATAAGTAACAGATTTACTTTTTTTAACTCCACATAAAATAGTATAATAAAAATCAGTTAATCTAGTAATTAATGTTGCTTTTGTTTCGCTAAATCTATTTGTTACTATATTAAATTTATCTGTATAGTGTTCATCAATAATGTCTTTTATAAAATCAGTTAATTTAGAATTGTAAACTCCTGGTCTTTTAGATAAATCTCCTTCTGTTTGATTAAAGAAGTTTATTAGCTCTTTAAATGATGAATCAGAAGCTACATCATCAGCTGTTCTTTTATCAATTCCTTTATTGAAATTAGTTATTACACTATATATTTTATTAGAACTACCTTTTAAAGGTTGTGTAACTGCCATATTAACACCATCCCATCCAACTAAAAGTAACCTCACTAGCATCTACTTTAGCCATTCTATTAGAATCTCCATCATAACCTGTATCTTCACCTGTATCAGGATCTGTTGTTAAAATACCATCAGGAATTCCTTTATCTTTAAAATCGTTTAAAGCTTGTAAAAATCTATTATAATGAAAATCTCTATTATCAGAATCTGTATCATTTGCTGCAATACTATAAGAAAGATAAGGTTCTATAAGTCTTAAAGCCCATGTTCCTAACAAAGCCTTATATGGTATTGTGGATACGTTATCTTCTGTAAATAATGGTAAATTAGTTGCACATTTTGCATTAACTTCAGCTATAGCTGAATTTGCCATACCTACTAAATTAGTATCGTTTAATTCTTCATCTGTAACGTAATTTGAATTTTCAACAATTGTATTCAATAACATATTAATTTCCTCCTTTTCTTAAAAAATAAAGAGCTATCATTAAGATAGCTCTTATTAACTTACATATTCCATACCAAGATATTCTTGTTTCTTACTAGCATTTCTAGCTTTTTTGTCTATGGAAGCAAGAGCTTTTCTTTTAATCTTTGCTTCTACATAATCAGCTATAAATTTTGGAAGACTCACTTCTCTACCATCAAATATTAAATAAATATGAACACCTTGACAGGTAGATTCAAATCCATTTGGATATAAAGCATGATAAGCAGGATCACAATAGAAATTAACTCTAGATTGTGGTGTTGCTAATGCTTTATATTCTTTTATTGCATTTGCTGATAGTTCAGCTTCACTAATTTTGCTATCTTTAAATATGGAATTTGTTGTATTAACATTCCTATTTGCCATATTAATTTCCTCCTATTTTAATTAATCTTGAGCAGCATAAATATCTGTTGGTCTTGTTAATGGGTTAGATACTGCATGGTGAATTACTGTAGCAGCAATTGGGTCAATTACTTGAGCACCAAATCCCATTGTAATCCATCCTAACGAAGCTATTTGACCAAGGTTATCACCTTTCTTAGCTTCAAATCCAAATCTTTTCATTTCAATACCAGCACTTGCTAAATCCATAACTGCATATGCATTTTCTCCAAATACATAAGTATGATATATAGATACTGCTGTATCAACTTCATAATAATTTTTAGTTGATGGATTTCCTTCAGGAGATTCAACTTCAGTATACACATAAGGTGATGCTGTTGATCCAGCTCCTGTTCTAGTATAATATGTTTTTCCTGATTGAACTGTAGTATCTGTAGATGCTTTATAAGTAACTACATCATCAATTACAGGATAATTATATTCCATGAATCTTAAGTTATAAACATCATAACTTTCTAATCCATTATCCATAATAGGTTTATTAGTTTGTCCTGGAACCATTGCTCTTTTTAGTAATGTTTCATCATCTAATAAATCTTGCATACCTTCAACAGAAGTTACTACGATATATTTTCCATATCCAGCTTTCTTATGACCTCTTCTACGTGAAACTTTCATTTGATTAGCTACTAATCTACATACATCTAATGTTAAGATGTTTGTATCTTTAATAGTTGCATCTCCAGGAGTAACTCCTTTATCAACTACATAGTAGTTTCCTGCATCTTCTTCGATTGCATCTCTTGTTACTAATTCAAGAGTTTCACTTGCATGATTAATAATTAATGGTCCATATTCAACTAACAATTGATCTAAGTTATATGTTTCAACTTGTCTTGTTACTTCAATATAAGCTCCATAAACAGCTACAGTTCCTGCAACTGTTCTAGCTCCAACTTTCATACCTTCTGGGTTTACACCTTCATTTATGATATGTCTGTTGTCAGCAACTGGTAATGGTTTATAACCTCTCCATTGAACTTTATTAGTTCCAGCATTTCTTTTAACATTTTGTCTATCACCTAAATTATATAATACATGATCACTCATGCTATATGCTAATGCTCTAAGTAAGACATTATTATCTATTTTTTCATTAGCTAATCCAGGTGTTTGTGTTCTAACTGATGTTAGAGTATTCAAGATATTTGACATATAATCAACTCCTTCTAAATTTTTATTTTCCAGCTAGTTCTCTAGCTATTTTATCAATATCTTTATTTATTGACACTGTATCAATTTTTGAAGTTTGATTAATAGGCAACTCTTTTCTGATAGCATTTTTTCTTTCCAAATTTTTCTGATAATTAACACCAACATAAGAACTAAGAACTCTATTTAATGCTGCTTTTGGCATTTCTACCAATGCATCAACACTAAATCCATCTTTTTCTAAGTCTTGGCTTAATTTATCTACTGCACTCTCTGATAGATTGTTTGAATCTACAAAAGTTTGCAGATTAGACATAAAATTATCCATCTTTTGCTTATTAGCATTTTCTGCTCTTTCTGCAATGATTGAATTTTTTAAAGCTCTCATTTCTTCAAGCTCTTGTGCAACCTCTAAAGGAATACCTTTACTTGTTGCTTCTTTCTTAACTCGTGCTTCATTTGCCTTAGTTAAAAACTCATCAACATCTTTCATGCCTAAAGCTTTTGCTAATGCATCAACTTGCCCAAGTTTTTGTTGAAACTCTTTATTTTGAGTTCTCATTTGTGCAAATGCATTATTTGTAGGATTATCAATTTCTTGTTCACCCTTATCTGATTCATCTGCATCTTCTTGTTCAGATTCATCCTCATCTTCTGTTAAATCATTTTCTGATAAATCAAAAGTATGATCAAAATCCTCTTGGTTATCAGCATCTATTCCATCTGCTAACATACCTTCTAAAACATCATTTTCCATATTATACTCTCCTTTCTCGCTCTTATTTTTGGTCTTTTCGGTCAGACACATAGTATTATGGGAGCTGATATTATAACTCTAGTTATAAATTATCATATTTTACATTAATTGTCAATAAAAAAGAACACATGTGTGCTCTTAATAATATATCTTTTCACCTTTATCTAAAGTTATCCAATAGTTATCTTTTTCAGCTGCTTCAAATACTTTTAGTGTAGAGTAGTTACCTAATAACTCAGTTAATTCCTCTATCTTTTTGTTTTGCTCCTCAATAGTATTTTTAGCTTCTAATAAAGCTTTATCAAGCTCTTCTACTTTTGCTTTTAATTCTGCTATTTGTTTATCTTTATCATCAGGTGATGGTTCCGTTTTAGGATAAATTTTAATATCGTCTTTAGTGTCTGCTACCCAACCATCTACTAAATGATACCATGTGTATCCATTATTAGTTTTAGTTTCACTATAATCGTAATAACCTTTATTCATTAATCCTAAATTTGTATAAGATGTTCCAGGTCCACTTCTACAAATCAAGATATCAGTTATTATTTCTACTTGATTTTTAGAAGTATCTTTAGTTACTGGTTTTCCTATTTTTTTAACTTCTTGCTTAGGATATACTTTTGTATCTTCTTTTGTTCCTGCTATCCAACCAAAGCCTACATTATACCAAGTATATCCATTTGCTGTTTTTGTTTCAGAATAATTATAAATGCCATAATCAATTAATCCTAAAATAGATTGATTAGTTCCTGCTCCTTTACGGCATTTTAAAGAGCCAACTACTTCTATTTGATTATTATTTGTATTTCTTGAAACAATATTCTTTGAACCTACAACTCTTGTTACACCATTAGCATTTTCTCCATGGCTTTGGTCATCAAATAAGAACAAATATTGTGTTGGATTAACAGCATATTTAGCTCTATCTCCCCAATTAAATTTATAACCTTTTGGAACTTTCCAAACATCATGATGAAGATGGTTAGCATATCCAAAAGTGCCTCCCATATTAGCTATTTGTTGACCTTGTTTTATAGTGCTTCCAACAGAAACTTTTATAGAACCATCTTGTAAATGTGCATACCTAGTTAAAATATCATAATTAGCAAATTCATGTCTTGTCCAAACATAAATACCTGCATTTCCACTTCCTGTGCTTCTTCCTATATCAAACACTTTTCCATCTGCTACAGCATAAACAGGAACATTAGCTCCACCATGAGCACTATTCCATCCATAATCTAAAGCATAATGACTAGAACTAAAATATGTTGTAATTGCTACCCAATTTACTGGGTATCTCATATATTTACTCATACTTAATCCTCCTTTTTAATTTCATTTTCCTTTGGAATTGATATCATATCTTTATCAACCACATCATCAAAAGTCACTTTTAATTTGAAAATTTCTACAAGTTTTTTTAAATCTAAAGCTCCATAAGTTACTATTCCTGCTGTAAATATTGTTTTTAGAGCTTCTAACAAGTTCATATTAACTCCTCCGAGTGAAACCACTTGAATAGTAGGATTTAAATAAAATGCTAAATATAATAAGCATACCCCTGCTATTATAGTTGCTATTTTATAGAAACCACTCCAAAATTTTTTCCAACTCCAATTTTTTTGAAGAGTTGCTAAAGTAGAACCTAACAATACATTAGTTAGCATTGTTGCTATAAATCCACCACAAATTACTAATAAATCTTTCATATTTAATCCTCCTTAATTTCTTCTTCAACATAAATTTCTAACGCATCTTCTAAAGTTTGTATTTGAACTCCTGGAAAACACATTGTCATATAATAAGGATAATGTGCTGGTATTAATTCTCCTGTTTCTTCGTCCATATGTTCAGGAACATATACATCATTCTTATCCCTGAAATGTTTACCCTCATCTGCTATTAAAAGTCTTGGTGTTGTATAATTTATTAATTGCATAATTTACCTCCTTTCCTATGAAACTGTCCATCCATAGCTAGTAGCTTGTGCTAAAGCTGCTTGCCCCTCTGTTGATGTTAATTTAGCTTTATTAGTTGAACCTAATTTAATAGTCTGAGCTGTACAACCTTTTGTTGCTATATCATAAGCATTATTTAGTATATGAATTAATGAAACCTCTGTTAGTTTTGTGCATGGAGAAACATCAAAAGTATACTCATAATAATTAGCTGCTTTTGTTGTATCATATCCTTTACCCATATTAACCAAGCCTTTTAAATTTTTTAACTCATAGCAACCACTAAACATAGATTGAACGTTAGTTACTAAATTTGCATTTAAAATACTTAAATCTATATCTGTTAACTTGCTACAATGATAAAATATTAAACCAACATTAGTTAAAGGAGCTTCTGATAAAAAACTAAAATTGACTGTTGTTAATTTACTACAACCTGAAAGTATTGAATTTATACTTGTTACTTTGTTTGCATTACCTGTAAAACTAATTGATTCCATATTTGAACAGCTATTAAATGCATGCACTAAATTTGTGACATTACTTAAATTATATGGGAAATTTACATTTGTAAGTCCTGAAGCTTTCCAAAACATTCTTTCCATATTAACAACATTACTTGTATCCATTTGTGGTAAATTATTTGTAGGAAAATAAGCAAACATGTAATAGCAAGAATCTCCTTCAACAATTAAATTGTCAGGTAATTTTTTTATACTTTCTAAAAAACCAGGATAATTATTTTGAAGTTGTGGTTTTATTGTTTCTGTAAAATATTCACTTTCCCCAGTTGGAACATTAACATTTGCACTAGCATAATTAGTTACATCATAACTACCATTTTCAGTAATAGCTAAAGAACCACTAGGTGTAATACCTTCTTCCAAAGTTCCTGTAACATCAAAAATTCTTATATCTTTTTTAACATTAGAAGCTATTAAATCAGAATCTCCATTAATTACTATTTTTGATAATACTTTGCCTGTATCAGGCAAAACAGTTAAACCTTCTGCTGTTGGAGTAACTGTTTTAATTTGTTCAGGTTTTTCTGTTGAAATTTGATCAATTTTACTAGCATATGTATCTATTGTTCCTTCTCCAACTGTTACACCTTTATTCTCAATAGAAGTTTTAATATCACTTTTGGCATTTTGTAATCTTGTAATTTCTAAACTAATTGACAACTTAATCAACCTCCTTTACATATTTCCATGTCTCTCTCATATTATCACCCCTATATTGAACTTAACAAACTTTCAATATCACCTATTGTGTTATCTATATAAGTTTTATTATAGTAATTAGTTAAATCAGTAACATTTTTATCTACTTTACTGTTCCAATTACTAATATCTTGTTCTTTTATAGATTTAACATAAGATGGAACTGTTGGATCACTTTCTGATTTTAAAAAGTCTTGATCAATTCCTAAATCGTCTAAACTTTTATTTCCATCTAATTCAACATTATTAATTTTTGGTTTATTATTTAAATCTTCATAATCGGAAGTTCCACTTCCACCACTTCCTGTGCTACTAATAATAAGATTATTGCCATCTTGTTCTATTTTAATATTTTTACCTGCTTCAATATTAATTGCATTTTTACCATTAATTTTAGCATCTTTTCCATCAAATCCTGTAAAACCTTGAGGTCCTCTAGGCAATGTTAAATCTAAATAGATTACATTGCCTTCACCTTTTCTTAATTTAGCAAGTGCCCCTCCATATTCAGGAGATGTTTCTATCTTACCTATTTTAAAAATAGGAGTTATACCATCTTTTCCATCTCTTCCAGGTCTTCCATCTTTTCCTGGTAATCCATCTTTTCCTGGTAATCCGTCTTTACCATCTTTTCCATCTTTTCCATCTTTTCCTGGTAACCCATCTTTACCATCTTTACCTGGTAATCCGTCTTTACCATCTTTTCCATTTTCAGCTTTTGCTTTAATACCTAAAGCAACACCATTACAATACCATTCATCACCTATAATAGTATATTTATCTATTTTATCTGACATTTCAAGCATTAATTTAAATGTATTTTTATCATTAACTCTTTCAAGTTCTTTTTCAAGAGATTTTCTTAATTCTTTAATATCATCTTTATTAACATCTTGTTGTTCTTTTAATTTTTTTATAGCTTGTAATATTCTTTCATTCATAATATTACCTCCTATAAGCCTAACTCACTTAAAGCATTATCAACATTTTGTTCTTCATTTCCTTGATTAATCATTTGCTCCATTCCTTGTTGCATTTGATTTTGTAAATTTTGATTATCTTGATTTAATGCATTTATTTCAGTTTGTTGTGCTTTTGCTATTAATTGATTTTTCATATTTGTTATAGCTGTCTGATACTCTTCATAAGTATTAAAGATTTGTTCAACTACAGATAAATCTCCATCATCATTTAGCACATCTAAGATACCTTGTTGCATTTCTTCAGCTGTTATTAAAGGTTGTCCATTTGGAGTAATAGTTTGCCCTATATTCATGATCTGAACTATTAAATCAGCCTTTTCATTAAATGCTTCATCAGACATATCACTAAATCTTTTGAACATTTCATCATAATTATCTAACTGTGCAGCTTTTACTAAATCAGTGATATTTATTACTTTTTTACTCTCTTTATATTGATTTTGAGTAGTATATAAGTCTTTCATGATATTATATTGTCTATTCTTATCTGATTTACTTCTACTAGCTAATTTAACTGTGAAATCATAATTTATATCTTGGAAACTTTCTTTCATTAAAAAATCTTTAAAAGTATAATTTCCATTTTCTAATTTTTTTGTGTTTCTTATATAAATCTTTTGATTTCTATAGTATCTAGTCATAAATTTTATTATCATTCTAGATAATTTTTCTACATATATTTCAATTTGCTTTATAGGTGCATTATCAATAACCATAGCTCTATTAATTGCTGCTGAAGTTCCTTCAGCTGTTGAACCTGCTGTTCCTATACTACCTATGTATGTTGCTGTTATTCCAGCATGTTGTTGTATATTATCAACAAAACTATTTTTTATATTTATCATTTGTTCATCAACTTTTGGATAAGGCATCTGTGCTATAGCATCACCTACATTTCCTGATACTTTCCATACCATTCCTAAAGCATTTGATAATTTTGCTACTTTATTTATATCTAAACCACTTTCTTCACTTACTAGCCATGTAGGTGTAGCATAATGCATAGCTATATTATTAGCTGCACTTTCAATTAAATTTGCAACTTTTTGAGGAACAGTTAAGCCTCTAAGTAAAGGTATACCATAAGGGCTTTGTGGCTCAGGTTGCCATTGATAAGCTATAATAGGGAATTCATCAAATGGATAATCCTCATTAGTTTCAACTAATTGGTCGTTTATCAAATAATGAACCTTAACCCTTGTTACTGCTACTTTTTCTGTTAAAGGTTCTCCTGTTTCTTCATTTAATACAGGATTACCCTCATCATCTTCTTCGTTAATTTCTATCTCTTCTGTATATTTTCTATAGATTGTATCTATATCATATAAATTATTACTACTTTTAGAAAAATAACGACCTGTATAAATATTTCCATCATCACTATTTGCAACAACACCAGGTGTTATATTTTTGTCTTGTAATATCTTTAACCATTCAGGTTTATTTCTTTTTAACCAATATTTTGTTTTTTTAGATTTAACTACTAAATATTCACAATCATCTATAGAATTTGCTTTTGGATCTAAATAAACATCCGTAGTGCATAAGTCTTTTAAAACTATGGAACCTTCTCTTCTTGTTCCTGTTCCTCCAAAAATAGCACCTGAATCAAAACTAATTTCAGTATAGCCATTATCTTGTAGTGCACCATTTTTAACAGCAGCTTCAACTCTATCATCTGCATTTAATCTTGACCATTCATTTCTATATAGTAAATTTAATGTAGCTATATCATCAACATCATTAGGACTTAAAGGTTGTAATTCTCCATAATAACTTTCTGAAAATAAACTACCTAATCTTAAGTCTACTGCATTTTTTAAATGATTTATATCACTCTTTAACATAAAGGGTGAATTATCTTTATTTTGAGCTAAATTCCATTGTAAACCTTCATAATGTGCCATATTATTAATATATTCAGTATCTCTAGCTGTTATTCTAAAATCTACAGCATCATTCCTAAGTTGGATTAACTCTTTTTCTAGTGAATCTTCATTCATTTATTAACCACCTTTCTATTTTTCTGCTTCTAATATGTCATTTATATAATCTAGTTGATAATCAGGAACTCCACTTAAATCATAATTTTTTTCTTTTTTAATGGATTTCTTTTTATCACTTTCATTTAATAAATTTTCAATTTTATCTGCATTATTTATTAACCATTTAAGTTTTTTTATTTTATCTAACATATAGTATAACCTCCTGCACATCTATCAGATGTGTTCATATTTTCACTTATATTATCCTCATTTATTATATCAAGCATTTCCTTAAATGACAACCCTTGTGTTTGCTTGCTATTCATATAATTTTGTTTTTCAAAAAATTTTAAATAATTATTATAAGATGCTCTTTTCATATCTAAATATGTATAAGGTAATTCTTGACATATATAACGTAAACAATCCATACAATTATGAACTATGAGCCCATCATTAACTGCAAAATTATGATGTTTTTTGACTTCCATATTGTATACATCTTCATTTTTCAGATGTGTTATTTTTAATACTTTTGCTACATTCTTTTGAACAATATTTTCTTTTACTGTATCTATCACTAATAAAAACACCTCCACATCTAATACATATTTTTTCTATATTATCACAGCCCAATTTTCTTCTATAGGCTGCTTTACATTTATTTGAACAATATTTATTTAAGCCATAAGGCTTTTTATAAAATAATTGATTACAATTTAAACATATATATTCTTTTTCTTTAATATTTTTGGCAATTTTTAAAGAATGTTGGCTATGCCATTTTCTACCTTCTTCCGATTTATGCCACTTTATTGCTTCAGGTAAAGCATTTTCTTTGATATTTTTTCTCTTTTTATTAAGAGTTGTTTCTGTTTGAGTTCGTGCATGATGTTCTAAATGCTGATTTTTTGGAAGTTTTATTAAATTTGAAATGTCATTATTTGATTTATCACCATCTATATGGTGTATATCATATCCTTTTTCTATTTCACCATTGTAAAACTCCCAAACATATCTATGCATTCGTTTTCTTATAGTTGAATTCAAATAGTAACCTGTTTGATCATCTCTGGTAAATTTTATATTATTAAAGTAAAGAAATTTTTCCATTTTTATCACCAATTATATTATACTTGACGTATCTTAATTAGTTAATGCTAATTATCAATGAATTTTCATCTAACTTACCTGCTTCTACCCAACCATTTGTTGTCAAAATTAAATGATCAGGAGTGCATTTTATTATACCTTTATCAGTTTCTATCTGAATTATCTCAGCATTTTCTCGTGTTTTTCTTACATCAAAGAATTCACTCACTGTTTTAATTTGATTTTCTTCATCATAACAATAAACTTTTCCTTCTTTACCTACTAAATCTTTTATTGGTATTAAACCATCTATTGTATGAATTAATGTATCACCTGTTAAACAGTGGTTGTTTTTATCTAAAGGCTTTTCACCTAAATTTTTATTTTTATTTCTTTCTTCTAAAGTAGGATATCTATATTCACAACCCTCTTTTAGTGTATATTTTAAATCATTAAAAAATATTAACAAACCATCATGCATCATATTTTTTACTCTCTGTATCCCATCTTCTATATTATTTATTGCTTTCTTTGTCACAATACCATGTTCTAATTGTAATTGCATTTTATAAGTCCTTCCTGTTGTTTTACTTCTTTTATCTGCTGATGGATCTATTAATGGCATATGTAAACAGCCTTGAGGTATGTCAGAAGTCATCTTTTTAAAAGCTATTGCTACTTGTGACAATACTTGATCAGTTTTATAAAATTCTCTATAAAAATATATTTTACCTGTTATTGGATCTCTTGCACCTAATAATATAGCTGCAGGATCATTAATCCCCAATGTGTTATCGTAAAGGTTTTTTATCCTCTACTTCTTATAGTTTCCTATAAGTTCAGCATATCTTTTCACTTTGCTATAAGTGTCGCTGCCTCGTGGTGGGATTATATCTTTTCACCCACTATGCGTTGCGGCTGGACTTACTAAGTAAGTCCTTCACCTCTGATTAGCATATCATTTCTGACTTAGCCTTCCAGTTTTTTTCAGCGAAGTTTCATAAACTATATATTTTTCCAAGTTCTTTTCCTGTTAATAGCATATAGTCTAAGCCCCAGTTATATTTAGGGTCATGTGCTATGTATCTTTCCCAATTTGCAGGTATTTCAAATGGTTCACATGTATATTTTAATATATCTGGATAAACAGCACCTTCTGCATATTCTATAATACAGTCAACATAAAGTCTTGCCTGTTCAGGTGTTAATGAATTTATTACAGATTGAACAAATCCTGGTGGTAAATATGGATTATCTCTTGAACTAGATAAAAATGCAGCTAAATCAGGGTTCTTATTCGTAACTCTTTTTTCATACATTGCTACTGTTTTTTCTATAGATTTACTTCCCATTATCTTATCTGCTGTAAATAATAGTTCTCTTATAAATCCTTGTGATGGATTGGAACATATTACTCCAACAAAATGTGATATTCCATTTATTATACCATGTGTATTTCTCAATCTTCGTATACATTCTTGTAATATTTTCTGATTTACTCCTGATGCTTCTTCTATATAGAATGCTGTTATATTCATTGATCTGAATTTTTCTTCATCATCTGATGCAAAACCTGTTATTACATGTCCATTATTTAATCTTATTTCAATATCTGCTTTAGTATTTGTCCATTTTTCAACAAATTTCCTAGGTAAATACTCATCAAATATTGGCATTATTGCTTTACTTAACTGTTTTAAAGTTTGTGCTAACATTACTGTTTGTCCATAAGGAACGCTTAATGCATGGTTTATTATCTCCATTACACCAGCATTTGATTTAGCTGATCCCATCATTAATATTATCCTAAAGGCTCTTTATCCTTTAGTTCTGTAATTTCTTCTCATAGTATCTATCCCAAATTTTTTTATGATTACCTTTGTATTCTAAAAACTCTTTACTAAAAGTTCCCATTTTTAAGGCATATTCATAATTTTCTCTATTAGTCACCCATTCTAGATTACTTTTATTATTGTTTGCTTTATTCAAATCAATATGATTAATTTGGGGTAAATTATCTGGATTTGGTATGAAATATTTACCAACTAACCTATGTATTTTAAACTTTTTTCTACCAATTTCTATATACTGATAACCTTTATGGTCTGTTTGAGGCTTAAGTAATTTCTTTGTAAAAGAACTATAAACCTCCCCATTATCAGATATATAATATTGTCCTTTTGTTGGTATTTTTCCTATTTCATTCATCAATTTCCAAGAACTATTTTCATTCATTTACAACGCCTCCCATCCTAAATTATATAGGGCGTAGGGTGTTGTGTCAAGGATTATATTTACAGTTTAGACTATATCTTCACATTACTGTGTCGGGCACTCGTGGTAACTTCATCACTGTTCTAGTGGTATGTTACTAGTCGTTGGACTTTCACAGTATCCCTACTGTGCTTAGCTGCTGATTGTCTATCCCTAGATTTCCCAGCAATTCACCCGATTACGAGGCTATGGGTTATTTAACCTCCTAACATAAGTTTTATTTTATGTTTATCTTTATGCATATCTAGCTGATGTGGGAGTGGTATATAGTGTATATATGCTGCATCACATGCATCACAATACCCATATTTATGTGATCCTTGTTTATTTATTGTTATTTTTCCTGCTCCACAATATGGACATTTATATACTAAAAAAGTGTTATCCTCCGATAACTTCTCCAAACGCTCACCTCCTTTAATACTGCACCATCACTAGGTATATGAAAAATCTTATTCAAAGAAAATAAGTAGGAAGATCTAGTGATGATGCACTACTAAGGAAGTAGTGCTTGTAATCGTTTCAATAGTTTCTGAGTTGAAAGGAAGTGAAATGGGGCTTATTACTATATTTAAGCAGATTTCTCATTCTGCACCCTCATAAATATCAGGTATCCTTATTATACATATATTTTTATTATTCTCAGAGTTTTCTTGCTCTTCTATATTTCTTATTAATTGCAACGAATCTCTTTTATTTCGTGCTACTGGATTCGCTAAATTATCCTCAGCTGCTGCTTTTAATAGTGTCCTTTTATGTTTATTTACATATACACTTACTATCTTATCATTTAAAAAGTCATTCCAATCATCTACACTTATATCAGGATAACTTTTATTTAACTCAAACTGATTCTTAAATATATTATCATGTAAATCTTTTAAATAATATTCTGCTATTTTTATATATTTCTCTTTTACTTCTGGTGTTAAATGTGCTGCTTCATTTAGTGACACATTTAGTGGATCAGGTGCTTCATTTTTACGTTTCTCAACTTCTATCTTACCAAGCTGCACAGCTTCTTTATATTTACTGCTATCTCTTCCAAATATAGCCTCAATTTCCTGCTCACTCATATTACTATCACCTAATGTAATAGTATCATTTTTTATATGATTTGTCAATTCTTACTCTTTCTTTTACATACTCTTCTTTTATTAATGGTTTATGATTCTTTAATCTATCCCCACAATGCTCTTTTTCAAAATATTCTAGTAATACTCTTATTCGTTTTAAATTATCTATATCTAACTTACCTTTTATATTCTCATCTATTAATTCTGATGTTACTAAATAAAATATCTCTTTATCTATATTTTCTATTCTATGTAAATACTCATGTGCTGTCGATTGTTTTAATATTACGCCATTCCATTTTAAATAACCTTCACTCGGTATATGTAATTCTTTACAATCTCTTCTTGCTATTATCGTATGATGAAAACTTAACTCCTCTTTCTTTCTAAAGTAATATCCCATGAAGTCATATTTTAATTTCTTTAGTCTGAACTCCTGTATCAGTCTTTCTGTTATTTGCTTCATACTCTCACCCTTTTTATTATACCATATTTTGAGCATAAAAAAACAACCCTAAATAATAGATACTGTTGTGGTAGTGACGACTACTTTTACACAATTGAACACTTATTAGTGTTTTGTTTGCAATACTCAACTAAACTCTTTTGGCAGATTTCACATCACTTGGCCTTTGTGTTCTAGTGAATTATGAGTCATATTAACCTTTAACTGCCAACACACGACTTTTTATATATTTACTCAATATGCCCGCAAGTAAATTATATCATATTAATTTTTTTATTTCAAGATGTAAGAGAGCGAGAGTTACTAATATAATATACACACCAGAGCACCTTACCCCGAAATAGAACAATTTCAACCCCACCCCCAGGGCTAAAAAGACACAAGCCCCAAAAAATAACAACAACCTAATAACATGATTTATGGCTTTCAACTTTCAAAATTTACTTTACACCTGCTTTACAGTTACTTTACACCTGCTTTACAGTCATTTTATACTCATTTTAATAAACTTAAAAATTTTAGAAAAATATAGGCACATATATGTTCGATGCTAGGTTGCATCTACTAGTATAGTAAAAAGCGCTATATTGAAAATTTCAAAACTGAGAGGCTGAAAACATCAAAAAATAGCGTTTTAATTTTCTTTAAATTTTAAATGTATATAGTTTTCATCTACTAGGTAAGTCACAAGAGAGTTTAACTTACGTATAATACATATACTCTATGAAAAAAAAAATTCAAAAAATAATTTGAGAGTGTAAAAATTCAATATACCTGTTTAGTCTATACACTAAAATTTTAAAAAAACTTAAAAAAATTAAAATAGACCTTGACAAACTATCTAAAAAATGCTATATTATATATGTCAGATGACAGAAAGGAAGATAATATGAATATTTTAGAAATTGAACAAAAAAGAATAAAAATAGAGCTAAAGGAATTAAAAGAAAGTATCGAAGATATCTATAGTTCATTAGAATATACTAAAGATATAAAAGAATTAAATACTTTAGTAAGTCTATTAAGAGTGTTATACTTAAAAAGGGATTATTTAGAACAGATAAAATCGAAACTATTAAAAATATCGCTAGGGGAATAAAACTCCCCTAGTAATAAAAAATAAGAAAGGAAGAAAATATGAGACTTAAAAAATGGGTTAAGATTGTTTTAGATTTGATTTTTATAATATTATTACTTATATTGATTATAAAAATTAAAATAGAAGATAAAAAAGCACTGAATAACTGCTTAAATAATGGTTATAGTTATAACTATTGTATAAAAAATTTATAAGGGAGTGAAAAGAAAATGAATTTTAAAGAATATGATAAATTTATTAGTGAACATAAATTTGATATGTTATTTATGATTATTTACTATAATTTGAAATGTAATGAGTTATCTGAAAGTTTAACAGATGGTGAATTAGAAACATTAATTACTTATATACATAGAACTTATTTAAAAGATGAAATGCATTTAGATTTAGCACATATTTGCGATAAAGCATTAGATTATAAGAATGAAATCTTAAAAGATATATTAAATGTATGGGATTTCTTAGGTGTTTGCTATGACTAATACTTATTTAGTAAAGTTTTATTATATGAATAAAGATTACAATCTATATGAATATCAGATGTTTGAATTGTTATTGCAAGCTAAAAATAATACTATAGATGATGTAGTAAAAGAAGAAATAAAAAAATTTGAAGAATTAAATAAATATAAAATAGAACAATATAATATTTATTTACATTTAAAAGGAGGAAGTTTAAAATGTTAAATCAATTAGTTTTAGTGGGAAGAATAAAAAAGGTAGAAGATAATACTATTACTTTATCAATACCAAGAAATTATAAAAATAATGAGGGTATTTATGAAACGGATTTAATACCAATTATATTACCTGAAAGTATACTTGAGAAATCAAAAGAATATTGTAAAATAGATGATGTAGTAGGTGTTAAAGGTAGACTAGAAACTAAAGAGGGTAATATTATTGTAATAGCTGAAAAAATGACATTTTTATCAAGTAACCAACGTGATAGACTTTGTAAGTAAAGAAAGGTTGTTTTATATGTATAAACTAGATATAATCAATTTAGAAAGTAATAAAAGATTTATTAAAAATTTTGATAGTGTATATCTAATGAATAAGTTTTTAAATAAATGTAAATATAGTAAAAGAATAAAAGTTGTTAGTATTATAAAGGAGGTGTTTTAGATGAAACTAACGAACGTTACTTATTTTATAATAAAAACAATTATAACAATTATATTAATAGTTTTACTTTTGGTTAATAGTTATGACTTTTTAGATGTAATTTGTTTTAATAAAATTGTAGTCTTATATATAACTTTGTATAGCTTTATACAACTTATAATCGAATTACAAAGGACTTGGTGGAATAAATGAAAAGTTATAATTTAATAAAAAAGAAGAAAACTATTAATAGAGTGTTAACAATACACTCTAAAAAGCAAGGGGTTTTGATTGATTATTCTAGTAGAAGTGAGTTTTTAACAAATGATGAACTAGAAACATTAGTAAAAACATTGAAAAAAGTTTTAAGAGATAGGGGATATTATGAGAACACAGATAATAGAAGAAACTCTAAATAAATTAGAAAAATGTAAAAGCTTAGAAGATAAAAAAGAAGTAAAAAAAGAATTTTATAAATTAAATTTTAAATTTTGTATTTTAGATACAATGTGGCAAGAAATAATGAGGAGGTTTAACAATGTGTGAAAAAGAGGAAGATTTACAAGTAAATAATACTTATGAAGATGATTATGAGGATAATTATGAAGAATTAAAACTAAAAAAGGATGGTGATATTTAATGGCTTTATTAGACGCAGTTAACAGAGTTACAATTCCAAAACACTTAAGAGATAAATATAATTTAAAAGCAGGAGAGCATTATAGACTTTATGATAATGGTAAAACAATTGAGATTATACCTGAAAAACAAACTTATGAAATATTAGAAACAGATATGACAGAATTAAGAAAATTATACTTAATGTTAGAAAACTCTGGTTTATTAGATGAATATTATGACAGAATATTAGCTGGAATAACTAAAAAAAGTGAGCTTAAATGTGAAAAATGTGGTAATAATTTATTTTATGTAGATGAAAACACCTGTAAATGTTTTATATGTAAATAGGAAGTGATTTTATGCTTTATAATTTATTATATGACTATCAAAAGAAAACAGTTGATGAATTAAAAGAATTCAATTCCTGTGGTTTATTCTTTGATGTTGGTTGTGGTAAAAGTATAACTAGTTTAGCTTTATATGAAGATAAATTAATAAAAGGTCAGGTAAATAAACTTATAATTGTATGTTTATGTGCTAAAATAAAAGAATGGGTCTGCGATTGTGAAAAATGGTTCCCATTTAGTAAAGTTATAGTTTTAGATAATAAAAAACAATCTAAGGAAGATTTTGTAAATGAAAATTTTGATATTGCTATAATCAATTTTGAAAAGACATGGAGATATAAAGATTTAAGACTTATAAATAATAAATATTATATTATTATTGATGAATCTCATAAGTGCAAAGAACCAACAACTAAAGTAGGTAAATTTATGGCAGAATGGAGCTATAAAACACCTTATAAATGTATCTTAACAGCAACACCTATGAATAATGGTTATGTAGATTTATATAATCAGTTATACTTTATTGGTTTAATAGATGGGAGCTTTCAAGCTTTCAAAGATAAATATTGTATAGAAAAAATAATGTATTTCCCAGGTATGAAACCATTTAAAAAAATAGTAGGTTATCATAATACAGAATATTTAGATATGTTAGTTAGTAAATATACAAGATACCATGAAAGAAAAATAGATGATGATTTAATACCTAGTGAGATTGTAATACCATTTGAATTAGATAAACAATATAATAAAATAGCAAAAACAAGGGTTTATGAAGATATTTCTCTTGATAAAGTATCTAGTAAACGTATAGGTTTAAAATCGCTTTGTAGTGGAACTATTATGGGTAATGCTTTAGTAGATATTAACGGTAATAGACATAGGGAATATCAGCTTAATACTTATAAATTAGATTGGATTAGAAGTTTTGTTGAAGATTTTAATGAAAGAGTAGTTATATTCTATTGTTTTGACCATCAAAGAGATCAACTTTATGAAATGCTAAAGAAAATGAAAAGACCTGTTGCAAGATATTGTGCTGAATATAAAGAAGAAGATGTATTTAAAAATAATGATAATGCTATAATTTTAGTTCAATATAAAAGTGGTTCTACTGGTATAGATTGGTTAAAACAAAGTTACGTTGCTATATTTTATAGTTTACCAGATTCTTATTTAGAATTTTATCAAGCTAAAGGAAGATTAAATAGGCATGGACAAACAAAAAAGCCTTTATATTACTTATTAGTAACAAAGGGAAATAATAGTGTTGATGAGTTAAATTATAAAGCTTTAATAAATAAACAAGATTTTACAGATGAGTTTTTTCAAAATAATTTTAGAAAGGATTAAATATTTATGTATTATGAATGTGTAAAACAAGATACTTTTGGTAAATTGAAATTAGGAAAAACTTATTATATAAAAGATAATTGGTTATATAATGATAACAAAACAATTAAAGTATATCATATTAATAGTTATCAATTAAAAAATATGTTTAGTTTAAGGGAGAAATAAGAATATGGAAGAAATAATATATTTTTATAATGTTAAAGATGGAAAATATTATCAATCAAGATATACTCACCGATGGTTGAATAATTTAGAACAACGATGTAAAAAGCAAAAAGAAGTGATTAACAAAGTTAATAAATATATAGAAAAACATTCTTTCTTTGTTAATGACACTTGGTATAACAAAAAGATTGGTTATCCAAAAGACACATTTAATGCACAAGAAGTTTTAGATATGTTGAAAGAGGTGTCAGAATGAATATAGGTAATATTACATCTAATAATTTTAATTTAGATTTTAATGGCAAAGAAATGCAAATAGAAGTTTATGAACAATTAATAAAACAATTACAACAAGAAAACAAAATATTAAAAGAAAATGCAGAACATAATGACAAAGTAGTAGATAAAGTTAATTGGGAAAATCAGTTATTAAAAAAAGAAAATAAAAAGCAAAAAGATAATTGGAATAAGTTAAAAAACTTTTTTATCAAAAATATTATAATGGAGAAAGAATTGATATAAAAGACATTTTAGATAAAATGCAAGAACTAGAACAAGGAAGTGATAATGGTGTATGAATTAAAATTATTTCCGTATGAAATAGATGAAATTAACAAATTAAAGGAAAAATAGTTATGAATAAAAGAGTCAAGCAATTTATAACTAAATGTTATAACAAAGAAAAAGATGCCTATTGCTGGATTAATACTAACAAAAAATTATCAGATGAAGAATTATTTGATTTAGAAAAATATTTTAATAGCAAAAATTATAATTTTATGTTGATTATAAATGGTTGTTCAGAATTAAGACCTCAAAGGACATGGGGAACACTACCCACATTTTTAAAAGGAACTGATGGATGCCATATTATATTTAAAAGTTCCTCAAATGCGTTTATATTGTGTAGTTGGTTGGATGGTTATGATGAATATAAAGATGATATTAAAGAACTGTTAGATTTACCTGATATTTTAGAAGTTAAAGTATTACAAGCAATAAAACAACAAATAACAGAATTGGGTTGGAAATAGAAAGGATTTGATAGATAATGATTGATTTAAGACAAGGCGATTGCTTGGAGTTAATGAAAGATATACCTGATAAGTTCATAGACATGATATTATGTGATTTACCTTATGGAACTACCACTTGTAAATGGGATGTAGTTATACCTTTTGAACCTTTATGGGAACAGTATAATAGAATTATTAAAGATAATGGAGCAATATTACTATTTGGCAGTGAACCTTTTTCCAGTAAATTAAGATTAAGTAATCTTGATAATTATAAATATGATTGGATTTGGGAAAAAACTATTGCTAGTAACTTTGTACTGAGCCAAAAACAACCATTAAAAAAATACGAAAACATAATGGTCTTTTACAAAAAACAACCTACATATAATCCACAAATGGAGTCAGGTAAACCATATATAGATAGAAGAAACACCGGATTTAGAAATGTAGTTGTAGGTAATGAAAATAATTTTAAAAGAACATCAATTGTAAATAATGGCACTAGATTTCCGAGTTGTATCCAAAAATTTAGCAATGGAAATAATAAGAACGTCCATCCAACACAAAAACCTATTAATTTACTTGAGTATTTGATAAAAACATATACTAATAAAAATGAAATAATATTAGATAATTGTATGGGTAGTGGCAGTTCAGGAGTTGCTTGTGTAAATACAAAAAGAAATTTTATAGGAATAGAATTTGATGAAAATTATTTTAATATAGCAAAAGAAAGAATAGAAAAGGCAGAAAAAGAAGTGAATAAAAATGAATAAAGAATTAGAATATAGAAAAAGTTATTTAGAATATCTTGATAGGCATTATCCTTTAAAAAGACAAAACTTTCAAAGTATTGGGAGGTAAAGAATGAAATTAGAAGTTGGACAGGAAAATGCTTTATTCCAAGTTTAGAATTCAGTGAAAATATAGGAATTAAAAATTGTGTTAAAAAATATAGAAAGGTATTTGGTAAATAATGAAATTTAAAAAGAATTGATGAACAAATATAGTATCAATTTATTTTGATAAAAGAGGGTTAAGGTTGTTAATGTAAGGAGAAAGATATGAAAGTTGAAAAGAAAAATAACAAATATTATGTTAATGATTTAGATTTAGAAGAAGTAATGGCAAATAGAAAATATGTTAATGAATATGTTACTAGAGAAATAGCAAGACTTAAAAGCATGATAGAAGATTTAAGTTTTGGAAATAAAACTATCATGGATATGAAAATTAGATTAAAAACTTTAACAGATATTCAAAATAAATTAAGGTTAAGAAAATGATTTCATTTTTAGCATTATTTAGTATAAGTTTACTTTACACTTTAGTGTTAATTACAAAATATTTATAGTTTATTTTTTTTAACAATTGTGATATAGTGAAAATACTAGGAGGTGAAATATGAGTGACTATAAAAAAATTGCTGATGATTTCTTATCAACAGGATGTGAACTTATAACTTTTAATTCAAGAGAAGAGTGGCTACGACTCAGAATGCAAGGTATAGGTGGCTCAGATGTAAGTGGTATAATGGGGCATAATCATTGGAAAAATCGAAAAGATATATTTCATAGTAAACAAATTTTACAACCTGAAATAACTAATGATGCTATTGAATTTGGAAATGCTTTTGAACCTTTAATATTTCAAGCATTTAAATATAAATATAGAAATGTCTATGAGACATTGGATTATAAAAATATTATGTTTAGAAATATATTTGTTCCTTATTTTCAAGCAAGTTTAGATGGTGTTCTAGTTGAAAAATCAACTAATAAAGTTGGTATTTTAGAAATTAAAACAACACAAGAAAAGAAATCTAAATGGTATTATGAAGATGGTTCTAAAGGAATTCCACAAGAATATATAGATCAAGCTATACATTATTTTATAACTACCAATGCTGAGTTTGTTGTATTTTATCCTTTAATAAATTATAACAGAGATAATATTGATAATGATATGACATTTTTAAAACCAAGAAGAATCAATCGTGATGATGTAAAAGATTACATGAAAGAAGTAGAAAAAGTATGTTCAGATTTTTGGATTAATTACGTTAAAAAAGGAATTGAACCTAAAAATTTAGTAACATTTTAAAAGAAAGGAAAGAGAAATATGTTAAATGAATTACAAAGACCTACATTAACTATGAGTTTAGATGTAGAAATACCTGAGGTGCCTGTATTAAATCATAATATGGGAAAAGTTGAAGAATTTTCAAAAGAATTATGTAGTTTTTATGAAACATTATTAGATAATGATGAATTAGATGTAAAAACTATTAAATCTGAAAGAACTAAAATAAGAAAATTTATGACAACAGTTGCAGATAATAGAAAAAGGACTGTTAATGCTTATAAAGAACCAATAAAAGATTTTGAAGACACATCAAAAAGAATTGAAAAGAATTTAAAAGCTTTAGATGAAAGAATGAAATCTATTGTTGATGCAGAAAAAGCTTTATTAGAAGACCCATTTGCTGGATTATCTGTTAATAATAAGAAAATTATATTAACTTGTCCTGAAGATAAAGTTAATATGATTATAGATTTTGCAAATAAAAATAATATAGAATGGGAGGAAATGAAATAATGGAAGAAGATATTAAAAACAATAGTATTTATGCAAAATTAAATGTAGTTCGTTTAGAACTAAGTAAAAAGATGGAAAAAAGTGGAGTAAATGATTACAGTCATTATGATTATTTTCAATTAAAAGATTTTGTTCCACAAACTATTGCACTATGTAATGAACATGGTCTATTTACTTTATTTTGGGTAGGTAAAGAAAAATTAAATTTACCTTCTAAAAAAGTAACAGAAGAAAAATTTGATGAAAGTGGTAATCCAATAAGTATAGTTACTACAGAAGAATCTAATTTTACTTATGTGGAATATGGTTATTTAAGAGCACTTGATTTAGAAACTGGTGAAGAAATTTTACTAAAAAAAGAAACTAGAGAGTGTCAAGTTATAGGGGCACAAGCTATTCAAAATTTAGGAAGTAAGTCAACATATATGAAAAGATATTTATATATGGATTTATTAGAAATTAATGAAAATGATAAAATAGAAGAAATGACAGGATCTCCTGTAAAGGCAGAAAATAAACCTGTATCTAAAACTAAAAAACCAAAAGTAACAGAAGTTAAAGTTGTAGAACAACCTGTTATGAATACACAAGAAATACCTGAGGTCACACCTTATAATGTGAATGAAGTTTTAGAAAAACCTGTAGAAAATGCACCTCTAAATGTTAATACAGATGAATTAATGTCTATGGAAACTAAAATGGGGATAGCAAATCATATAAAAAGTGTTGGACTAGATCCTAGAACAACAATAATAGAAATTGCTAAAGAATTAGGAACAGATGTTCCACAATTAAAAGAGTCTGAAAAAGATAAAATATTAGAAATTATTAATAAGAAAGTAGGTAAATAATATGGATAATAAAAAATGTAAAATTTATGTAACTTGGGATAAACTAGATGTTGAAGGAAGTAAAGCTGACATAATGACAATGTTGGCTACATTATTACAAAGTTTAAGAGAAGAAAAAAGTGCAGATGATAAAGACATTGATATGATTGTAAAACAAAGTAAGAAATCAATAAAAGAATTACAAAAAGAAAACGAAGCTATACTAAAAGAAATAAAAAAGAAAATTATGAATTCAATAAAAGACATATTTAATGAAGATGATGAAGAAGAAGAGGAGGAAATTTTATGAATCATATAGTTATATCAGGAAATTTAGTTGATAAAGTAAGAGTAGCTAATACAGCTGATGGTAAAATTAATGCTTTTGGTAAAATTGGGGTCTATAATGGAAAAACTAGAGATGGACAACAAAGAGAATCTATGTTTTTTGATATAGTTCTATTTGGAAGAAATGCTGAAACATTAAGAGATTTAGGAAATAAAGGAACACCTGTTATAGTATCAGGAAGATTAGAAGAAGATAAAAGTGTTAGTCAGACTAATGGACAAACTTATGTTAATAAAAGAATTATATGTGATGATGCAAATGTTTTAGTTAAACCTGTTTCAACACAACCTTATCAACCAACTGTTCAACCTGTTCCAACACAACCTATGGCTCAACAACCTTATCAAGCTCCTCAATATAATTACAATACACCAGCACCTTATGCACAACAAGATCCATTTGGTGTTTAGGAGGTATTTATGGAATTATTTAAAAATGAAAAAAAGCAACCAATTAAATTCAGAGGGTTTAATTTTATAGGTTATCACAAAGATTATGAGCATGCTTGTTATTATTATAAGGTTCTTCCTAGAGATAATTTTGAACTTATGGAATGTATGTTAGAAGGTTATAAAAAACCTGAAATAGGAGCAGGAACAACTGTTAGCATAATAGATACATTTATGAGTAATTATTTAAATAATGAGAAAAAAGGTAAAAAATTTAAAAAACATGATGATTTTATTAAGGATGTTATTGAAAATTCTTATGGAGATTTTAAAGAAGATGTTAAAAATGCAATGTTTTCAAAATTTACTTCTGAAATTCCTAAAGAAATTGAAGAATCAAAAAAATTTAAAGAATATATAAAAAATGGTTATACAGTTCTTTATTGTAGTAATGATGAAAGTTCTGATAGAGTTATGGGAATTGTAAACATAGTATTAGTTACTGATCATCATATTAAAAGTAAAGACCCAAGAATTAATATAAATAGAACTTATACTGTATTTAAACCATTTAAATATAGAGTTTTACCTAGTTATGTAAAAGGTAAATCTAAAACAAAGTATTTAGAGGAGGAATTGCCTAAAATACCTGTATGTCACGACTTATTTAAATAATAAAAAGGAGGGAACTTTATGAAATTACATTTTTTTGAAGATTATATCAAAATAATATTTAGTCAAGGTAAAATTGAATCAACGTTCCCCAACGATAAGGGCAATGTTCAAATGTGTTGTCCTTTCGTGCATACAAAAAAAGAATTTGATAGTAATACATGGGAAGAAAAAGAAATAAGTTATTATGAAAAACAACCTAGTTCAAGTATAAATATGGAAAAAAGATGTTTTAATTGTTTTACATGTGGTAGGTCCTATAATGAACTAGATTTTGCTCAAGTAATTCTAAATAAAGATAAAGAAAGTATAATAAGAGAATATGCTGTAAAAGAAGAGTTAAAGAATGACAGTATAAATTGGAAGGAAATGCAACATAGAGCTCTTCTACAAGATGAAAAGACATTAGATAAACTATATAGCTTAAAAATAACAAAAGAAGCCATAGAAGAGCTAAATTTAGGTTTAATAATGAATTGTTTAGCAACTCCTGTTTTTAAACATGAAAGTCTTGTAAATATAGCAAGATATAATATAAATAAAATTCCAAATAAACCTAAAGTAGAATACAATAAAAATGCCAATACAGGTGATATAGTGCCTTTTGATATTTGGACAAAAGATTCAAGAGATACTATTATTTGTGAAGGTGAAAAAGATATGATAGTAGCACGAAGTCAAGGTTTAAATGCAATCACCTTGACAGGTGGTGCTCAAATGGCTTTACAAAAGGAATATCTAGAGTATTTTAAAGGGAGAAGAGTCTATATCTGTTATGACAATGATGATGTAGGTAGACAAGGTGCAATCAAAAGATATAAAGAATTAGAAAAATATTGTGATGTTTATATAACAGATATAAGCAGTGTTTGTATCTTAAATAAAGAAGATGTAACAGATTTTTTTGTTAAATACAATAAAAATTTCAATGACTTTTTAGACATATTAAAAAGCAAAAGTAGAAAACCAAATAAAGAAGAATTGGAAAAAGTTAAATCTAAAAAAGAATTAAAATTAACAAAAATTGAAGACAATATAAAAAACAGTTGCTTTAGAAAACCTCTAAAGTCAACTTTACAAATAATAGCTACATCTACCGAAACATATGCAACTCCTGAATATGCCATCTTTACTCCAAAAGAAAATGGAATCAGTACAGGAAAGAATGAAGCGGATAGGGGCATATGAGAAGATCGCTTCGTTTATGCAAAAAGAGAAACAGCCGTATGAGTTTAAGCGGAAATACGCCCAGATCAGGGCGGAAGAGTTTAAGTCAGAGTGTGATCGCCGCGGGTTGAACTGTCATGTATCGGTTGGTGGATTGGATAGCATCGTATTATTCTTGTTTTTGCGTGAAGTGTGTCAGATAGATGTTCCGGGAGTGTCAGCATCCACATTAGAGGATAAGAGCATCCAGAGGGTACATAAGGCGATCGGGATTATCAATGTTCCGCCACTGAAACGGGATGACGGGAAATTGTGGACTAAGGCGAGGGTAATACAGGAATTTGGATTCCCGGTCATTTCCAAGGAGATTGCGGGAAAGATAGAACTGCTCCAGAATCCTACGGAGAAGAACAAAACAGTTCGACATGCGATCATAACCGGAGAGACTGGAGAATACGGCGG
>OJAW01000210.1_pt1 | contig 45115 bp, 29 predicted proteins | sample 1589151 | NCBI WGS metagenome assembly OJAW01 (sample SAMN03283290) | human gut metagenome | biome: human-associated habitat; material: feces | host: Homo sapiens | place: Peru | collected 2012
ATATTTTAAAATACAAGGCACTTATTTTAAAATAAGTGCCTTGTATTTTTTGCAATAAGCCATGTGTTTTTTTCCCTGTCGGAAATTACTCGAAAAATGTGCTTGTCCGGCGTTTTGCAGGAGCGTTTTCGGGGGCTGTCAAAGGCTTTTGTGAGTGGCTATGTACGATGCCGCAGCTTGTGCACAGCGTTCGCCGTCGATAGCAGCCGATACAATTCCTCCGGCATAGCCCGCGCCTTCGCCGCAAGGGTATAGTCCGGGGCGCGAAACGTGTTGGAGCGTTGTGTTGTCGCGCGTTATTCTCACGGGCGAGGATGTCCGTGTTTCCACTCCTATAACTGTTGCTTCTTTCGACAGAAAGCCTTTGTGTCTTGCCCCGAAAATTCTGAAACCCTCGGCAAGTCGGGCATAGATGAACGCCGGCATCCAGAAATGCAGGGGAGAGGATATGAGTCCCGGGGCGTATGACGATTCGGGTAAGTCGAAACTCAGTTTTCTGTTCACGAAATCACCCATGCGTTGTGCCGGGGCAGTTTGTTTGCGATTGCCTTGAAGCCAGCATTCACGCTCCAATGCTTCCTGGAAATACATCATGCGTAACGGATTTTCGGTGTTGCACCAGTCGCTGTGTGATGTCGCAAATTTTTCATCGCCCATGGCTGTTTTCATGAGCGCGGAAATCGATGCGTCGTTAAGGTCTTCGGGTCGCATTTCCACTACCATTCCCGAATTGCTCCATTTCGAACCGCGATTGCTCGGACTCATGCCGTTCACCACTATTTGTTCGTCGCCCGTTGCTGCCGGTACGACAAATCCTCCGGGACACATACAGAAACTGTACACGCCGCGTCCTTCCACTTGTGCCGCCACGGAATATTCTGCTGCCGGAAGATAATTGCCGCGTCCGTTTCGCGAGTGATATTGTATGCAGTCTATCGTGAAACTTTGGTGTTCCAATCTCACGCCGGTGGCTATTCCTTTCATTTCGAGCGCGTATCCGTTGTCGCGCAGCATTCTGTAAACGTCGCGTGCCGAATGTCCGGTGGCAAGAATCACAGGACCTTTATATTCTTTGCCGTTTGTGTCTGCCGCACCGCAGACTTCGCCCTTGGAATTGGTGAGAAGTTTCACGACTTTCGTCTCGAAATGCACCTCGCCTCCGCAATCCAAAATGGTGTTACGGATGTTTTCGATAATGCGCGGCAGGCGGTCGGTGCCAAGATGTGGATGTGCGGACGAAAGTATGTCGGTGTCGGCTCCGTGCTGGCAAAAAACCGAAAGAATCTTGTTCACATTCCCACGTTTTTTGCTGCGCGTATAAAGTTTGCCGTCCGAGTAAGCCCCGGCTCCCCCTTCGCCAAACGAATAATTGCTTTCGGGGTCAATGCGCTGGGTCTGGCGAATGCGCGCTATGTCGCGTTTGCGCTCGTGAACATCCTTGCCGCGCTCAAGAACCACGGGTTTCAAACCAAGTTCTATGAGTTGCAGCGCAGCAAAGAGACCGCCCGGACCGGCTCCCACAACTATTACTTCGGGAGCGTTTGAAACGGGGCGGTATTCTATGTGGTCGAATTCTTCGGGCACCTGCTCGCCGCCAATATAGACATCAACCGTGAGATGAATCGTAATGTTTCTCTGGCGTGCGTCTATGCTGCGCTTCTTAATGCGCAGGTTTGAAATTGTTCGCACGTCAATGCCGAGCATTTCCGCTGCCGTGAGTTTTGTGCGCCCCGGGTCGGAGGCATCGTGCGGATTGAGGGTTATGTTAAGAGTGTACATTATATATATTGCGTATGTGTGGAAAAACGTTGTGCTTTGCGGTCATCCGAAAAGCTCCCGCAGAGCATCTTCAACCTTTCCCACGCTCACTATTTCTATTTCGTTGTTTGTTTTGTTGCGTCCCCTTGCGTTGTATTTCGGAACAAGCATCCGTTTGAAGCCGAGCTTGGCGGCTTCCGAGATTCGTTGTTCAATTCTTGCCACAGGTCGTATTTCTCCGCTCAGTCCCACTTCGCCCGCCATACAGATTTCGCGTGAAATTGGAGTGTCCACATTGCTCGAAAGTATGGCAGCTATGACCGAAAGATCGAGTGCGGGGTCGGTAACTCTTATTCCTCCGGCAAGATTGAGGAACACATCTTTCTGGGTGAGCTTAAAGCCCACGCGCTTTTCAAGCACCGCGAGCAACATGTTCATTCTGCGCGTGTCGAACCCCGTTGCCGAGCGTTGCGGAACGCCGTAGGCCGCCGTGCTGACAAGTGCCTGCGTTTCTATGAGCAGCGGGCGTACGCCTTCAATGGTTGCGGCTATCGCCACACCGCTCAGCCCCGCATTGTTTTGTGTAAGCAGAAGCTCGGAAGGGTTTTCCACTCCGCGCAATCCTTCTTGGCGCATTTCGTATATGCCGAGTTCGCTCGTACTTCCGAAGCGGTTTTTTATTCCGCGCAGTATGCGGTAAAGGTAATGTCTGTCGCCTTCGAACTGCAAAACCACATCGACAATATGTTCCAGTACCTTGGGACCGGCAATTACTCCCTCCTTGGTGATATGTCCTATTAAAAACACCGGAACTCCGCTTTGTTTGGCAAATTTCAGTAATGCCGACGCGCATTCACGGATTTGGGTGAGACTACCCGGTGCACTGTCGCAAGTTTGTGTCTCTATGGTTTGAATGGAATCAATGACCACGAGATCGGGACCTGTTTCGGCAATTTCGTGAAAGATGTTTTCGAGCGAAGTTTCGCAAATCACAAGAATGTCTGCCGTGGAATTCTCAATGCGTTCGGCACGCAATTTAATCTGTTGCTCGCTCTCCTCGCCGCTTACGTACAGCACCTTTTTCTCTGGCATTCTCATCACGGTTTGAAGCATCAGTGTGGATTTCCCGATGCCCGGTTCTCCGCCTATGAGTACAAGCGAACCGGGAACAATGCCTCCGCCCAGCACGCGATTCAGTTCCGTGTCGTGGGTGTCGGTTCTCTTTTCGCCCGAAGTCTTAACCTGCGACAGCTTAACAGGATGTGCGCGTTTTTCCGCCACTTTTGCTATTGCCGAAACGCCGCTGCGCGCCGAAGAAGATAGCTCCGGAGCAATGCTAACTTCCTTGAAAGAATTCCAAGCTCCGCACGACGGACATTTTCCAAGCCACTTTACGCTGTCGTAGCCGCAGTTGTCGCACACGTAAGCCGTTTTGCTCTTTGTCATATCAGTCTCTTGCTATCAGTATATAGTTTTTGAATGAAGAACTTCCCTTTAGAAAAACAATCAACGGTCTTTCAATATTAACTTTCTTGAATCTGGACCTTACCTTAATCTTTCTGTATTGCCCGGGAATCTGAAAATTAAAAGTTACAGCCGTGTTGCCTGGATTTTGTTCCGTGAACGCAATCAGTTCTCTGACTTCCACGGGATCGATTGTGGTTGCCGTAACGTTTATATTCAATTCTGCAATTCCCGAAGTCTTTACGTCTGCGAGGAATTCAATGTTTTTTACCACCACATCGCATTGATTAGGGTTGAAACGCCTCGATGCCACGCCGGCATGTATAAGAACTGCGTAACCAATCTTAAGATAATTCTGCCATTGCGCCCAATTTGTGCCGAAGAATGCTATTTCGCCCGCTCCTGTAAAGTCTTCGAACTGCACAATGCCGAATGGTTTTCCCGTTTTGGTAGTTCCTTCGCGCAATCCGGTAACCATTCCGCCGAGCACAAGGGGTTTGCCTTTAAGAAGAGCCGGATTGGAAAGCTGGGGAAAGGTTGTGTTGCAAAGTTGTTCCATTATCACGGCGTAAGGATCGAGAGGATGCCCCGAAATATAGATTCCTACAAGCTCACGTTCCTTTTCCAGTTTGGTAATGTTGCTCCATTTTTCATATTTAGCCGGTGGCGCGGGCTGAGGAATCTCCATTCCGCCAATATCATTGAATAAAGAATTTTCAGATTCGTGTTTGTCTTGCTGAACATTCATTCCGTAGCGCAGCAATACCTCCATAAACGTGGCGCGTTCGTTACATGGGGCGAGATAAAGCTCTCTGTCGAAACCGAAACAGTCTAATGCTCCGCTGACTGCCAGACATTCCATGGATTTTCTGTTTAGGGCGTTCATGCTTACCCTTTCCACGAAATTATAAATGTCTTTGAAGGGTCCGTTTGCCTTTCTTTCTTCCACAATTGCCTTGGCTGCTGCGCCGCCCATGCCTTTTATTGCAGAAAGTCCGAAACGAATTTCGCCTTTCTGGTTTACACCGAATTCTATGTAGCTTTCGTTTACATCGGGACCAAGGGTGGAAATTTTCATTTTCTGACATTCTTCCATCAACTTGGTAATTTCGCCGATATCACTGAACCTTCGTGTCATCAGTGCCGCCATATATTCCGAAGGATAATGGGCTTTCATGTACGCAGTCTGGTAAGCAACCCACGAATAACAGGTGGCGTGAGATTTATTAAAGGCGTAGGATGCGAATTTTTCCCAGTCGCTCCAGATTTTCTCAAGTATTTTCACGTCATGGCCGTTTGCCGCTCCCTGTTTAAGGAATTTCGGCTTCATTTGGTCAACTATGTTTTTCTTTTTCTTACCCATTGCTTTTCGCAGAGCGTCGCTTTCGCCTCGCGTAAAGTTTGCAAGTTGTCGCGAAAGAAGCATCACCTGCTCCTGATACACCGTAATTCCGTAGGTATCCTTCAGATATTTTTCCATGCAGGGTATGTCGTAGCTTATAAGCGACGGGTCTTTTTTTCTGCGAATAAATTCGGGAATATAGTCCATAGGTCCGGGGCGATACAAGGCATTCATGGCTATCAAATCTTCGAATACGGTGGGGTGCAACTCTCGCAGATATTTCTGCATGCCTGCCGATTCGAACTGGAACGTACCTATGGTCTGTCCTTTCTGGTAAAGTTCGTAAGTCTTTGCGTCGTCAATTGGAATTGTGTCCAAATCCACGATGTCTCCCGTGGTTTGTTTCACCACCTTGCAGGCTTCCTTAAGCTCCGAAAGGGTTTTCAGCCCGAGGAAGTCCATTTTAATTAGCCCCGTCGACTCTATTACGTGTCCGTCATATTGGGTTACGGCGGTTTTTACATTGGGAAAGTCGGGGTCGTCTGCCGTGCAAACGGGAACCCAATCGCTTATGGGGTTACGACAAATGATGAATCCGCAGGCATGTATGCCGGTGCCGCGAATTGTTCCCTCGAGCATCTTGGCATATTTGATGGTGTTGCTTTTTTTCTCGTCCGAAGAAGCCTCGGCAAGCTGAAGTTCGCGCGTACATTGTATGGCGTTTTTCAGATTCATCTTCAGTCCGTCGGGAAGTTTGTCGGGAATTGCCTTGCAAAGGGCATTGGCTTCAGGAAGCGGCAAACCTTCCACTCGCGCCACGTCCTTAATGGAGTTTTTCGTAGCCATGGTGCCGTAGGTTATGATGTGCGCGCAGTTTTCGTGCCCGTATTTGTCCATAACCCAGCGAAGGACTTTTCCGCGTCCGTCGTCGTCGAAGTCGGTATCGATATCGGGAAGATTCACACGGTCGGGATTCAAGAAACGTTCGAAAAGCAAATCATATTTCAAGGGATCTATTTTCGTTATTCCCAAGCAGTATGCCACAACCGAACCTGCCGCCGAACCACGTCCCGGTCCCACAATTACGCCAAGCTCTTTTCGCGCGGCGTTAATGAAGTCCTGAACTATGAGAAAGTATCCGGGGAAACCCATGGTCTTCATTACGTGGAGCTCAAACTTTATGTGCTCCGCCACATTGGGCGGAACGGGGTCGCCATAGCGTTTCTTGGCTCCATCGTATGCAAGTTTTGCAAGATAGTCGGCTTCAAATTTTATGCGGTATATTTTGTCGAATCCGCCCAAGCGTTCTATTACGGCGTCGGCGTCTTTTTTCGGCAGCGGATTCTCACCGTTTTCGTCGGATGTGAATTCTTTGTAGAGTTCTTCCTCGGATATTTTTGCCCGCCACTGTTCTTCGGTTCCGAATTCTTCGGGTATGGGGAAAAACGGCATGATTGGTCCGTGGTCAATGCTGTATTCGCTCACTTTGTCGCACACTTCGCAGGTGTTCGAAAGGGCTTCGGGAATGTCGGCAAACACTTCGTTCATTTCCTCACGGGTCTTGAACCACTCTTGTTTGGAGTATCTCATGCGGGTTGGGTCGTTGAGGTCCTTACCTGTGGCAAGACACAAAAGATGGTCGTGAGCTTCGGCCGTTTCCTTGTTTTCAAAGTGGCAGTCGTTGGTGCAAATAAGTTTTATGCCGTACTCTTTTGCCAATTTAATGAGTTCTGCGTTGGCTTTCTGCTGCAAGGGAAAAGTTTCGCGATTGGCAAGAATGTCGGGGTCTTTGACTTCGTGGCGTTGGAGTTCCAGATAATAGTCATCGCCAAAGACACGTTTGTACCATTCTATGGCTTCGCGTGCGCCGTCCATGTCTCCTTTCAAAATTTTGGCGGGAACTTCGCCCGCAATACAAGCTGAGGAGACTATGAGGTCTTCATGGAATTTCTCAAGGTCTGCGCGGTCGGTGCGTGGTTTGTAATAAAGTCCGTCAACCCAGGCGCGCGACACGAGTTTTATGAGATTTTTGTATCCGTTGTAGTTTTTGGCGAGCACAATAAGGTGATAGCCCGAGGCATCGCCGTTTTCCTTTATCTTGTCTTCCTTCTTGTTGTGCGCCACATACATTTCGCACCCGAAAATCGGCTTGAAAGCCAAAATGCGGTGCTGATATTCTATATTGTCCTCAATTTCTTTTTTGCGTTTTTCGTCAGCTTCCTTGAGTTCTTCCTCAAGTTTTGCGAGATCCTTCTTTGCGTCTCCTTTTATTTTCGCTATGTAGTCGGCAAGTTCTTTTACTCCCATCATGTTTCCGTGATCGGTGATAGCCATGCCCCGCATGCCGTTGGCAACAGCCTTGTTTACGATGTTGGGAATCTTTGACTGCCCGTCAAGAAGGGAGTATTGGGTATGGACGTGTAGATGTACGTAATCCTGCATGGTTTGTAAAGGTTGTTTGAGTGTTTATTATAGACATCCAAAGTTAAGTTTTTTTTATGTTCCGGAGCCTTCGGATTATGTTAAAAATTATGCGGGCGTGCGTAATCCTCACGTTGTGTGGAAAATAATTTTTTGTGCCTCCTGCAAAGCCCGGCAAAAATTCCGTAAAAGCTGCGCTTTTCTGCAAACTGCTGAAAACCAGAAATTTACAGCGAATTAAAAAGCTTTTGTAAGTTGCTGTTTATCAGATGTTTGGAATGGCGAAAAATATAAGGCACATATTTTAAAATAAGTGCCTTGTATTTTAAAATACATGGCTTGTATTTTTCACGACAAGCCATGTGTTTTTTTGCGTATTCCGATTGTCGGTTGTTTTTAAGGGGAAATAAATCCGTGAACGGGTTTCGTGAATCGCAAAAATATTAATTTTGCTGAAAATAAACTTTGTGAGATGAAACTAACGGTAATGATGTTTGCAGCGGCTCTGATGCTTGCCGGCTGCAAGGGTGGCAGCAGCGCGGAAAAGGTTTCAGACTATGGCGCAGACCCGAAAAAAGCCGAAAGCATATATTCCTATACCCCTACAACCGGTGTAATGGTTGATGAATTCCGTTCCGACGACGGCTGGAAATATGTTTGTGCTTCGGCACTCATGGGAGTTTCGAGCGAACACCATCGCCTTTATTCTCCAAACGGAAATCTGCGTGTCATCATGGGAGGTGCTTCCGAAACCGGCGGGGCTTACGGCTGGCGCATTGATTATGGTGCCGACGGAAAGGTGAAGGCGGTTTGCGACCTCGGCATGCTGACCGACAGCGAATACGGACGTTTGAGCAAAGGCAGCAGTTACGCGCTCGAAACTTTGCGCGGGAAACTCACGGACTCAAAATGCCGCGCCGTGTATGAGGTGGAACGCAACTATAAGGACGAAATAGTGCGCGTGGGAAGCATTGAAGTCATTGGAGGATACCGCGCGGAAGTATATATAAAGGAGTGGGGACCGTTTTGGATAAGTGATGTTGACGGCGGACGGTTCGGATTTTTCGTAAAGCTCAAACCCGAGGGAACGAAGGGCGGACAAAATGTGGAACTGCTCTATTGCAACGACAAACTCATAGCCGAAGCCGCATACGAAAACGGAAAAACCAGGAAAGTGCGCACATACAATTCGCACGGACAACTGGCGGGAACATACAAAAACTGTACTGAAGCTCCTGAGGATATTGCTTTTCGTGACTATGGGTCGCTGATTGTGAAATTTTTCTGATTTCCGCCTAAGGGTTTGCCGTGGCTCTGCATGCAAGTGCCTGTGGCGGCGCAAAACGTCGGACGTATGCAGAAAGACGGCATAAAGGGTTTATGTCAAGAAAAATGCGTAATTTAGCATCCCGATTACAAAACAAAAGATAATGAAGCGCATAAAAAATATTCTGATAATACTTTTGGCTCTCGCCTTTCGCCTGTTCCTCACAACGCCGTTGTTTGGCGGGATAGACGGTGAAACTCACAGCTTGTTCTTTATGGTCATGTCGGGAATAGACCCCGACATGGGCGCATGCGCACGCCGTTTGTGTCTGGGGGCAATGGATTTCGTCATTATAGGAGTTGCAATGCTCTTAATGCACCCCGCAAAGGAAATTTTCGGGGAGTTGGGGCTGGCTCGCAGGACTTGCTTGCGGGGATTGGCAATAGGATTCCTGCTGACGCTGCCCATGTTCATAACAAATGCGGTTTGCGGGAAATTTACTTTTACGTGGGAAACAGTATTCCTGTCGTTTTGGGCAGGATTCTACGAAGAAATATTGTTCCGGGGCTTCCTGTTCGGACAATTATTCCGTAGTGGTCGCTTAGGATTCTTTACGGCAATATTGTTACCGTCGCTGCTCTTCGGAATGTGCCATTTGTATCAGTCAAACGACCTTATGTCGGCACTGCTGACGGTTGCCGTAACCGCGTTGGGCAGTCTGCTCTTCGGCTGGCTGTATGTGGAATGGAACTACAGCCTGTGGGTTCCGATGTCGCTCCATGCTTTCATGGATTTGTCCTGGACGCTTTTCCCCGTAGGCGTAGGCGGATACGGAGCAACGGGAAACATTACGGTGAACATAGGACGTGCAATAACCGTAATCTTAGCTGTGGTGATAACAATTATGAATAAAAAGAAACAAGGCAGGAAATGCTTTGATTATAAAAAGTTCTGAGAAACAAAAAACCGCCTCCGCTGCAAAATTCGTAGCGGAGGCGGTTTTTTTATGTGGCTTTCGTCAGCTTTTTATTTGGAACATTTTGCGCACCAGGGCTTCAGCTGAGTGAAGAAGTCGTTACCCTTATCGTCAACAAGGATGAACGCCGGGAAGTTTTCAACTGTGATTTTCCATACAGCCTCCATGCCAATCTCGGGAAACTCTACGCATTCAATGCTCTTTATGCTGTCTTGCGACAAAACGGCTGCAACGCCGCCGATAGTGCCAAGATAAAAACCGCCGTGCTTTTTGCAGGCATCCGTAACCTCTTTGCCACGATTTCCCTTGCCTATCATAATCATTGAAGCCCCGTTTGCCTGGAATTCGTCCACGTACGGGTCCATACGGTTTGATGTGGTCGGTCCCATACTGCCGCAGGGATAGCCTTCGGGCGTTTTTGCAGGTCCGGCATAGAGCACGGGATAATCCTTGAAGTATTGCGGAAGTCCTTCACCGCTGTCGAGACGTGCCTTGAGCTTTGCGTGGGCAATGTCGCGCGCAACAATTATTGTTCCGCTCAAAGAAACGCGCGTACTTACGGGATATTTTGTCAACTCTTTTAGGGCTGCGTCAATTCCTTTGTCAAGGTTTATGGCAATACCTCCGTTGTCGCCCGGCTGCTGAAGGTGTTCGGGAATGAGACTTGCGGGATTGCTGTCCATCTTCTCAAGCCAAATACCGTCTTTGTTGATTTTGGCTTTGATGTTACGGTCTGCCGAACAGCTTACACCAAGACCTATGGGGCAACTTGCGCCGTGGCGCGGAAGACGTATCACTCGTATGTCGTGGGCAAAAGCTTTTCCGCCGAACTGTGCGCCGAAACCTATCTCGTGAGCCTTTTCCAAAAGTTTTGCTTCGAGGTCAAGGTCGCGGAAAGCCCGTCCCGTGACATCGCCGGTGGTGGGAAGATTGTCGTAATAGTGTATTGAGCCGAGCTTAACGGTGAGCAAGTTTTTCTCAGCCGAGGTTCCGCCGATGACAAAACAGATGTGATATGGCGGACAAGCCGCAGTGCCGAGACTTTTCATCTTTTCAACGAGGAAAGGTATGAGTGTGCCCTCGTTCTGAATGATAGCCTTCGTCATGGGATAGAGATAAGTTTTATTAGCCGAGCCTCCGCCCTTGGCAACCATGATAAAACGATATTCGTCTCCCTCTTCGGCTTCAATATCTATCTGGGCGGGAAGATTACATTTGGTGTTAACCTCGTCATACATGGTGAGCGGCGCATTTTGCGAGTAACGCAAATTATCTTGAGTGAAAGTGTTGTAAACACCTCGGCTCAGTGCTTCGGCATCATCGAAACCTGTCCAAACTTGTTGCCCTTTTTCTCCGTGAATTATGGCGGTGCCCGTATCTTGACAGAAAGGAAGCACGCCTTTTACCGAAGTTTCTGCATTGCGCAGGAGAGTGAGCGCAACATATTTGTCGTTGTCCGAAGCTTCAGGGTCGTTGAGAATGGCGGCAACCTGTTTGTTGTGTTCGCGACGCAACATAAATTCCACATCATGGAATGCCTGCTGTGCAAGAAGCGTCAGAGCTTCGGGGGAAACCTTCAGGATTTGTTTTCCTTCAAACTCTGCCGTGGAAATTCCCTCTTTTGATAACAAACGATATTCGGTTTCGTCCTTTCCTTTCTGGAACATGGGCGCATAGTTGAAATCAGGTGCTTTTGACATGACTTTATGTAATTTTTATGTATGATGTTACTTTTGCCGGAAACGTTGTCCGTGCGCTTAAACGCATTGCAAATTTACGCTTTACTTATCAACTGCGCAAAACTTGCCTTGCCAATAATCCGCGAAAAGACCAAATTTCTTATCTTTGCGCAAACAATAACGATATGTTCGGAAATCTTTTTAAGGCAATGGCTTTCGCGCTGCTTTTGATGCCGGTGTTTTCGCCGGTTTACGTAGATGCGCAAAAAGCCGACGGAAATGTTTATACACGTGGGGGAATAACGCAGATGAATCCCCAAGAACGCAAGGTGGCTCTCGTATTTACCGGTGCCGATATGGCTGATGGTGCCGACACGATTCTGAGTACTTTGAAACGTTACCGCATTCGCGGGCATTTTTTCTTTACCGGAAGATTTTTCGAAAAGTTTCCCGATGTGGTAAGAAGGCTTTTGAAGGATAAGCACTACGTTGGTTGCCACGGCTATTCCCATTTGCTGTATTTCCCGTGGGACAGGAGCGACACGATGCTCGTCAGCCGCGAAGAGTTTCGCAGGGACATGGAGAAGGCATACGAAACAATGGCTCCCTTTGGCATTAAGAAAAAGAAGACGTACTATTTCATTCCGCCTTACGAGCATTTCAATGACACTATATCCGCTTGGGCAAAGGAAATGGGGCTTCAGCTCATTAACAATACCTATGGCACTCTTACTTATGGCGATTATACCACGCCCGATATGGCTCGCTATTACAGCAGCGACTATATAATGGAGCGCACAATGCGCATGGCGGGCGAAGAACCTCATGGAATAAACGGGCACATATTGCTCATACATTTCGGCACGAGCGAAAGGCGCACCGACAAGTTCTATAACCGACTGCCGCAACTCATAGAGAATTTGAAAAAGATGGGTTATGAGTTTGCCGATCTCTCGAAAGTAATACCAAAACCCTGATTACAGTTTCCCTTCGTCGCGATAGCTGAAGTATTTTCCGCCTCCCACAATTACGTGGTCCTGAAGGGTTATGTTCATGAGCCTTCCTGCTTCTGCGAGTTTCTGAGTAAGGCGGTCGTCTTCCCTGCTGGGACTTACGTTCCCCGACGGATGATTGTGTACAAGAATCATTGAGGTGGCGAGAGCCGTTACGGCTTCGCGCATAATAAGTCTGATGTCCACCGAACTCTCTGTAATTCCGCCTTTGCTTATTTGTTTGTCGCCTATAACCTGCAGGCGCGTGTTCAGAAGCATTATCCAAACTTCCTCGTTGGGCTTCCCCGAAAGTTTGGGCACAAAATAATCGTTCACTTTCTGCGGACTGTCCATCTGTGTGCCTTTGTCCACATTTTCTGCCTGCATAAGTTTGGCTATCTGACAGGCTGCTTTTATCGTAACAGCCTTTGCCGTGCCTATGCCTTTGTATTTGCGCAGTTCGTCAAGGCTTTTGGCAGCAAGGTTTTGCAGGTTGTCGCCGCTGTCGTGCATAATTCTTTGCATCAGCGACACTGCGTTTTCTTCGCCGTTGCCCGAACCCACGAGTATGGCGAGTAGTTCGGATTTCGACAATGCTTCCGCTCCGTATTTCATCAGTTTTTCGCGCGGACGGTCGTCTTCCGATAGGTCTTTTATGCTGACTTTCATTTATAAAAATTGTCTTTGAATGCCTCAAATTCCTTTTCTTTCAGAATGTATCGGCGCACCGATGCCACTATGAAGCCCGTGCCGTAGCCGGTGAGCTGTATGAATGCGGCGGGAACGGACAGCAACGCCACTTTTAGTCTTTTGTTTTGGACGAGGCTTCCCAAAAACACCAACAGGGCGTAGAGCATCAGCGGCAGAAAGCTCCACAGGCAGAAGAACGCGCCTGTAATGAATACGAGGCAGCCTATGGTGAATGCTGCGGGGAGCATGTGAACGAGTTTCATGGTTCCGGGATGGCGTTTTTCAAGGTTTATTCGCGCTATGCCCGAGTTATGAACCTGTTTGAAGAACTTTCTGAAATCCGTGCGCCGTTTGTGCCATACCCAAGCCCCGGGTATGAGACACGCTTTGTAGCCGTTTTCCACAATGCGATAGCTGAAATCTATGTCTTCTCCGAAACGCATTTTGGCAAATCCCCCGAGTTTTCTGTAAACTTCGCTCCTGATACCCATGTTGTAGGAGCGCGGATAGAACTTGTCCATTTTCTTTTTTCCTCCCCTTATACCTCCGGTGGTGAAAAACGATGTCATGGCGTAACTTATGGCTTTTTGAACGGGCGTGAACGAGTCGGCGGCTTTGTCGGGTCCGCCAAAGGCATCGCAACCAAGGTTTTCCGTTCCGCTGTCCACGGCTTCGAAATATCCCGGAGGCAAAACCACGTCGCTGTCAAGTATTATGAGCCATTCGCCCGAGGCTTGTTGCGCACCATAATTGCGTGCGGCGGCGGGACCTCCGTTTTCCTTTTTAAGATAGGTGATGTTCAGACGGTTTTGAAAGCGTGCCACGACTTCCTCGCAGGTTGTTTGCGAGCCGTCTTCAACTATTATGATTTCTACATCGGGACGCGGTTGTCCGGCAATGCTTTCGAGCAGCTCGCCAACCTCGGCGGGGCGGTTGTAAACGGGAATAATTACGGAGTACTTCATAACATTTACAAAAATAACGATTTTCGCAAAAGCCGTGGGCGGAAGATGTGAAAAAATAACCCGTGCGGTGTGCGGACGGAGGCGGAAAACGCAACAAAAATGCGTTGCAAAGCAAAGATTTCCCGTGCTCCGAAAAAACACATGGCTTGTCGCAAAAAATACAAGCCATATATTTTAAAATACAAGGCACTTATTTTAAAATATGTGCCTTGTATTTTTGTGCATAATAAGAGTCTGATAAACAATAACTTATAAAAGCCTCTTGGCTTGCGCTTATCTTTTTGAATTTCAGGTATTTGCGAAAAAATACGCGGAATAAGGCGGGAGGCGGTGTAGGACATGGTTGGCGGTTGTGGGATTGTGGGCGCGAAATGTTTGTTGCATGCAGATTGGTGCAGTTCGTGGAGCATAGATTGTTCTTGTTTTTATCCGATGCAAAAATTGTTGTATCTTTGTATATTGATTTGAAAACAAACGAGAAAGAAAATTGGTATCGGTAGAAGGACTGAAGGTTGAATTTGGCGCAAAGCCTTTGTTCAGCGATGTAACTTTCGTGATTGGCGAAAAGGAAAGAGTTGCGCTTGTAGGCAAGAACGGTGCGGGCAAATCCACTTTGCTCAAAATTCTTGCGGGTTTGCAGCAGCCCACGGCGGGAACAGTGGGAATAACTCATGATTCGCTTGTGGGATATTTGCCTCAGGTGATGAAACTTAGTGATTCTTGCACTGTAATGGAGGAGGCAGAGAAGGCTTTTTCGAATATTGCGGCATTAAAGAGCAGGATTGCCAAGTTGAACAACGAACTTGCGGAGCGCACTGACTATGACAGTCCGGAATATATGGCTCTGGTCGAAAAATTTTCGCACGAAAGCGAACGCTATAATATGATGGGCGGCGACAATTATCATGCCGTAACCGAAAGAACTCTGACGGGATTGGGATTTGAACGCAGCGATTTCGAACGACCTACGAGTGAATTTTCGGGAGGTTGGAGAATGCGCATAGAACTTGCGAAGATTCTTTTGCGACAGCCCGATGTGCTTCTCCTTGATGAGCCTACAAACCATTTGGATATAGAAAGCATTCAGTGGTTGGAGAACTTCCTGAAGCAGGCAAAGTGTTCGGTGTTTCTTGTGAGCCACGACCGCGCTTTCTTGAACAATGTAACCACGCGCACAATGGAAATTTCCGTTGGCAGAATTGTTGATTACCGCGTGGGATACGATGAGTTTGTGAAACTGCGCGCGGAAAGGCGCGAACAGCAGCTTCGTGCTTACGAAAACCAGCAGAAAGAGATTGCCGACATCAAGGATTTCATAGAGCGTTTCAGATATAAGCCCACAAAAGCGGTTCAGGTTCAGAGCCGCATAAAGCAGTTGGAAAAGATTGTGCCTATCGAGGTGGACGAGGTGGACAATTCGTCGCTCCACTTAAAGTTTCCGCCCTGCCGAAGAAGCGGCGATTTTCCAGTAATATGCAAAGACGTGGAAAAAAGTTATGGAGACCATTTGATTTTCTCGGATGTGAATCTTTCCATAAGACGTGGCGAAAAGGTGGCATTTGTTGGAAGAAACGGCGAAGGCAAATCAACGCTCGTGAAGTGCATTATGGGGCAAATTCCGTTTGGAGGGGAATTGAAGATAGGGCATAACGTTGACATTGGATACTATGCGCAAAACCAGGCACAGCTTTTGGACGAAAACATAACGGTTTACGACACCATTGACAGGGCTGCACGCGGAGAAGTACGCCTTAAGATAAACGATATATTGGGAGCGTTTATGTTTGGAGGCGAAGCCAATGAAAAATATGTCAGGTATCTTTCGGGTGGAGAGCGAAGCAGGCTTGCCATGATACAGCTTCTGCTCGAACCTGTCAATCTGCTTATTCTCGACGAGCCGACAAACCATTTGGACATGCAGACCAAAGACGTGCTGAAAGAGGCTATTCTCGCTTTTGACGGCACGGCGATAATAGTATCTCACGATCGTGATTTCCTGAACGGACTTGTGTCGAAAGTATATGAGTTCGGCGACGGAAAGGTGAGGGAACACATAGGCGGCATATACGACTTCCTTGCCAAGAAAAACATTGAGTCGCTCGGCGAATTGCAAATGAAACGCGCGCCGGAGCACACGGAACAGCCTAAAAGCGACAGCCGCAGCGAGGGACGCCTTGCCTATGAACAGCAAAAGGAAATGGCTAAAAAGCGTCGCAAGCTTGAGCGCGCCGCAGAGGATGCCGAGAAAGAAGTAACCCAGCTTGAGGCGGCGGTAAAGCTTCTCGAAAACCAAATGAACGATCCCGAAAAGGCTTTGGACTCTTCGCTTTTCAGCAAACACGCTTCGCTTTCGAAACAACTGGCAAAAGCCATGGAAGATTGGGAGAATGCCGAAAACGAACTCGAGATATTTAACAACGGACAATAGGAAAAAACGAAAATCAAACAACCAAATTAAAAGCAATATGAATCTTAAAATGATTATTTCAGCATTTGCGTTGGCGGGTCTCACTGCTTCTTGCGGCAATGCCCCGCTTTCCTCCGGAATTCACAAAGAAAATATGGACACAAAGGTGAATCCCGGCGACGATTTCTATGAATTTGCTTGCGGAGGCTGGATGAAAAGCCACCCGCTCCCCGGAGATTATTCGCGATTCGGCACTTTCGAACAACTCTATGAGAACAACGAAAAACAGATTCGCACTCTTATCGAAGACCTTGCAGCTAAAAAGCAGAGCGAAGGCACTATCGAGCAGAAGATAGGCGACCTTTACAATCTTGCAATGGACTCCGTGAGAAAGAACAAGGATGGTGTGAAGCCCATAGCAAAGTATCTTGACATTGTAAAGAATGTGAAAACTCCCGAAGAGGTTATGGATGCCACCGCAAAGCTTGCGCACTACGGCATAGAGCGTTATATCAATACCGGAGCCGATGCTGATTTGAAAAACAGCAAGGAAAATCTCGTACAGATGAGTCAGGGAGGCCTTTCTCTTGGAGAGAAGGAGTATTATGTCGACAATGATCCCGCCACTCTCAAGATTCGTAATGAATTTGTGAAGTATGTGGAGAAACTTTTCGCTCTCACGGGCGACAATGCCGAAACAGCAGCAAAGAAAGCGGCATACGTAATGCAGATAGAGACGGCTCTTGCAAAAGTTTCGCGTTCTGCTGCCGAACTTCGCGACCCTGCTGCCAATTATAACAAAATGACTTTTGCACAACTCGAAAAAGATTATCCCGCTATCAATTGGAAAGCATATTACAAGACTTGCGGCTATCCCGAATTCAAGGAAATCAGTGTGGGACAGCCGGAGTTTTTGCACGGTGTGGAGAAAATTTTGAAATCTGTGCCGGTTGAGGCTCACAAGGCTTATCTTGAGTTTGCCGTAATTGATTTTGCCGCAAACTATACCAATGACGAAATGCGCAAGGCAAGTTTCGATTTCTACGGCAAGGTGTTCTCGGGTAAAAAAGAAGAGAAACCCACATGGAAACGTGCCGTGGCTCTTGTGCAAGGTGTCATTGGCGAGGGCGTAGGTAAGATGTATGTTGAAAAATACTTCCCCGAAAGTTCAAAGGAACGCATGACGAAACTTGTCAAGAACCTTCAGACGGCTCTCGGAGAGCGTATCGAGGCGCAGACATGGATGAGTAAGGAAACCAAAACCAAGGCTCTCGAAAAATTGTCCACTTTCTACGTAAAGATTGGCTATCCTGACAAGTGGGAGGACTATTCCAAGCTCACCGTTGACCCGAAACTTTCGCTTCTTGACAATGTTTTTGCCGCTTGCAAGTATGAAGTTGACCACTCTATTGAGATTACGGTTAACAAGAAGGTGGATAACACAAGATGGTATATGAATCCGCAGGAGGTGAATGCCTACTACAATCCCACCACAAACGAGATTTGCTTCCCCGCAGGCATTCTGCAGCCGCCTTTCTTTGATGCCACAGCCGACGATGCCTTTAACTACGGTGCCATAGGCGTTGTGATTGGTCATGAAATGACTCACGGATTCGACGATCAGGGTCGTCAGTTCGACAAGGATGGCAACCTCAAAGACTGGTGGACCAAAGCCGACGGAGAAAACTTCAAAAAGCGTGCACAGGTAATGAGCGATTATTTCAGCAATATACAAGTGCTTCCCGACTTAAAGGGTAACGGTCCTTTGACATTGGGCGAAAATCTTGCAGACCACGGTGGTTTGAAAGTGGCATTCCAAGCTTTGCAGAATGCAATGAAGGAAAATCCTCTCGACAGCGTTGACGGTTTCACACCCAACCAGCGTTTCTTCATAGCATACGCCAATGTTTGGGGAGCAAACATCAGCAACGAAGAAATTCGCCGTCGCACAAAGAGCGACCCCCATTCGCTCGGTCGCTGGAGAGTTAACGGCGCACTTCCTCACATAGACGAGTGGTACCAGGCGTTTAATGTTACGGACAAGAACAAGTTGTTCGTTCCCAAGGACAAGAGAGTTACCATTTGGTAAGGAAAACGACTTAAAAACAGTCAGAAAAAAGATGCAATGTCCCGCAAAAAAAATGTTTCTTGCGGGACATTGTTTTTCAGACATTTATAAAGGCAAAAAATACAAGGCACTTATTTTAAAATAAGTGCCTTGTATTTTAAAATATATGCCTTATGTTTTTTGCAAGATGCCTTGTGTGTTTTTCGGTGTCCGCATAGCGCATCACAGACTTACATATTTTGTGGCAACCGTTTACGGAAAAATCAAAATAAAGTGGTATTATTGCATCACCATAACAAAGTTTGGCGGAAATATGCCGCAGAAGTTTTAACGAAAAAGTCATAGGATGCAAGCTCTGATGTTAGCGGCGGGAATGGGAAAACGCCTGAAGGAATTTACAAAGGACAATACCAAATGCATGGTCAAGGTGAATGGCGAAATGCTTATTGACCGTGTGGTTTCCCTGCTTTCACGCTTGAACGTTAGCCGGTTGGTTGTTGTAACGGGCTATAAGGGCGAGGCTTTGAGGCAACATCTCGAGTCAATACGCGGAGACCTGGAAATAGAATACGTTGACAATCCCGAATATTACCGTACAAACAATATATATTCGCTTTGGCTGGCAAAGGACAAGCTTCAGGAAGAGGATACTTTGCTGCTTGAGAGCGATTTGATATATGATTACAGTCTTATCGAGGCTATAGCGCATAACAGCGAGCCGAATCTCGCCCTTGTTGCCAAGTATGAAACGTGGATGGACGGAACAATGGTGCAGATTGACAAGGATTGCAACATTGTTAACTTTGTTCCCAAAAAGGCTTTCGATTATAAATATGCCGACACCTATTATAAAACGGTGAACATATATAAGTTTTCGAAAGAATTTTCGATTAACAAATACGTTCCCTTTCTTGAGGCGTATATCAAGGCGGTGGGCAACAACGAGTACTATGAAAATGTGCTCAGCATTATAACTTTTTTGAACAGCAGCAGTTTGAAGGCTCTGCCTGTGGAAGAAGGAAAATGGTATGAGATAGATGACAAATTGGATTTGGACATCGCGGAGCTGATATTCGCAGGAGACGGCGATTTCTTAGATAAACTCTCGGCACGCCACGGCGGATTGTGGCGCATTCCGCGCATGACGGATTTCTGTTCTCCCTCAAACGCATTTTTTTCTACGTCAAGAATTACCGACGAACTGGAAGCCAATTTCCGAACCTTGATTTCCTCCTGTCCGTCGGGCATGCAGGTTGAAGCATTATGCGCAAGCAAATGCCGAAACGTGAAAGAGGAATTTGTAGTTGCAGGAGGCGGCGCGTGCGAACTCGCCGAAAAATTGCGACAAGAGACAGGCGGCAAAATTGGAATGATACGCCGTTTGCAGGAAGCGTTCGGACACGTGGCGGATGATGATGTGGTTTATTTGCCACAGGAAGTGAATTACACTGTGGCGGACATAAAGAAATTCTTTACGCATCACGAGGTAAACGCAATAATGATGTCGAATCCCGACAGGATTACGGGCGGCGCGATGTCGAGAAGCGAAATTCTCGAACTCGCAGACTGGTGTGAAGAAAAGGGAATGCGTCTAATTGTTGACGAAAGTGCGGCGGATTTTTGCGAAGTTCCGGTCGAACATTCCGTACTCAAGGACGAAATTCTCGAACATCACAGGAATCTTGTGGTAATTAACGACATTGCCACGGCTTACGGCTTTGCGGGGATGAGGCTTGCACTGCTTTGTTCGGGCAACAGACAATTGGTGGAACGCATAAAAAAATCATACGGACTGTGGAGCGTAAATTCCGTTGCGGAGTTTTTTATGCAGATTCTCGGAAAGTATGAAAACGATTACGCTCGCTCGTGCGAAATGGTGCGAAACGAGCGAAATTTCTTGGAAAAAGAACTGAACGAAAACCGTTTGCTGAAAGTCATTCCCTCACAGGCGAATTTTGTTTTGTGTGAAGTTTTGAAACCTGCGACATCCGGAGCTTTGGTTTTCAGTGTTCTTAAAAAACATAACATATTGCTGCGCAACTGCACGGCACAAATGGACATCAAGGGCAGGGAATTTATAAAAACTGCCGTAAAAACTCATGCCGACAACGTGAAACTCGTGTCTGCACTCCGTGAAGTGGCGGAACTATTCAAATAAAATATCCTTCCCGAGCCGAAAAAGGATATTTTTATTATATTTGCAAACGCAACTTAAGCAAGTTGCGTAAATATTAATTAGTCAACTAAATAAAAACAATGAAGCATTTTATTTTTGGGAGCAACAGCCCGTCTCCGAAGCGGGGAATCTTTAAGCAAGTGTTCTTTTTGTTATTTATGGCAACGGCTGCCGTGATTACGCCGTGCGGTGCCCAAACGGAAACAGACTACGAATTGGAAGTTGCCGGGGTAAAAGTTACGAGCAAAAACTATTCTGACCTTTCCGTAATAGAAGGTGTGAGCGGCAGGGTGGGTTATGACCCGTATGAAAACTATCTGTTTTTGTATGATGCCAAGATAGAATCGAAAAACGGCGTACCTGTGGTCTTGGCAAAGAAGGATGTGGAAATTTTTGTGGTTGGAAACTGCACTCTTTCGGCAGAAAATGCGCCTTGTATAGTATATGAAAAAGGCGGTTCGCTTTATTCCACACCGTCGGAGGGAACTTTGAAATGCTATGCCCCGGAAGATTATGCGGCAGTCCTCTTTGCCGAAAAACTCAACATAAACGGCACCGAATTGGAGGCAACGGGAAAGTACGGAGTGGCCGGTAGCGGAGACAGTGCGGCACTCGGCATTGTGCGTGGCGGTTTGAAAGCGTACGGAAAGCAGTCTGCCACATACAACATTGCTTCATTTGAAAAAGAAGGTGTGAAATTCATGTCGCCCGAGGGATTTTATTTCGATGCGGAGCTTCGCGGTATGGCTAAAGACGGGAAACTCGTGAGCGATACGCTTTTAATTTCGCCGGCTAAACGATATAAGATAATACTACTCAAAGACAGTTACGGAAATACCAATGAAGAAGAGTATTATGTGGACGAAGTTAATTGCAATGACCTGTCCGTGTATGATTTTGTAGAGGGGAAAATGGATTACAATCCCGATACAAAAACTCTGACGCTTGACAACGTGAAAATTAACGGCGGCATAATAATAGGCGAAGACAGTTTGACAATTCTTGTAAAGGGAACAAATGAAATTGTAAACACCCTGACATCCGGCATATACAATTATGGGCTTGGTTATCTGTTTGTTGATACGGCGAGCATACGAGGTGTTAACGGCGGAGAGCTTAAAGTTACCTCACAAGGCAGTTCAGGTACGATTTTTATCATAAATAGTAATTCGAGAAAGTTTTCTCGTTTTACCATAAAGGATTGTAATATGGAGGTAAACGGCATGTATGACATTGTAAACGGGGCAGGCGGGTCGAGCCGTCCGAAAGATTTTGATGCAGGTTCTTTCTTCGCGTTGCCTGATATGGTGGAGAAAAAAACTGTACGAAGCATGGAGAATGAAGGTGTCGCTGTAAGCATTGACAATTCAAACGTGAAACTTAATTGTACCGACAACGGATCGCCCATAATTGTTATGGCAGGCGGAATAGAGCTTTTGAAGTGTCGTATAATCTCTCCGGAGAATGCGACAATAGGGAAAAACTATATTATGGGGGCTGACGGAAATCCTTTGTCAGAGTCTGTGGTCATAGCAAGCGAAAGCACACCGGTGGAAATCGACAACGTGAAGAACAACTCGGTTCCCGGAATGAGCAAGGGCGTTTTCACAATCGACGGAATAAGAATGGACGTTGACGAAAAGGACCTTCCCGCAGGACTTTACATTATTGATGGAAAAAAGATTATCAAGAAATAAAAACTTACCTTTTTCGGAAATCCCCTTTGCGCACGGCAGAGGGGATTTTTTTGTTTTGCGGCAAACGTGATGAAGCTTTGCGGCACTAATATGAAAAAAATGTAGCGCAACATGGGAATGCTGCGCTACATATATGGTTGTGTTCCGAAAGTTGCGGGGAATATTCCGTTTCTTTCGCGTTGTGTCAGATGACAACGTGGTTTGGGAGTTCGTTACGAATGACACGTCCCATGGCAATTACGCATTTAAGGTTAAGGTCTGCGTCAAACATCATGATGTCTGCGTCCTTGCCTTTTTCGAGTGTGCCTTTGCGTTTGTCCACACCTATTATTCTTGCCGGTGTTTCCGATGCCATGCGACACGCTTCCCCCAAAGGAATCTCCACTTTCTGCACCATTGTGCGTATAAGTCTGTCCATGGTGGCAATACTGCCTGCCAGAGCCGAGTGGTCGGCAAGCTTGCACACGCCGTCCTCTATAATCACTCGCGGATCGAATGCTGTTTGCGAATCACTTGCTGCGCACGCAAGAGCATCGGTTATGAGAGCCGTCCGGTCGGGACCTTTTATTTTGTAAACGAGGTTCAAAATTGTAGTGGGTACGTGTTTGCCGTCGGCAATTACCTCAACGGTCATATCGTCTATGAGATAAACGCTCTCAACCGTGCCTTCGTATTTATACTCATGGTTTTTGTGGAAACCGGGCATGGCATTGTAGAAATGGGTTGCGTGAGTGAATCCCACTTCATAGGCTGTGCGCACGTCGTGATAGTTTGCCTGGGTATGGGCTACGCACGGAAGAACTCCGTGTTCCACACATGTGCGTCCGAATTCCACTGTTCCGGGAAGTTCCGGGGCTTCGTCCCAGCGTTTAATGCTGTTTGTCGAGTCGAGCAGGGGACGATAGTCCATGGGTGTGGGATCTTTTATGTTTTCGGGTAGTTGTCCTCCCGCCATTTCCTTATTGAAATACGGACCTTCGAGGTGAAGTCCGAGAACGGGACTGTCGGGCTGTGCCATAAGTTTCTCCGTGGTTCTCACGGCTGCCTTTATCATGGGCACGGTTGAGGATGAAAGTGTGGGAAGAATGGATGTGGTGCCATAGAACATGTGTGCGTTTATGGCTTTTCGGAATGCTTCTTCCGTTCCTTCCATAAAATCTCTTCCTCCACCGCCGTGTACGTGGATGTCTATGCCTCCGGGAACGATGTAGCAGCCGGCTGCGTCAAAAAATCGTGCACTTTCTATGTGCAATTCGTTATTTGACACTTCTATTATCTTATTGCCGTCTATTATCACAGAACCTCCCCTTATCCAGCCCTGTGGCGTGAGTATTCTTCCGTTGAGTATTTGTGTCAACATATTGTTTGTAGATGCTTAAATTCCGTCTGTAACGACGATTTCTTTATTTTGACATTCAAAATTACTATTTTTATTTCTTTTTATCATGAAAATGCGCGAATAAGTGTGTGAAAAAAGAGAAATCCACCTGTCATAAAAATATTTTATGTCGCAAAAACTTGTAAATTCGGCATGCGCGCAATGCTATTCTGCAATGAACGCATAAAGTTTCGGCTGTTTATACGCCTTTTCGGGACGTAGAAAAAAATACATGGCTTGTCGTAAAAAATACAAGGCACTTATTTTAAAATATGTGCCTTGTATTTCAAAATATATGGCTTGTATTTTTCGACATTCCAAGTATCTGATAAACAACGACTTACAAAAGCGTTCCAAAAAAGGTGTAAAAGATTGGAAATCAGACGGTTGTGAAAAACCGTATTCCGGAGCGTAGCGGAGATGCAGGGAGCGGGATGAGAAAAACGGTAATGATGTGGTTTTCAGCGCGGAACTGTTTGGTGGCGCAGGCGGCATCCGGCGGGTTGTATCGCCTGCCCGAATGGCGGAATGCCGAAAAAAGTGAATCGTATCCCGAAGCATTTGCCCCACAGACAACAAGATAATTCCGGGAGGGCTTGCAGATGTCAAGTTTTTTGAGGAAATTTGTGCAACTTCTTAACAGTAAACAAATTCCTCTTATATCTCAAAAAAGATGAAGAATAAAATATTTTCCATATTGTTTTCGGGAGTGCTGTTCATGGGTGTGAATGCTTCCGCACAGCATCTTGATGGTTATATGTTCGGTGATGTTTCGTCGCCGTCGGGCAACGAATGGCAGTCGCCCGAAAAGTTGTCGCTCAACAAGGAGCTGCCCCATGCGTGGTTCTTTTCGTTTCAAAACACAGAGGCTGCCAAAAAAGTTTTGCCTGAAAACAGTGAGTTTTTCTCCTCGCTCGACGGCAACTGGAAGTTTCATTGGTCGGCAAATCCCGATGAAAGGATAAAAGGTTTCGAAAACAATGAGCCGGCAACGGGGAAATGGGACGAAATAGAAGTACCTTCGGCGTGGAATGTGGCAGGTATCGGCAAAGACGGCAAATGCAAATACGGCATTCCCGTTTATGTGAACCAGGGCGGCATATTTTATCATAAAGTTGAGGTAGGTGATTGGCGCAAGGGAGTGATGCGCGAACCGCCCAAGACATGGACGACATACAAATACCGCAACGAGGTGGGGCAGTACGTTCGCAGTTTCAATGTTCCCGCCAATTGGAAAAAACGCAGGGTGTTCATAAACTTCGACGGCGTGGATTCGTTTTTCTATCTCTGGATAAACGGCAAATATGTGGGGTTCTCCAAAAATTCCCGCAGTCTTGCGCAGTTCGACATAACGAAATATCTGGTAAAAGGGGCAAACCGTGTGGCGGTGGAGGTTTATCGCTGTAGCGACGGCTCGTTTCTTGAAACGCAGGACATGTTCCGCATGGCGGGAATCATTCGTTCGGTATATCTTACCGCCACTCCCGAAATACATGTCGGCGACGTTGTGGCGATTCCCGATTTGGACAGTCATTATATAAATGGTGCACTCAACGTGAAACTGTCGGTTTCCAACCAGTCTGCGAAAGATGCGAAACGTTACAGTATGCATTGCTCGCTATATCCCGTGGAACTTTATGGCGACGGGACATCGGATGCACCGGTAGCCAAAGCCGCCGTGGAAGTGGGCGACATAACCAAACAGGGAAAGGCTCAATGCGAAATGCAACTGACCGTGCCGAACGTAAAACCGTGGTCGGCTGAAGCACCATGGCGTTATGTGCTCGTGGGAGAGCTTAAGGACAAAAAAGGACGTACCGTGGAAACTTTCTCTACCTATACCGGTTTTCGCAAGGTGGAAATCCGCGACACTCCCGCCCGTTTTGACGAATTCGGAAAGGCAGGCAGATATTTTTATGTCAATGGGCGCACGGTGAAACTCAAAGGTGTGAACCGCCACGAAACAAATCCGGAGCGCGGACACGCAGTTACACGCGAGCAAATGGATAAAGAGGTGATGCTCATGAAACGTGCCAACATAAATCACGTTCGCAATTCGCATTATCCCGACAGCCCTTACTGGTATTACCTGTGCGACAAATACGGAATATATCTCGAGGACGAATGCAACATAGAGTCTCATCTTTATTACTATGGCGATGCTTCGCTTTCGCATGTGGCGGAATTCAAGGCGGCTCACGTGGCACGCGAAATGGCTATGGTTCGCGCCGAAGTCAATCATCCCTCGATAGTTATATGGTCATTGGGCAACGAAGCGGGACCGGGCGATAATTTCAAGGCATGCTACAAGGCTATAAAGGATTTCGATGCTTCGCGTCCCATACAGTATGAGCGCAATAACGAAATTGTAGACATGGGTTCCAATCAATATCCTTCGATAGCTTGGGTAAGGAATGCCGTGAAGGGAGATGCCAAGCTGAAATACCCGTTTCATATTTCCGAATACGGACATTCCATGGGAAATGCCACTGGAAATCTCGTGGATTATTGGAATGCCATTGAATCTACCAATTTCTTTTGCGGCGGAGCCATTTGGGAATGGGTTGATCACGGACTTTACAACTACACTCCGCAAGGTAAACGCTACATAGCCTATGGCGGTGATTTCGGCGACTATCCCAACGACGGTACTTTCTGTCTTGACGGAGTGATGTTCGCGGATCTTTCTCCAAAACCGCAATATTATGAAGTGAAAAAGGTTTATCAGAATGTGTCTGTGGCAGTAAACAGGGATTTGAGCACAGGAAACGGCAGGATTGAGGTGTTCAACAAGAACTATTTCGAACCTGCGGTTTACGACATAAAATGGATTCTTGAGGAAGACGGTCACGAAATAGCCGGCGGCACACTTGCCAACATAAAATCCATACCTCCGCGTACCAAATTCCTTGTTCCGCTGCGCTTGGACCGTTCTCTGTTGAAAGCCGACAAGGAATATTTCGTGCGTGTGAGATTCATGCTCCCGAACGATATGCCTTGGGCAAAGAAAGGCTATGTGCAGGCAGAGGAACAGCTGGAAGTGAAAGCTGCGGAGGGACGCGAGAGCATTGCCAAGGCAGCTGCGGGAGAAACTCCCGAAGTAGTTGAAAGCAAAAAAGGAGTAAAAGTCAGCGGCAAAGATTTCGCTGCAGAATTCGACGATGAAAAGGGCACATTGAGCTCGCTTGTTTACAACGGCAAGGATATAATCGTTCCGGACAACGGTCCGTGTGTGGATGCTTTCCGTTCTCCGCTCGACAATGACAATTGGGCTTGCGGCTCTTGGTATGAAAATGGTTTGAACAACTTGAAGCATCACGCCAAAGACCGACAACTTTATAAACGTAAGGACGGCAGCGTAGTGATTTCCTATTGCGTGGAAGCGCAGGCACCTCATGCGTATAAACGTTTGGGCGGCACTTCGGGGAGAATACGTGTGGAGGACAACGGAAAGCCGTTTGATGAAAACGATTTCAAGTTCAAAGCCATGCAGGTGTGGACTGTTTATCCCGATGGAAGTATAGAACTTGAAAGTTCCGTAAGTTCAAACAAACCGTCTGCGGTTTTGCCACGTCTCGGATATGTGATGTGTGTGCCGAAAGCGTTGGACAAATATACTTATTACGGTCGTGGTCCTGTGAACAACTATAACGATCGCAAAACAGGACAGTTTATAGGAAGATATGAAAGCACCGTTGATGCGCAATTTGTACAATACGGAAAACCGCAGAGCATGAGTAATAATGAAGATGTGCGTTGGTGTGCGCTCACAGATGCTTCCGGAGCGGGCGTGGTATTCATTGCAAAAAACACAATGAGTACTTCCACTCTTGCATATTCCGAACAGGCTCTCGACACGGCGGCACATCCCTATCAACTTCCCGAATCGGAGAAAAACTATCTGCATCTTGACTGCGGAGTAACGGGAATAGGTGGAAACAGTTGCGGACAAGGCGGTCCGCTTGCCAAAGATGTGGTGAAAGCCACGCCTCATGCGTTCGGATTCATCATTCGTCCCGTGAACGGAGACGCAGACAGTCGTGCCTCTGTGAGCACATCGGGAGAAACGCCGCTGCTTCTGTCGCGTTCGAAAACGGGAGAGCTGTCGATAATTACCCAAGATTCCGATGCCGTGATATATTACAGTATAAACGGAAAGCGTGTACGTGAATACAAAGACAAAATATCACTTTCGCAAGGAGGAAAAGTGGAAGCGTGGACTGCGTCTGCGCCGCAATTGAAAGCCGTTGAGAATTTTACAAAGATTGACCGAGTGCCCACGGAAGTGGTCTTTGCAAGCAGCGTAGAGGTTGGAGAAGGCGATGCATCGCACATGACCGACGGTAATCCCGATACTTTCTGGCACACAATGTATAGTGTAACCGTGGCAAAGTTTCCGCATTGGGTGGACTTGGATGCCGGCAGCGTAAAGACGATAAAAGGACTTACGTATCTGCCACGTCAGCACAACCGCAACGGACGCATTAAAGATTATAAGGTACAGGTAAGTATTGACGGAAAATCCTGGGGAAAAGTTGTGGCACAGGGCGAGTTTGAAGACACGGAAAAGGAGAAGCAGGTAGTATTTTCTGCTCCGATAAAGGCACGCTATGTCCGTTTCACGGCTCTTTCGGCTTGCGATGGTCAGGATTTTGCAACGGCTGCCGAAATTAGTATTCTTGCCGAATGATTTGTGTGATATGAAATGCTTGTAGTGTTAAAATATGTGTTTTGTATGATTGCGTTAGTGCGTGTTGCAAAAAATAACATACATCAAAACAATATATCGTGTGAAAAAGTTTATCTTTGTACCCAAGTTCAACCAATTTGTAATTTTTTATCATGAATAAGAGCATCCTGCTTATTTACCTGCTGGTATTATGCGGTGTGAACTGCGTATCGGCACAAAAAAAATATCCTTCGACAGACGCTTCCGGCGCAAAGGTGTATTATAAAATAGCCAGTGCATATCCCGAGTATTCGCAAATGTGCATTGAGGATAACTCGTTGAGAGCTTCCTCAAACGGTTATAGCTTTTGGGTAAACGAGATTTCCGACAATACAAAACAGGAATGGGAACTCGTAGTTTCCACAGACGGAGAAGAAAATTATTATTTCCGTAATCGCAGTTCGCGTCGTTATATTAGTAGCGCGGGTTCTTGGAAAGATAATTACTATACTCCGAATGCCGCAACGATTCGTACAACAATCAAGCCGTTTACCATTCAGGAATTGGACGACAACCAGATTGTTATTAAATATAATGACGGTAATGGCGATCGTTATCTTTTTGCTGCCGATTCGGCAGGAGTGCAGCCTGGCTTTAATGTTTACGGACTTGAGAATTCCGTATGGGCTTGGAAAGTTTGCGATGCAACCGGTGTACCTGTTTCGATAAATAAAATTCTGAAGGAAAACAATGTGAAAGTTAGCGTTGTGAACCGTGTTATAAAGGTTGAAGGCGTTGATGTTTACAGTTTGTATAATGACGAAGGTATTCGTTTGGAAAACGACAGCGTGCTTGAACCCGGAATTTATTTTGTAAGCGCGAAAGGCGTTTCGTATAAAGTCCTTGTGAAATAACGCCGGCTTCTAAAACTATAGGATTATGAAAGCATTCTACAAAATGATTGTTGCCGCTGTTGCGGCAGGTGTGTATGTCAATGCGTATTCAAAGGTGATTCTTCCTTCGTTTTATGCAGACAATATGGTGCTTCAGCAAAAAGCCTTGATGACTGTAAAAGGTAAGGCTATTCCTAATTCCACGGTAAAGTTCAAAGCTTCTTGGGATAATAAGACAATTCTTGCAAAAGCTGATGCGCAGGGCGAGTTTACGATAAAGTTCCGTGTTCCCGCAGCATCTATGAAAGCATATAAACTTAGCTTTTCCGACGGCAACGGCGAGAAAGTTCTTTCGGATGTTTATTCCGGCGAAGTTTGGCTCTGCTCCGGACAATCTAATATGGAAATGCCGGTAAAGGGCTGGGGAATGATTAATGAGAATGACAGAGAAGTGGCAAATGCTGCTAAATATCCAATGATTCGTTTCCTGCAGGTGAGAATGTTTGCTAATAAAAACAAACCTGCGGATGATACGGAACTTTGGAAAACATGGGAGGTTTGTTCTCCGCAAAACGTAGAAAAGTTTTCTGCGTTGGCTTATCTTTTCGGCAAAGAACTTTACGACAGACTTCGTGTGCCCATCGGACTTGTTCAGTCTGCTTATGGCGGAGCAAGTGCAGAAGCTTGGATGGGACTTGAAACGCTAAAGACTTTCCCCGAAATGAAAGACGAATTGGAGAAATACGGAAAGTATAATTTCGTAAACGATACAATTCAAAAGTATGCGAAACGCGCCGAGCAGCAAATCCCGACCCTTTTGTATAATACAATGTTGTATCCTCTTCATGTACTTCCTGTGAAAGGCGTGATTTGGTATCAAGGCTGCACAAACGTAGGCAGTTCATTTTATACCCGACTCATGAATAGTCTTATTAAGAGCTGGAGAAATCTTTGGGGATATAATTTCCCGTTCTACTATGTGCAGCTTGCAGGTTTTCTGAAGCAGGAAACAGTTCAACCCGAATCTAATTGGGCGGCTCTGAGATGGTCTCAATGGAAAACTTTGGAACTTCCGCGCACAGGCATGGCTACTGCAGTGGACATAGGAAACGAAAAAGATATTCATCCGAAGAACAAACAGGAAGTGGCAAGGCGTTTGGCTCTTCTTGCGCTTAATAAAACTTACGGCAAGAAAGATCTTGTTTGTGAAGCTCCGACTCCTGTGAAATACAGTTTCTCAGAAGGCAAAGCCAAACTCACTTTTAATAATAAGATTCACGTAAGAAACGATTCCGTGGCTTGCGGTTTTATTCTTTGCGATGCCAATAATAAATTTGTGGAAGGCAAAGCCAAACTTGAAAATCCCACAACAATAAGCATTACCGGCGCAGGGCTTGGCAAAATTACTGCTGTGCGTTACGATTGGGCGGACTATCCTATCGGAAATATTTATGGAGATACCAATCTTCCAGTTCTTCCTTTCCGCACGGATGAAATGCCGCTGGTAAATATTGAAAAGAAATAACCTATATATAAGGATAGAATAAATAGTATAAGAGTATAATGAATAAGATAAGATTTATAGCTGCGTTTATTGCTTTTATGGCAATTGCTGCGAAGGCTTCTATAACGCTGCCTTCTTATTATGCAAGCGGAATGGTTCTGCAGCAGAAGTCGGTATTCCAATTAAAAGGGAAATCCACTCCTAATGCAAACATGATGTTCAGTGCGTCTTGGGATAATGTAAAAGTTTATACCAATGCCGATTCAGAAGGAAACTTCTCTTTTAAGGTAACTGTTCCCGAAGCTTCCACAAAGACTTACGCACTTCACATTTATGAGTTGAAGAAGAAAGGCAATAGGGATGTTGTTATAGCCAGTAGGAATATTACTCAAGTATATGCGGGAGAAGTTTGGTTCTGTTCCGGTCAGTCAAACATGCAGATGCCTGTACAAGGTTCCTGGGGATTGATGAACAATTATCAGGAAGAAATTAAGAACGCCAACTATCCAATGATAAAACTCCTTAGTGTTGCAGCTTCCGGCAAGAATAACCATCCTGCAGATGATACTGACCTTTGGTCTAATTGGGAAGCTTGTTCTCCTTCTACTATTCCCGATTTCTCGGCTTTGGCTTATTGCTTCGGACGTGAATTGTACAAGAATCTGAATATCCCAATCGGTTTAATTCAGTGCGCTTACGGCGGTTCTAATGCCGAGGCGTGGGTAAGTCTCGAGACTGCGCGTACAATTCCTGCGTTGAAGACTCAATTGGATAAATGTGCCCAATATGACTTCCACCGTGATTCGGTTAGCAAATACCTTGGCATGAAGAATGAGTTCCAAGTGCCTACGCTTTTATATAATACCATGGTTCACCCGATGATCAATTTTCCTATTCGCGGTGTGATTTGGTATCAGGGAGAAACCAATGCTTGGGGCAGCAGCTATTACACGGCTCTTATGGACAGTCTTATTTCAAGTTGGCGCAAAGATTGGGGATATAAGTTTCCGTTCTATACTGTTCAGCTTGCAGCCTATCAAACGCCGGCAGAGTTCCAAGAGAATTCCAACTGGGCGGCTTTGCGTTGGGACCAATGGAAAACTTCGCAGCAAATGGATAGTACCGGCATGGCTACTGCAGTAGATGTCGGAAACGCCACCGACATTCATCCCAAGAACAAGCAGGAGGTTGGTCGCCGTCTCGCGTTGATTGCCTTAAAAAATACTTATGGCTTCGATGTCGTGGCTGATGCTCCGAAGCCGGTGAGCTATCGTTTCGAATATAAAAAGGCTTACATAACATTTGACAAGAAAATCCACGTGCGCAATGACTCTGTGCCTGTAGGATTCCGGTTCAAAGATAGATCGTATAAGAGATTCTACGCAGCTACAGCAAAAGTTGTTGGTGAAAAAACTATAGAAATTTCTGTTTCACAGCCTTTACGTCCTTCGGCAATTTATTATAATTGGGCGGATTATCCTATAGGAAATATTTACGGTGAAAATAATCTGCCGGTACTTCCTTTCCGCACCGACCAAATGAATCTGATTGATGATTTGGTAGGAATTGATAATGTTCGCACCGATGCAGGCAAGAGCAATAATGTTTATACCACCGACGGAGTACTTATAAAGAGCGATGCGGGGGAACAAGATATGGAGAATCTCCCTAAAGGCATTTACGTTATAGGCAACAAGAAGAAACTCGTCAAATAAATGTTAGGCATGAAAGCAAATGCAAGACTACTTGTTTGTGCGCTTGCCGCAATACTATGTTGCGGCGGTGTGCAGGCACAGAATAAAAAAATATATCTGGCGTCTTCTTCAAGCCGCTATCCTAACGAACGTCCCATTTGGAGCGAAAAACAGGCGCAGGAATGGTTCGACAAACACAGTCCGATAAAAGGTATTAACCACCCCGAGCCTCCTTGTGATGCCGTTTCCCAAGACGAAGCTTTGCAACGCGCTGCACAGATAGGCTATAACTCTGTACGTTGGTGGCCTAATAGTTGGGATTATATAAAAAGTGTGGACAATTATGCCACTATTGCCGCAAAGCATGGCATTAACTGCGCTCCTGTCTTCGGTTTTACCCACGTTCCTACGAGTGCCAGCGATTCTACCAGCATGGAAAAGAAAGTCAGGGAAATTATACGTTATTTCCGTGGCGACGAACGTATTATCATGTGGGATATATGGAACGAACCGGTAATGTCGGGCGAGGATTGTCGCGACCAGATGAAATGGATTCGCATAATAGCCCAATGGTGCAGGGAAGAAGGTTGTACTCAGGCAATAACTTCTTCAATTCTGTGGGACCCGGAGATTTCTGCTGCCAAAGAGAATGCTTATACCGGTGTACGTCGCGAAGCCGAGAAGGAAATGGACCTTCACAATTTTCACGATTATGTGATGCAGGAGAGCCATAGTGCCAACATTACCTACGTCATGAATCGTTTTAAGAAAATAGATAATCGTCCTCTTGTTTGTACGGAGTGTCTCACCCGTCCCGACGGTTCCGGCATGGCTATAACCCTGTCCGAATTCTCCAAACACAAGATTGGTTTCTATACATGGGGACTTTATGCAAGCGATCCCAACTGGGAAATAAAATGGGGGCGTTCTGCTTATTACGCTTACGAACCCATGTTCCACAACATCCTGTATGCAGGAGGCGATCCTGTAAACGAGCAGGAACTTGAATGTGTCAAGAATTTCCGTTTCCAAGAAGGTAGCGAGAGCATCTATCCCGGCAAGGAAATCACCGAACGTTGGACAAAACGTCGTGCATGGAAGTGGATGAACGATACTCCTTTGAAAGGCATAAAACTCAATTCTCTTGACGAAGCCGCCGAATGGTTGAATCAACATGCCTCCGACGGTGTTTACAATACCATGACGGTGAACCTAAGCTACAAACAATACAATCAGACAGGCATTACCGCTTATGGTGAAAAGCTTGGTGCATTGGCTGCAAAGGCTAACAACGCCGGCATAAAGCTCATACCCGTATTCTTTAAGAGTGGCGAGCTTGCTTCGTCAAAGCAATATATGGCGCAATACATAAGCAATATAATGGGCAAGTTCTATAATGACCGTCGTTTCGAAGGTTGGTGTTTGTTTGACCAGACTTCTACCGACGAACCCTCGGATTATAAGAATGTTTTCCAGTATATATTCAGCTATGTGCGCTATGTGTTCCCCAACCAGCCTATGTTTGCCGCTCCCATGCTTGATGCTTCGCAACAGGCCGATTCCACAGCTGCCGATTTCAACAATTACATGTGGCAGTTGAGTGATGTTGTGGCTTTCAACACGCCTGATGGTGCGGAAGTCTCTTCGTCGCAGCTCGAAAACCTGTTCACAGCATACGAAAGACCACTCTTTTTCATGAACACCCGTAAACTGCAGGACGGTTTTGCACCTCTTCATGTTAATTGGGTGGCTGCGGAACAACTTGATGCAAACGAGGTGAAAAACTTCAAGAACACTCCGCTCTACATAGTAAAAGATGGCGACACCAACAAGATGCCGTCGTGGAAAGCCTGGGCTATGGTTAACAACGAACCTGTTAAAGGATTGTCATACAGTTCTGCCGATGCTGCTCTTGCGGGTATTTCCGCACAGGGTCCTAAGGGCATCTACAACAGTGTTCAGGTTCGTTTCGATTTCAGAAACTATTCGTCCGACCGCGCAGCCTTTATTGAAAAAATCAATGCAGTTCTAGATTCTGCCGCCAAATACGGCATGACGGTGCTTCCCGGTCTCCTCGATGACCGCTATGCCACACGCAATGCCACTACTCTCGGCAACTATGTGGCTGATGTCATCAAGACCTACAATAATGATTCGCGCATTAAGGCATGGGAAATATACAATCGTCCCTCTACCTCGTCGCAGGCTACGAATGCCAAGATGCTCAACCTCATTCCGCAGCTGTTCACTGCCGCAAGAAACGTTTCTCCGCAGCGTCCGGTGTTTGTAACTCCCTATGTGCAGACCACCAAATTTGCTGCCGATTTCGACTACATAGGCGAATTGGTACACGGACACCGTAACGGATGGAACAAACTCACTCACGGATACGGCAGTGTTAATCTTACGTATCTTTGCTGGAAACTGAGCGACATCGTGTCCTATAATTCTTCGCAGGATTCGCCCGAACTCGGTTGGCTTAACAGTGTTGCCTATCGTTTTGGTCGTCCTGTTATTTGTTCGAAGTGGGAAAACAAATCCTCTTCCACAATCGATGAAACACTTGCGGTGTTTAACGATTGCCATGTCATGTGGTATGTGGACGGGAGTCTTGACGATGCAAAAGTCAAGAGTTTCAAGTATCGTACAATAATCACAGAATACTAATTTGTGTTCTCGTAAAAAAGCTACGCCGCAAATGCGGCGTGGCTTTTTTGTTTTTATGTTTGTCGATAGGCTTAGCCGCTTGCGCTAACGTATTTTCTTGCACATCCAAGAGCATGCCCTCCGAAACGTTTTTCTTGCAATAGGGCATAGTCCCTATATATCCGCCGCCGTCCGGGATTGTTGTCATCTCACTCGTACACGTGTTCCGAACGCCTGCCTTGCCTAAGCATTTAGCATACCGTTTTTAGCATCGTTTTCATGCCATTTTTCCCCCGTTAAAGTATGCAGGAAAAAACACATGGCTTATCGTGAAAAATACAAGGCACTTATTTTAAAATAAGTGCCTTGTATTTCAAAATATGTGCCTTGTATTTTTTGCCCTTGCAAATGCCATAAAAACAATATCTTATGTTTTCGCCTGTTTCTGCCTTGAAAATAGTGTTGTTTTTCGTTTGTTATAGCGAAAAACAACACAAAAAACAACAAAACAAGAATTGCAAAACGATACATTTGCAAAAATTTATAAAGCTGTCGGTATCCGGCAAAAGTCCGCAACTACAAAATAATACAATACAAAAACAATATTAAAAACAATCAGATGAAAAATTTTAATTTCAAAAACAACGCGAAATCAAACGGACAGGGCGCAATTTTAATGCGTGCGTTTTCGTTAATTCTCCTTTTGGCGGCTGCGGCTTTGCCTTATGAGGCAAAAGCAATCGGAAGCGACAATGAAGTTTCGAACGACGTAACCACTTACGACCTGAAGTTGGGCGACGTTGCGGTAACAAGTGAAAACTGCAACGACATACAATTCGGACAAAGTAGAGGAAAGGCAAGCTATGATGCCGAAACAAATACACTGACTCTCGATGGCGTCTCTGCAATGAAGAAAGTGCTTTACAGCGGAATAGACGGATTGAAAATTAAAATCAAAAATAGTGTGCGTTTCAGTGCCGGGGACGGTCGTGTGATAGTGTGGCAATTGAATGCCAATACCGTTATTGACGGCAGTGATGCGGAAAGATTAAATATGTCAACACTTAGTGTGGGCGAAAATGCCGAAGTGGTGTTCCGTAACTTTAATTATTTGACAGCAAGTGCAATACGCGGCGTTTCTGGTGAGGCCGGCGAAAAACTTGTATTCGAAAATTGTAATGTGAAAATCGTATTAACGCTTACAAATATAGCTTCCGTTACGTTTGAAAACTGTGGTTTGCCTGACGGTCTGACTTTTGATAAAGACAAACATGGGATTGTTTATGAAGGAGGGGATTTTGTCAATGGCTTTCGTATAAATGTTTATAAGGAATACGACTTGTGGGTTTGTGGAGAGAGAGTAACGACCAAAAACTACATAGATCTTTCGAAAGTGCCGGGAGTCAAAGAAGGCAATATATATTTCGAATTAGATATGGGAGTGCTTTATTTGTACTCCGGTTGCAAGATAGAAACTCCCGACGGTGTACCTGCCATACGCTCCGGCATAAAAGGTCTTAATGTTATAGCTTATGATACAGACAACATCATAATAGCCAAAGGCGCACCTGCCATTATATTTGAAAATGTTGGGGGTGTTATACAAACACCAGACGAAAGCAACCTTTTGCTTGCCACTTCCGACGACCAACCGGCCATACTCGCAGCCGATTCTATCTGTCTTTATGAGGCAGATTTGACAGCTTCAGGAAAATACGGCGTTGCCGGCAGCGGAAACGGTGTGTATTTAGAGGTGGAAGGCGGAAAAGTGAAACTATATGGCAAAGAGTCGGCAACGAGTAACATTTCGGAATGTAATCTATCCAACACAATGATAAAAACTCCCGAAGGTGCGGAATTCGATTCCGAGCTTCGCGGTTTTGCCGTGGGAGGAAAACTCGTGAGCGATACTTTGTTTTTGCATTTGGCTAAATATAATGTATATATTGGCGATTGCCAACTGGATGAAACCAATTACAAGTATATTTCATCGCTTCCCCTTGTGGACGGCAATGTATATTATGATCCTGCCACCGGCACCTTGACTCTCGACAATGCCAAGTTGAACTGCGGTATATATTTTGAAAAAGGTAATGCAAACATTGTTGTCAAAGGCAAGTGCGAAATAAACTATACCAATTCGGGAAGTTTTTGTTACGGAATATCATATAACGACGTTGCAAAGGCAACAATTCGCGGTGTTGACGGAGGAGAATTGAAAATAAATATTCCCGAAGATGATAATTCGTATTATTATTCTCAGGGAATCAAGGTAGATTTTTTCCGATACAATACTGATATCACCATAGATAACTGTGATATGGAAATAAATTGTACTTTTCCTGTATGTTCCACCCAAGGAGAAAGCATGAGGAAACTGAATATATCCAATTCGAATGTAAAAATGATAACGGAAAGCCGTCCTGTAAGGTATCTCAGTGGCGTGGAACTTTCGGGATGCAAGGTTACTTCGCCCCAAAATGCAATATATCAGGAGGGCTATGGCTATTATTTGGAAGGAGAAGAAACCTATTATAACGGAAATCTTGTGATAGAGCGCGACAATGCGGTTGGCATTGAAAACATAAAACCCGAAGTTCCTGCCGCAAGACGTGGCGTTTATACCATTGACGGTGTGAAACTCGATACATCCGAGGAAAATCTGCCAGCAGGCGTTTACATCATAAACGGAAAGAAAGTTCTGAAGAAGTAACTCGTTTTTCGACAGGGCATATTCGAATTCCCTCCGCGCGTATTTGTGCGGAGGGATTTTTTGTTTGTTGCGGGAAATATTCTTGCCGGAAAATGAAGGCGTAAACAGGAAAAATTACCCCGAAAAAGCATGCCCGAAAACATACATGGCTTATCGTGAAAAATACAAGGCACTTATTTTAAAATAAGTGCCTTGTATTTCAAAATATGTGCCTTATATTTTTCGCTTTTATAAGTGTACGAAATACAATGACTTACAAAACGGAGAAAATAAGGTGTGGAACAGGGGTGTTGGGGCACAAAAATACGGCTGCCTCCGCATTGGGGAGCAGCCGTATGAAGTTTGCTTGTTCCTTATATGGATTAGAACAGTTTCGATGGATATACGCCTTCGTCGATGAGCTTTTGGATTTTGTCCACAGTGCCCTGGCGATCCTCGGGATAGGTTACGCCGAACCATTTGCTTGCTGTGTCGAGCACTTCAACGGTTGCGGTGTTTTCCTTGATGAGTTTGTCAACCATCAAAGGAATGAAGAATTCGCTCTTGAGGTTTGCCATGTTCTTGGGATCGGACAGGAACGACTTGAAATAGTCTTTGCTATATTCAAAGTAGTCGGGTGTGAATCCCCAGAAATTCATGCTTACCGGCGTTTTATCATCAATTGTTACCCATTTCTCGTTTTCGTCGAGATATTGTACGTCGCCGTTGTGGCGTTCTATCTTGGTGCGCTCCACAACATCGGTCAGAAGATTTTCGGAATTGGTTGCGCACACACCACGTGATACGGTGCCGCTCTCACTAAGGGTGTTGCCTACGCGGAAACCGACCATGGCATATTTGTTCTTGGAGCCTTCGGGAAGATTTGAGAGGAATTTGCCCATAACCTCGAACGAATCGCGACCGTAAAAGTCATCGCAGTTAACAATACCGAACGGTTCGTTAATTACGCTCTCTCCCATCATCAAAGCGTGGTTAGTGCCCCAAGGTTTTGTTCTTCCTTCGGGAACGGTGAAGCCTTCGGGCAGTGCGTCGAGAGACTGGAACACCAATTCGCAGGGAATATGACCTTCGTACTTTGAAATGATTTTCTTGCGGAAGTCTTCCTCGAAATCTTTACGTATTACGAATACCAGTTTGCCAAATCCGGCGTGAATGGCATCGTAGATGGAATAGTCCATGATGGTTTCGCCGTTAGGACCGAGCCCGTCAAGCTGTTTCAAACCACCATATCGGCTGCCCATTCCGGCAGCAAGCAGAAACAATGTAGGTTTCATATCTCTATTATTTATATTGTATATAAACTGTATGTGTTGTCTGTGTCGGAGTGCGGTGAAAACGTCCGCATCTGTCTAACAAACTGTAAAATTACTCTTTTTTTCAGACCCGATAAAATTTTATGCTGTTTTTCTTGAAAGACGTGTTTCCTATTTTACTTTATGATTTTGTCAAACCAATAAAAAATGGCAAATTTGCAAAATACGATAATTTGGGCAAGTTGCGGCATGGACGTTTGGCTTCGGCACTTGCCATGAAACAAAACGGAAATGAAAAATCTGATAATGACAATGGTAATAACAACTGCCGCCCTTGCATCGGCGGCACAAAACAACGGCGGCTTCAAATATAGCGACGAGAAGTTTGCCGACCTGCAAATGCTGCGCTATAAGGTGGAAGGTTTCGAAAATCTCTCGCTTAAGGAAAAAACGCTCGTGTATTATCTTCAACAGGCGGCTCTCTGCGGACGCGACATACTTTTTGATCAAAATTGTCGCTACAATTTGCGAATAAGAAAAATGCTCGAAACCGTATACACGGACTATAAGGGCGACCGCAAAACCAAGGATTTCCAAGCGTTGGAGGTTTACTTGAAAAGAGTGTGGTTCAGCAACGGAATACATCATCATTACGGCAGCGAGAAGTTTGTTCCGGGATTCAGCGAAGCGTTTTTTGAGAAAGCACTGAGGAGTGTGGACAAGCGCAAACTGCCTTTGGAAAAGGGACAAACGCTCGACGATCTCATTAAAGAGGTATTCCCTGTGATTTTCAATCCCGAAGTAATGCCCATGCGCGTTAATCAGACTGACGGACAGGACCTCGTGAAAACTTCAGCCTGCAACTATTATGGCAAGGACGTAACTCAGGCGGATGCCGAGGAGTTTTACAATAAAATGAAGAAACCCGACGAGGCGGAACCGGTGATGTATGGTCTCAACAGCCGTTTGGTTAAGGAAAACGGAAAGGTTGTGGAAAAAGTTTGGCGTTCCGGCGGACTTTACGGCAAAGCCATTGACAAAATAATCTATTGGCTTGAGAAAGCCGAGCCTTATGCCGAAAATCCGCAGCAGGCGGAGGTTATAAAGAAACTCGTGGAGTTTTACAAAACCGGCGACTTGAAAACATTTGACGACTATTCCATTCTCTGGGTAAAGGACACCGAAAGCCGTGTGGACTTTACAAACGGATTTACAGAGAGCTACGGCGACCCTCTGGGCATGAAAGCTTCGTGGGAATCCATAGTGAATTTCAAAGACATAGCAGCCACCGAACGTACAAAGAAACTTAGTGCAAACGCACAATGGTTTGAGGATAATTCTCCGGTGGATGGCAGGTTCAAGAAAGAAAAGGTGAAAGGAATATCGGCAAAAGTAATTACCGCAGCCATTCTTGGCGGAGACCTTTACCCTTCAACGGCGATAGGAATCAATCTTCCGAACTCCAACTGGGTGAGAAAGGAATACGGTTCCAAGAGTGTTACGATAGGAAACATAACGGATGCTTACAACAAGGCAGCGCACGGCAACGGTTTCTTGAATGAATATGTCATTGACAAATCTACGCTCGACAATATAAATAAGTATGGCGACGCTTGCGATGAACTTCACACCGATTTGCACGAATGTCTCGGACACGGAAGCGGAAAACTTTTGCCGGGAGTGGACCCGGATTCATTGAAAGCCTACGGTTCCACAATTGAAGAGGCTCGCGCCGATTTGTTCGGTTTGTATTACGTGGCAGATCCTAAACTCGTGGAATTAGGTCTCACTCCAAATCTCGAAGCATACAAGGCAGAGTATTACACATACATGATGAACGGTTTGATGACCCAACTTGTGCGAATACAACCGGGAAACAATATTGAAGAAGCCCATATGCGCAACCGTTCTCTCATTGCTCATTGGGCTTATGAGCACGGCAAACAGGACAATGTGGTGGAATTTGTGAAACGCAACGGAAAAACTTACGTGAAAATCAACGATTATGCAAAACTTCGCGAACTTTTCGGGAAACTTCTCGCGGAAATACAGCGCGTGAAGAGTGAAGGCGATTTTGAAGGGGCACGCCGATTGGTGGAAGACTATGGCGTGAAAGTAAATCCCGAACTTCACAAGGAAATTCTCGCACGCTACGAAAAACTGAACATATCTCCTTATAAAGGTTTCATAAATCCGGAATTCAAAGCGGTAACCGATAAGAAAGGCAATGTAACCGATGTGAAAGTTGTCTATGGCGAGAGCTACGAACACCAGATGCTCAGATACAGCAAGGATTATTCTTTTCTGCCTTTCGTAAACGAATAAAAAGAATGACATCGCAAGAAGTTTCGGAAACCGTAGCACGTCTCAAAAGAGAATTCCATTCCATGATGAATGGCGTTGCGAGCGGTTCAATGCGCGATAAAGGTTTGAACTACGGCGTTAATTTTGGCGTGGAAGGCGTTAGACTTGTGGAAATGTCGCACACTTTGCCGCGCGAATCTGCTTTGGCTCGTGCTCTATGGCAGCAGAGAGTGAGAGAATGCAGACTGCTTGCGCCTATGATATATCCCGCAGAGGAATTTTCGCAAGACGTTTGTGATGCTTGGATAGACACGTTGCAAACTACTGAGGAAGTGCAATATCTTTCAATGTATCTTTTGCAACGTCTGCCCTATGCGGGAGGAAAAGTATTGGAATGGATGGCTTCGGAAAATGATATGCGACAACTTTGCGGCTTTCTCGTAGTGGGAAGAATGCTTGGTAATGGCGTAAGGTTCTATGGGCGCGAGCGCAACGAGCTTCTCGACCAATGTGAAACGGCTTTGTATTGTAAGAATTCCAATGTGGCGCGTGCCGCATACAATGCCTTGCAGCGTTTTGCCTCACAAAACTATTATCAGGAAATGGAAGTTGAGAAAATTTTCTCTAAATTCGCGGAGCGAAACAAATAGAATGGAAATTGACGAGCGGAAAGAGGACGTTGTTGAGGTATTTACCGAATATTTGGTGAATAACGGGCTTAAAAAAAGTCAGGAACGTTATGTGGTTCTTGAGGCTGCGGGTAAAATGAATGGTCTTTTTACGGCGGCGGAACTTCATACGTATCTTGTAAACAATATGAATTTCCATTTAAGTCCCGCTACGGTTTATTCTTCCATAAAATTGCTACTGCAGTGCGGCATCTTGGTAGGACATTTCCTATCGTCAAAGTCCGTAATGTTCGAATACGCTTACGGCAAAACCTCTTTCAAATATGCCATTTGCTCAAAGTGCGGCAGGATAAGCCCTATTCACGACCGCACACTTGACCGCGCGGTTTCGGTGGTCAAGACTCCGCGTCTGCATTTCAATTTCTACAAGACATATATTTATGGTATTTGTGCATCGTGTGCACGAAAGGAAAAATCCAAATTACGCAAAATACAAAACAAAAATAAAAAATGAAACAAGGCAAAGTAGATACCCTTTTAGGTATAGTTTTCGGTGATGAAGGCAAAGGAAAAGTTGTTGACTTCTTCACTCCGCACTATGATGTCGTCGCTCGTTTTGCCGGAGGTCCCAATGCCGGGCACACAATTATCTTTGACGGAAAGAAATTTGTGCTTCGCTCCATTCCTTCAGGCATTTTCTGTGAGGACAAAGTCAATATCATCGGCAACGGGTGCGTTATTGCTCCCGATCTTTTCATGGCTGAGGCAAAAGAACTCGAAGCTGCCGGATACGAACTTACAAATCGTCTTCACATAAGCAAACGTGCTCATCTCATTCTGCCTACCCACAGAGTTCTCGACCGCGCTTACGAGGCAGCAAAAGGCAAGAACAAAGTAGGAACCACCGGAAAGGGAATCGGTCCTACGTATAGCGACAAAGCTTCACGCATTGGCTTGCGCGTGGGAGACATACTTGATAATTTCGATGCCAAATATAATGCGCTCAAGACCTATCACGAGAATATTCTCCGCAATCTCAATTACGACTATGACATAAAGGAAGACGAGGAGAAGTGGATGCGGGGAATAGAATATATGCGCAAGTTCCACCTCACAGACACAGAAGTGGAGCTGAACACCCTTCTCGACGAAGGCAAATCGGTTCTTGCCGAGGGCGCACAGGGCACAATGCTCGACATTGACCATGGCACATATCCCTTTGTAAGCAGTTCGTCCACCACATGCGGCGGCGTTTGCACGGGACTCGGTGTTGCTCCTTCGAGAATAGGAGAAGTTTTCGGCATATTCAAGGCTTATTCCACGAGAGTGGGTTCCGGACCGTTCCCTGTAGAGTTGTTTGATGAAACAGGCGATGAAATCCGCAAAATAGGTAACGAGTTCGGTGCGGTAACAGGCAGAAACCGTCGTTGTGGCTGGATAGATCTCGTGGCTCTCAAATATGCGGTGATGGTTAACGGTGTTACTCAGCTCGTAATGATGAAAAGCGACGTGCTTGACGGTTTCGATACTATTAAGGCTTGTACTGCTTATGAATTACCCAATGGCGAGAAGACCGAGACCATGCCTTTCGACACCGAGGGTTGCAAACCGATTTACACAGAAATAAAAGGTTGGAAATCGGATCTCACAAAAGTTAAGTCGGAAGCCGAATTCCCGCAGGCATTCAAGGACTACATCGCATTCCTCGAGCAACAGTTGCAACGTCCAATAAAGATTGTTTCCGTAGGACCCGACCGAGAGGCTACGATAATAAGATAATTTTTTACGTTATAAGATAGTTGCAGTATGGCAGTGGGTTATTGTCATACTGCAATTGTTTTGCGCCCCGCAGCATGGGATACACATATATACAATAAGGTCTTTTTATGAACAAAACCGGATATATCCATTCAAGTTCACGCTCCGATGCGGTCTATCCCTATTTTCTTTTTCCAGCAAAGGATGTTCCCGTATATCCTTTCCGCCGCAGCGGCAGACAAGCCTCACCTGTTGTGGCGCGGTTCGCCGATTGTTTGAAGGCTGCCTTGTGCGGTTCGCCTTTCGAGGTAATTACCGACGGCTGTTTCAAGTTTGCCGACGGCGGATATACGTACTGCGCTTCTATTTTGATATTCGACAAAGCCGCAGTGGGCGTTGCCATGGATTTGGAGATTGACGAACCTTACACGCTGTCCGACTTCATTCCGCGCCATTACCTTGAGGACAGCAGTGATTCCCATCGCGATTCCATTCTTACCGCCAACGGGTGGGCTGTGGTGCGCTTTGCAGAAAAGCAGGTTGCCGAGTCTTGCGAAGTTTGCAGGAACTACGTGTTGTCGTTGCTGAACAGTTTGAAGGTCTTCCCCGAAATAGTTTACGACAAAAGCGTGCAGCAAAAGCCGGCTTCGGTTCGTAAATTTTCGCGCGTCAGCGCAGAGGTTGCGGCGCGTTCGTCTTTCCGCGAAAATTATCTGATGTCCGCCGATTATAACGGCTATGACTGCCAACCCTATGCCGATATCGAGCCTATCACACTTGAAGAGCAGGCTTGTGTGTGCGCTACCGGAACTGATAATGTGCCGGATTGCGAAGCCGATAACGATTTGTCTTATAACGCCGAGCATCATTTTGAGCGCGACAAGGATATTGTTTTTGTTCCCGAAACTCACACGTATCTTTACAAGGGCTGTGATGCCTTGAAATCGGTAACTACTGTGGTTTCGGAGCTTTTTGCGGCTTTCGATGCCTATGGCATGGCGGACAAGAAGGCGAGAGAGGAGCAATGTTCGCCCAATGTGTTTCTTGACAAATGGGCTTTCGCCTCGCGCGAAGCCGCCGAAACGGGTACGCACATGCACGCGCAGATTGAAAATTGGTTTCTCGGCAGAAAAACAAACAGTTCGTTCCGTCTGCGCTTTGATTCGCCAACGTTCAAATGCGATAAGTATGTGGATGTGGGCAGGGAATTTTCGTTTTTCCAAGACTTTATTTCGCGCGCAAACATAAAGCCTTATCGCACCGAGTGGGCTATTTATGATGCGGAGACACGCATTGCGGGTTCTCCCGATTTGATTGCCGAAAAAGGTGGGAAACTGATGATGTTTGACTGGAAACGTTCCACCAAGGTGGTGGATGTGGGGGCAAGTCCGGGAATAAACGGCAAACCCAACATGAAATGTTGGAACCGTTACGGACGTGGCGCATATTCTGCCTTACCCGATTGCTCATTTGTGCATTATTCCTTGCAACAGGCTATGTATAAGCGCATTCTTGCCAAGAATTACGGGGTTAACCTCGCACGCACGTTTCTCGTGGTTCTTCATCCGCAGTACAATCATTTTTATATTGTGGAAACAATGGATGTGGAGAAGTACGTGGACCGTATTTTCGAGACTTTGCACTGATTTTCCGGTATGTCGGAAGCTTCAAAAAAACGCCTTTGTAAGTTATTGAAAATCAATGGTCATTTTTCGTAAAAAATACAAGCCATATATTTTAAAATACAAGGCACTTATTTTGAAATAAGTGCC
>OJAW01000211.1_pt1 | contig 44938 bp, 37 predicted proteins | sample 1589151 | NCBI WGS metagenome assembly OJAW01 (sample SAMN03283290) | human gut metagenome | biome: human-associated habitat; material: feces | host: Homo sapiens | place: Peru | collected 2012
TCCGTATGTTAAGTATGTCAATGACCGCTTGTCCTAATCGACGTTGCAAATGTAGCGCATAAATGCGAAAGAAACAAGTAAAATAAGTAAAAACTTTATCGTTTTAACGCTATTTTAACACAATGTAGCGCATAAATGCGAAAATTATAAAGAATTTAACAATAACTGGCGTATAGAAGCGTTATAAAAGAAAAAAGGTTAGGTAAATTTACGCTATCTCAAAATAATTGTTATCTTTGCAAAAAAAATACATTATGATAGAATTACGCATAAAAGAATGTTGTAAAAAACACAACATATTGGTTTCTGAACTCGCCTACAAGATGGGGTACGAACATGTAACAAGTCTTAATCAGTTGTTAAGGCGAAGGAAAATAGGTCTTGACAAACTGGAGTTGATGGCGGAATTAATCGGCTGCAAGGTTACGGACCTTTTTACTGACGAAACGGAAACGGATGAATTAACGGCATTCGTCAAGTATAAAAACAACCATTATACTGCTGATAGCATAGAAGAACTTAACAAGATTGTTGAAGAAATAAACCAGAGATATAGATGAAAATAATAAAAGATGCGGTCTATGACGTATTTATGTTTGCGCCTGAATACAAAGAAATGGACCTTGATGATATTGCCTTAGAAATTCAAGATAGATTTTCAGAGTGGAAAGATGCAGATTTAAATGAATTAAGAAGGAAGATTTCATCCTTTTTGGCGAATGCTACAACAAAGATAGTTAAAGGAAAACGTGTAGAAGATAAGGAGTCTTTATATCAACGTGTCAAGAACGGTAAAGGGGGCTATAAAAAAGGCAAGTATAAATTACGTAAACCCAAGAAACATGTAAACAAGCCAATAGTTAAGCCCATTTCAGATGAAATCCCAACTTCTACAAATACTATGTTCATAGGCAAAGCAGGGGAAATGGCTGTTTGTAGTGAACTTCTATTTAGAGAATTCTATGCCTCTGCAATGACGGTGGATGATGGGGTTGACATCGTGGCGCTAAAAAATGACAAGACTTTTTATATTCAGGTGAAAACTGTTCAGATAAAATCTAACGAAAATTTTTCGATCCGAATAAACACAAATAGTTATGACCGCTATAATAGAGGTGATTGTTTTTACATCTTCGTTGCCAGAGGCGAGCAAAACAAATTCATAGTTGCAACAGCGCATGATATATGGAGATGGACACAAAACGGACATGCGACAAGAAACGATAAAAACATTACCATTACATTCTCTCAAAACATGGGTAGCCTTTTTGTAAAAGAAGAAAACATAAACAGCCTTATAGATGCTTTTGATATAATCAAGTGAAAAGTGTTTAAAACTTCTTATTTGGTCTCGAAATTCTCGGGCAAGTATGTTCTAAACTTCTTATTTGTAAAGATAAAATCAAGAAGAACAATCTGCGTTAAGCCAAATGTATAAATTGTCAATCTTACACAAGTGAGAAGAGAGAGAGAACAACAATGAGGGACTTAATGATTTGATTGTCAAAAAAATTGAAAAAAGGCGAGGTTAAGGGATTTTGACGAATTTTGCAAAATCTCTTCCTAACATCTGCGAGAGCGGAAAATCACACATTATATAATGCTAACTTAGCGCCACATACGTATTGACATTGCTGTCGTGCGTGTGTGGCGTTCTTTGTCTTCCTGTATCTCCGTGCGCCTTCCAGATGCGTTTTCGCTTCTGCTTCCTCTATGCCGTACCGTGTGCCTTGTTCCCTTCCCTCCAGATGCGTCCGGGAGGGCGAAAAAATCGAAAATCGAGTCAAAATCAATACATATTCAATACACATTGCATTGTGTGTTCGTGTAATGTGCTGATATGCAGTAAGATGCGTGATTAGGTTCTGTTCCTAATAGGAGTAACACGTGATTTTTTGCGACACGATACCTTCTTTTCTGTGATACGTGCGTGATGTGTGCGTGTGCGATGCGAGGGCGAGGGCGATGATGATTGCTGACAGCACGGACACGTGGCGATGGTGTGGACGATGCGGAGCGGTGGACGGGTGGCACACGCAGGTGCATCACATGCATACCCAGACCCCCGGGGGCATAGGTACCTCGGATGCGGGTTCACTCGTAGAAAGCACACATACTTTTCAAGGAGGGGGGGGCTATAGGTACCCCTTTAAGAGGAGGTAAGTATATATTTTTCAATTTCCTTTATGGTGTTGATATTATACTGATTGTCAAATATTATTTCATGGTATTGGTATTTGTGAAAGCTGTTGGTGCAGGAAGGATATATAGGAGAATGTTTAAAAGGATAATATTAAAACAGATAGAATATGATAGCAAGGTTATTGTCATTTGAAGTGGGTATAAATCCATATTGTGTAAGGAAGAAGGAGTGGGTACAGTTAGCTGCTGCTGCTATTGGTGCTGTAGGTTCTTTGATTGGCGGTGCAGCATCAGCGAAGAAGGCGAAGAAGGCGGAGTTGGAGTTGGCAGCGAAGCAGAACAGGGAGGAAGCTTGGTTTCAGCGTCGTTACAATGAGAACTATGCCGATACTGCAGCAGGCAGGGCGATGATCAACGAGGCGAAGGATTATGCTCGTGAGAATTGGAAGAAGGCGAGTGGTGCAGCCGCGGTGACGGGTGGTACGGATGCAGCTACTGCTCAGGCTAAGGAGGCTGGCAACAAGGTAGTCGGAGATGCTATTAGGAACATGTCAGTTCAGGACACTGCGAGGAAGGATGCTGCAGAGAATACCCATTTGCGTATGCAGGACAACTATTCTAATCAGAAGATAGCGTTGGCGCAACAGAATGCGAGCAATGTAGCATCCACTGCTGCAGGTTTGAGTAATGCTGCTATGACTGCTGCTGCATCGTTTGGTGATGGTACGAAGAAGGCTCCCGATTTGAAGGGTGAGAGCAATACAGGTATGGTCACTCAGACTGGTCCTGACGGCAACACCACCGCGGTGCAGAAAGGCGGCAAGACGATATTTGAAGAGATAGACGAGAGTCCTTATAGAGAACAGGAAAAGTATTTGTGATATGGTGAAGAAAGAGAATACGCAGACTCCGTTAGGTACGGTAAATCCGTATGATGGCAATACGACTCCGAAGGATAATGTGCAGAGTGGTACGACTCAGGCGCCTAATTTATGGGCTAATGGAGGCAGTGTTTTGGGCAATGCAGTGAATAATGTTTTCGGTGCTCCTCAGACTGCTGTGAATACTCAGGCTAATGTTCAGCAGACGGGGAATGTGGTTCAGAACGGAACTGCAGTTTCAAATGTAGGCTCTGCCTCAAACGGAAACGTAGTTCAGAATGCAGGTGCAACCCCAAATGTGGGCGCAACGCCAAACGGGAATGCCGTTGCAGAAGGTAAGGATGGGAATAATGTTCCGACCGTCACCGATGCTAAGAATGGGAGCGAAGCTCAGAATGCAGTCACTACTACTACTGAAGGGAACGAAGTGCAGAGTGGAAATAAATCTACTGAAGGAAATCCGCAAGAGGATGTAAAGCAGCCCGAATTGAATGAAGACGAGCAGGCTTTGCTTGCCATGCAGAATGCGTCCATGGAGGATTACAGGAAGAGATACAAGCAGGCGAGTGACATCACGCAGGGAGTTTATGATTATCTCAATGGTGGTTCCGATGCAGAGGAAGAGCCTTACAAGAAGAAGAACGAAAGCAAGAAGAAACTTTTGGCATTGGCTGATGCATTGAGACACATCGGCAATCTCTTCTACGTGAACAAGGGAGCTACTCCACAGCAGTTCAACTCACCTGTCTTGATGCAGGAGCAGCGATACCAACAGGAGAAGGCAGAAAGAGAGAAGAAGAGAGCTTCGCAGACTAAAGCTGCATTGGATAAAGCCAAGATGGATGCTGAGTCAGCGTATAATGACGCGGTGCTTGGTATGAAGCAAAATGATTTCATGCGCAATGTCTATAACGATAATAGAAGATATGGTCTTGACAAGGATAAGTTCGCCTGGCAGAAGGATAAGGACACGCAGAGTCTCGGTTTGAAGAAGCAGGGACTTGAAGAGACCGTAAGACACAACAAGGCGAATGAAGCACAGGGCAGGGAGAGGAATGCCATTGCCCGTCAGCGTCTGGCTGTTGCGAAGGCTAAGGAGGCAAGAGAGGCGAGAGATGCAGGTCCGGGTTCACTCGGTAAGGGCAGCAGAACGTTTGTTACTCCACAAGGTGTCGTATATACATTGAGCAGAAATTACTTGCAGCCTGCGAACATCGAGACCATCTATAACAAGATGAAAGAGCATGGTTGTTTGAAGAAGGGCAGTGAGAATACATATAAGTTCGATTCAGACCTTTTGGAGCAATTAGGATTGGGAGGATCCAGCGGCTCTACGGCGAAGAAATTAAGTGCGATATTGTGTTCGGCTACTGATAATCCGACGGCACATTATTGGCATTGGAAATTGGGTTCACCGCTGGGCTACGAATATAAAGGTGGTATGAGTGACGAGCTGAAAGCTAAATTGGTCGGTACAGGCAAACCAAGGAAAGCAGCAAGCAAGCCAAAGCCGGCAAGCAAACCGGTGACTAAGTCAGTGACTAAGCACAATAAGCCTGCAAATCATCAGAATGGAGGACAAAAGAAGAATCATCGTAAAGATATAGTAGTATAATATGGCAGACAAGATAACGCAGGTATATAATGCCTATAAGGCAGACGGAGCAACGCGAGCAAAGAGCGAGCAGCAGTTCCGCAATTGGATGTACGGCGACAACTACCGCCGTGGAGTATGGAACGATTTGAGAAAGCAGGGCGCCAGTGTCGGTACGTTTGAGCATTTCACCGAAGCGTTGGGTTATAGGATGAATCCCAAAGTGAAGAGCAAGGTTGCCAAGCAAGCCATTCAGTATGGTGCACCGAAAGTCCCTGACAACTGGGGGCAGATGGACACGGGCAGGGTATTTGCCAATGACGAGATGGAGCAGCAGCTTGATACGCAAAGAGACAATCAGGCTTCGTCCAATGCAAAGAAGACCGGAAGCGACGAGCCTATTGTTCAAAGAGCGAAGGAAAAGGTGAATAGAAGGAAGCTAAAGGAAGCATCCACTTCAAACAATATCCTTGGCAGTTTCGCAAACGACAAGACGTTCACTCCCACCTTGAAGGAAAAGGATGCCCCTGCACAGATGTTCAGAGAAAGCGAACTTGGAGACGGGTATGTCTTGGATTATGGCAAGAAGGACCCAAAGACGGGAGAGGTGAGTATAGAACTTGAAAGGAAGATGCGTGATGATGCCGACCGGGAGGCACAGAAGCTGAACCAACAGATTATAGAAAGCCTTTCAGAAGAAACCGAGGCAAGAGCAAGAAAGAAGCAGAGAGAAACCATAAGGAAAGAAATGGGCTATGCTTCTACTGATGCAAACGAAGGTATGGGTGCTTTGTTCGGTGGAATCAGAAGAGCCAATATCGAGCACGGAACAGAGAACGAGTATGTTGATGCCTATCTCAAGGCTATGAACACACCTGAGTTCAAGAGTAAGGTTGAAGAGGCTGCAAAGAAAGCTGGAGTAGACCCTGAATATCTCTACAATAATCACGTATTGCCGAGAGCAAAGGAAGACATCAGAAATCATCTCATCGAGAGTGGAACACCAAAGAGTACTGCAGACTACATAATGCAGGGTGCTTTGGATGGCATTGCAGGAAATATGTTCAAGAGAGGCTTGATGACTGCCGATCAGAGAACGGTAATGGATGAGGCTACCGCAAAGAAAGCCGAGGAGATAGAAGACGAGCGTAAGAGGAATGGCTTTTTCTCTACTGCAACCTTGACATCAGCAGGACGAACCGCAATGGGAATGGCTGCCGATGCCGCCGCTTTTGCCGGAGCAGGAAAGATTGCAGGAGGCATGATGTCGGGATTGAGCTACGGAGTAAACCTTATAACCAAGACACCTTTAGGAAAGCGGTTGTTCGGAAGCGTGATAGGAACATCAGCAAAAGCATTGGAAAAGAAATTCGGTGCAGAAGGAGCAGCGAGAATAGCCAATTTCGTAGGAAATAACAATGGATTTTGGAAGACCCTTCTGACGACAGGCTCAAAGAACACGATGCAGAGCGGACTGACCTTAGCCAATTACAACGTCATGCAGTATATGACTGGAGAAGGTTACGACAAGATGGAAAAAGGAACCACGTTTGCAGACTATATCATCGGTATGGTAGACGCAGGGAACAGCGGTTTCAAGACAGGTCTCCTGTTCGGAGCGGTCGGTTCCGTCGGTGGTACGTTAGGCAGAAATGTTGGCATTACAGGTACGGAAGCCAATATGATAGAGAGACTGAAACACGGAGTAAGGAAAGCAGCGGTAAAGACAGGAACGTTCGTTGCTGAGAGCCTTGCTTTCCGTACTGAGCAGATGGCAGAAGAATGGGCAAAGGACAACAAGATAAATTTCGTTGACAATTTCGTTGAAGGTGCTCTTGAAAACCTTTCGATAAAATTAGGTAGCGCAATGGGTGGCGGAAAGGTAGCCCATTTCAAACCCTCGCATATACTGAGAGGACTTGTTTTCGCAGAAGGAAATTCAGGATTGAAGCTGACGAAAGAGGAACGTTCGGAGTTTATGTCAAATACCAAAGCCAAGAGTCTTCTTGAAGCCTGTGAAGCATTGGAGCCGAACCACAAGACGCAAGGTGAAGGTCTTGCAATGGAGGTGTCAACACCTGCAAACGGTCAGTCAGCCTATGAAGCGAGACAGGAAACGGCAAACAAGAAACAAATCGAATTGTCAGAAAGAACCCCTGGAGGTCAGGCGGTAGGCAAGTTGCAGCAGTTCCTTGACGACAAGACAATCTCGTGGACTCTCAGGCAGAAGGTAGCAGCAGCTTTGGGTGGCACTATGAGCAACAGCAGACCAAGAACCGACAGAGTTTCGGTGACGGGAAACGGAGGAAAATTCAGTGTGTCGGAATATTCCAAGGACGGCGAGTTGCTGAACACCAAAGAGTATAACGACAAGGACGGAGCAGAAGCAGCAAAGCAGGAAATCTATCTTAAACGCCAAGACCGGGATTTCAAGAATGCCTACCTTTCAGCCATGAGGATAAGCACCGAAGATGAAAAGCAGGAGTGTATTGAAAAGGCGGCAGAAGAACTTGGTTACAAGAGTGCTGCCGAAATGCTTCTGGAAAGTGCGAGGAGAAGCGAGGAAGGGGACAATGAACTTGACAAGGAAATCAGCGATGCTTACAAGAGGATAGCAGAGCAGATGGAAGGAGCGAAAGCCAAACGAGTTCTTGACATTCAGCGAGAAGTAGGAGAGGAGTTCGGTGTGGACTTGGATAAAGCGATGGATAAGGACTATTCCAAGAGAAACAGTGTGGAAGAACAAGCCATTGAAGAGTTCAAGAAAAGACTGACAGGATTGTCAGAAGACAAGAACGATATAGAACAACTGACCACGACAGCCTCGCAGGAAGGAAGCGACCTTGCCGAGCAGACGGATATAGAAGACAGTACGGATTTTACCGAGAAGGCGCAAGCGGTAAACGACAGGCAAGCTTCGGCACGTGCAGCATGGGACGAACTTGTAAAAGCCAATCCTGATTTGGATGAGTGGATGAAGAGCAATCTCGATTTTGATATTTCAGATTTACGTGAGAATTTCGGCGATGCCGTTGCTGATACATGGGCAGAAGTCCATGCAGCCGATTCTATGAAAGCAGGTTTCGTAGATCATGTTGGACAATCCATTGAAGATGCCGTAAAGAACCAAGCAGGACAAGCCAAGTTCACCGGCACCATGCAGGATAAGGAAGGCGTAAAAGTCGTAACAGAAAACAGCGTTACTGTTTTTGCAGACAAAGACGGAAATGAATATACTCTTGTCGGTGGAGATGTCATTGTTGATTCGGCAGGAGACGGTTCTTATAGTGCAGGAAAATCAGGACTTGTAATATTCCGTGACAAGGATGGTAATCTTGTTCAGCGTACGAATTTCGATGGGCTGAATGAAGTAGGGACTTTCTCATTGGAAGACTATGCCAACCGCATCCGTACAACCTTGCAGGAACAGAAGACAGCCGAGATTCAGAGCACCGAAACACCAAAGGCGGAAGCACCAAAGGCAGGAGGAGCGAAAGAAGAAGTACCATCCAATGAACCGAAGGAGAAAGAACCGAAAGAAGAAGCGCCTGCCGAGGCCCCGAAAGAAATAGTTAATGATGGCAAAGGTGGTACAGACAATATGGGTAATATACTCAATAGCGATGGGAGTATCTATACAGAAACTGTAAAATCCATTGAAGATATAAAAGATGAAGATTTTGATAATCCGACAAGGAGTATAGAATTACCGACTATTCCTCAGAATGTTTCTTCCGCAATAGGTGCTGATGGCAAACCTGTAATAATCAAGAAGAATATTTTTGAGAAAAACGCGACAAATCACCCTGAACTTGATGCAGCTGATAGCCGTGCTATATTGACAAATGCGCTTTATAATCCAAACTTGATTGGTCAAACTCAACCTGTTAAGCGCCCTTCGTATAAGGTGGCTGTGCAAACAGGTGATAAAAATTCCATTGTCGTTCTTGATGTATATAATGACAAGAAACAAGTAGAGATTGTTGGCTGGAGATTGATAAACGAGAAAGGTCTTGCAAAAATGAAAAGACAAGCCGAACGCGAGGGCGGGCAATTCCTCATACTTTCTCCCAAAGATGGGTCGGCAGCAGCCCTTTCTGCTCTTCCACACGGCTTGTCTTCTGATGGCAAAGATACGACAAAATCCTCAGACTTGCAAGAGGGTAATGAATCTTTAACAGTCAAGGAAGGCACGGCGGCTCCGAAGAATTATGAAAAGAATGACATTCCTATGGACAATGAGGGCGAGCCGGTATACGAGCAGGTGCCCAAGGAGAGGACCGCGCAGGACCTGTTTGACAAGTTGGGCGATGGCAATGTTGCCCACGATTATGCCCAGATAAGAATAGAAAGTGCAGGGAAAGAGCTGAAAGAAGCCAAGAAGAAAGAACCGAAGATAGGTGCGAAGATAAACGAGTATCTAAAGAAGAAGCAGGAGTATGAGGACAGGGTGAAAGCCGCAGAGGACAAGGTGGCTTATTGGGAAAGCGTGAAGGATGAAATAGAGAAGCTTACCCATACCACCCCCGAAGAGTTGAAAGAAGCACAGGAGGAACTTGACGGAACGGCAGCAAGGGAAGAGTACAAGAAAACGGTAGGCGAGACACAACCTGCAGACGGCGTGTCTTTGGCAGCAGAGTTTGTAGTAGACGCAAGGATTACACCTGAGAGTTTCAGAAAAGAGACAGGTCTGAGCGCTGCTGATCAGCGGTCGTTTGTCGGTACGATTGCAAGTGCTGAGAAAGGCGGCAAGTCGATAGAGAGACTTGGTGAAGAACTGGTAGAGTATGACAACGCGTATTATGGCGGAGCGTATTTCCACGGAGATTCCAACGACGCAAGGAGCGCCATCATTTCCGCTTTGATGAGTGCCAAGTCGAGAAAAGGTCTGCGAGAGATGGCTCAGCCCGATATGGAGAGAGAAGTCCGTGAACGTGCACGGATGAGAGATGAGGCTTATCACGAGAGATACGGCATGGATTATGAGGAATATTTGTCATATTCTGAGCAGGAGATGCCACATATATTGGGAAAATTGAATAACTTTGACGAGCAAAAGTATTTGCAGGACAAAGCAGAAGAAATTACTAATCAAATAAATAAAGAACATGGAAAAGCCGATAGAGAAAATGACTCCTCAAGAGAAGAGTCAGTACATGGTGCAGGCGATAAAGTATTGCCTGAAGAAAGGATTGATGACCGAGGAAGAGGTGAAAGCCCCAAGGAACATGGAGGAAGAGAAAAGGCTGAGCGCCGAGGCAATACTGAGGATGCGCCTCTACATGAAACGCCATCCGGAGGAGAAGTAGAGAAGGGGGAACGTAAAGAAGAAAAACCGTCAGACCCATCCGACGCAGCCGAAGGAATGCGAGGAGCTGCCGAGCAATTCCATGAAGAAAGAGTAGAGAAGGCACGCAAGGCGTACGAGGAAGCCAAGGCGAGCGGTGATGCGTCAGAGACGAAACGCACGAAAGACGAATACAGGAAAGCCCTTGACGACAAGTTGAAGGCGCAGGGTATTGGTCTTGTTGAGAGGAGGAAGACTATAGCCAAGGAGATAGGCGAAGAACCGAAGGTTGAAAAGCCTAAAGGTGAAGGTCCGAAAGTCGGTGAGAAGCAGTGGGAGGATATGACACCTACTGAGAGAGCCGAGAAAGCCGATGCCGATCCATTGACCGAAGACGAGATACGCAGCGATGAAGACAACAAAGAACTTGCTGCTGCAGCAATAGCCTATCTCAATGGAGACAAGAGTTTGTTAAACCAGATAGCTTATTTAAAAATTTACGGAAATGTTAGGAGTAGACATGAGGATGTTCCCGGCAATAGCGGGACAGAAGACAAGACACAGTTGGCTGCTGCCGATAATGGAGGCGGCGAAGGAATGGAGCTGGAGTCAGGACGAGGCAGCGGAGGAACTGTTGAGCCGATGGATAGAGGAGCAGGCGGAGAGGCTGCACCCGGAAAGCAAGAGAGCGGAGAGACTGGTAAGGGAGACACTGATACTCCTGCTGGAGAAGGAAGCCATAGCGAAGGTGAAGGAGGAACACCCGGACTGGGCGGACTACCTGCCGGAAGTGGTGGACGCACAGGAAGCGGCACTGCTGGGAGCACGGGAAGTGTGGGCAGCGGAAGAGGACGAGGAAGCGGCAGCAGACCTTCTAAGTCAAATGGAAAGCGGAAGCCTGCAGCCAAGCAAGGAACTTCTTTCCCGAATAGCAAAGGGCGAGATGTAAGACAGGAGACAAAAGATGCGAAAGCGGCGATGATGGCAGCTTTTGCAGAGTTCAAGAAGCGAGGCAAGAAAGGCAGCGTCAGTATATCACTTGTCGGTCTGAACAATGAGCAGATAGAGTATCTGCCCGAAATGGCTAAGGCGACAGGCAGATATGGTGTTGCTCTTATCGGTGAAGGTATCTATAGAGCAAAGGAATGGATAAGGAATGTCCGTGAGGCTATTACGGACCAGATGAAGGATTGCGGTTTCTCAGATACAGACATCGACGAGTATATCAGAGAGATGTGGCACATGCCTTGGGAGATGGATGGGGAAACCCACAAGATAGGCGAATGGGCAAGCATCAAGGGGTATGCCGGTCTGAGAGAGAGCCTGAAAGAACCTTTGCGTAAGAAGTTTGACAAGCAGGTACTTGCGGAGCCGACGGAAGTAAAGGTGGGTGACAGAAAGAATATTGAAGAGACTTTGCCTTTCCTTCTACCTCAGCAGCAGGACGATGTGCTGAAAGCCGAAACACAGTTCTTTGATGAGAGCCATAAGGACAAAGCCCACGCCAACGGCAAGGGATATATGTTTACCAACGGTACTGGAACGGGTAAGACATACACAGGACTTGGCATCATCAAGAGAATGGTGAAGCAGGGTAAAGGAAGAATCCTTATCATTACTCCAAGCCAGCAGAAAGTAAAAGACTGGATAAACGATGGAAAGAATCTTTGCCTTGACATCAGAGACCTTGATGATTGGGCAAACGAGCGAGGCAGCACTGCCACGAACGAGAAAGGCGATGGTGTTGTGATTACAACCTTTGCGAATTTCGGTACGAACAAGAGGTTGCTTGAAGACCAATTCGATGCGATTGTCTATGACGAGAGCCATAGAATCATGGAGAATAAGAATGCCACCGAGACAGCACGAAGCAGACAACACTACATGCTCAGCAACAGGAACGAGAGTTACGCCTTGATGAGATTGGAGGAAATCAATCCTGACTGCATGAAGATGCGTGGTCTTGCAGAAGACTTTGAGGATGCGCGAAAGAAAGAGGTAGAGCGAATACAAGCCGAATACCGAAAGGAGCATCCGTCAGAGAATGAGAAGGAGATGAGATTCCATACATCCAAGTCGCTGCCAAAGGACATCTATTCTTTTAGTATTTCAGACAAGGCGAAATTCCCCGAGCTTGGCAAGATATACGAAGACTATATCAAGGCGAGAGACTATTATATTAATAATGTGAAGCCAAAACTGGAGAAGCAGGCAAAAGAATCCGTAGACAAGACAAAGGTGGTGTTTCTTTCCGCTACTCCGTTCAATACAAGAGAAAATATAGAATATGCCGAGGGTTATCTCTTCTCATACCCGGAAAGAAATGATATGGGACAGAGCGGTAAGACGCAGTTCTTCCTTGAGCATTTCGGTGCAGGATATAAATACCGCTATCACAGACTGGAGAGCAGCACATCAAATGCCGAAGCGCTCGCCAAGCAGGAGATAGCCTTCAGCGACTGGTTGCAGAATGACTTGGGTACAATGAGCGGCAGGGTTATCGACAGTCCGTTTGACTATTCAAGAGACTTCCCTACGGTGTCGGTGGAACACGCTGACGAGTTCGATACAGCCTGTGAGGAGATTTCTCGCGACAAGATATTCGGTGACGCATACAGAAAGGTGCTTGGTGACTACAATTATGGCAGTGCCCTGTTTGAGACGATGAAGGTATCAGCCCTTCTTCCGAGATTGAGAGAACACCTTGCTGCAGGTAGAAAGATAGTAATCTTCCATAGACGAGTGACGAGCAAGGAACCGCTGAAAGCCCCATTCGGAATGATACTTGGCGAGCAGGCAGAGCAGACCATCAAAGCCTTGCCGAAGGAAAAGCAGCCGGAAGCAAGAATACATCTGAATGAATTAAGGGACAAATATTCCGGATTGCTTGAGTGGGAGAAGACCTTGGATTTCAGTATGCCGAGAGAACAACTTGCAAAAGCTTTCGGAGAAGACAACATATTGTATTTCAGTGGCAGCGAGAGTAAGTCTGTGAAGAGTGAAGCTGTAAAGCAGTTCAATGACGACAACAGCGGCAAGAACATCATCGTAATACAAGAGGCGAGTGGTAAGGAGGGCATCTCCCTTCATGATACCACAGGCAAGCATCAGAGAGTATGTATCACCTTGGCTTTGCCTCAGAGTCCTATCACTGCCTTGCAGATAGAAGGAAGAACATACCGAATAGGCAACGAGAGCAATGCTATCTTTGAATATCCTATACTTGGACTTACAAGCGAATACAACCTTTTCGCAAGCAAGTTCAACAGACAGGTGTCGACGACTGAGAACCTTGCCCTTGGCAGCCAGGCGAGAAACCTAAGAGACAGTTTCGCAAGAGGCATCGAGGAACATAGCGGTATTGTCCCCATTGACCAGCAGGGCGTGGGCGGCAAGGAGTTCGATAAAGGAGATGTCAGCGAGAACGACCCGTTTGACAATGCAGTCCTTGACTACTATACCAATCAGAGACTGAACAAGAACAATCGTGAAGGAGTAGACTACTTCCCGACACCCGAGCCCCTTGGTTACAAGATGGTGGAATGGGCAAATATCGGTGAGGGAGATTCTGTATTGGAACCGAGTGCCGGTCATGGTGCGATAGCGAGATATGTTCCTCAATCAAACGAGCTTGTGGCTATAGAACCAAGCATGAGTCTGTTTGCGAAGCTACAGATGAAAGCAGGAGGTTTGGGCAGGAAATTCCAGAACGAGACCTTTGAAGCATATCATATAAGCAACAAGCACGACACCATCGTGATGAACCCACCATTCGGGCACGCAGGAGCCACTGCGATAGCGCATATTGAAAAGGCGTTCGGACATTTGGAGGAAGGTGGTCGTATGGTCGCCATCATCCCGAGGGGTGCGATGGACAAGAAGTTCGACAAATGGTATGACAATGAGAAGACCGCGGCAATGCGAGCCGAGGTGGACCTTCCTGATATAGTATTCCAGCAGGCAGGAACATCGGTAAGATGTAGAGTGGTAGTCGTTGACAAGATAACCGACTCTAAACTCCGTGAGCAGGCACACATGGAGAAGGCGGATTTGAGTGGTCATTACGACAAGATAGAAGATTTCTTCAATGACCTGCGAGGCGTGGAAGTTCCCGACAGGATCATCGATACCAACTTCAAGATGCAGAAGATGAGCAAGAGTGCAGTCAAGAGCTTGAAGGAAATCAGGGATGTGTGGTCAGCAGACGTTGACAAAGACGGCGTACATGTCAGGACAAGCAGTTGGATGGGTTACGACATCAGCTTTACGGGTAGCGAAGACCCGAAGCGATGGAAGGACAAGATGGCGGCGACTTATGACAAGTACGCACAGATGGAGAAGGCGGAATTGAGAGAAGGCAACAAAGCCGTGTTCGGTGAGTTGAAAGAGCTTGCATGCAAACTTGCAGGAATGACCGAAGACGAGATGAGAAGGTATCTCGTAAGCAAAGGGACAGGCGGCACGAGATTCCGCAAAGGTGAAGACCTTACACCCGAAGAGCGCCGGTCAGAGAAGCGTATGGAGGAACACCATGTCGAAGTTGTCAAGGCAGCGGAGAAGCTGAATACTAAAGTCAACGTGTGCGTAGACATCAATGATGTGACGAATGCGGAGGCGAGAGCAGCCATAGAAAGAGGTGAGAAAGTGAAAGCATGGTACGACACCCGGACGGGGGAGGTACACGTTTATCTTCCAAACGTCACCGACAAGTATGACGCACAGATGAGCGTGGCTCACGAGGTGGTAGCCCACAAGGGAATGAGAGAACTCCTTGGCGAGGAAGGCTATCGGAGCATGATGCGCAGAATGTACACACACCTTTCCAATGAAGAAGTGAAGGAGGTGAATGAGCGCATGATGCGTAACGGATGGGACTTCTACACAGCAATGGACGAGTGGGTGGCAGACAAGGCAGAGGAAAGTGTGTTCACACCTAAGTATGTAGTGATGAAAGACGGTCTGCACCGATACCCGTTAGACAAGGTATTCCATATCGTGACGGAGGCTCTGCACAATGTAGGGTATAGGATTAATCCGAACGTGGACGATGTGAAGTACTGGTTGTGGGAAAGCAAGAAAGGATTGAAGAACGGCGATGCCTACACGGCAATGAAGCGCAACTCGTTCTTGTGGCGGTTGAACCACAATACATCGAATGACGGAATTGAGAACGGAGAGTTTGTGGAAACAGGCGGAGTCAGATTCAGTAATGGAAATAGTAAGTTGAATGGCGAAGATTCAGAGAAATTATTTGCATCTTTGCAAAACAAAAAAGGAAAGGAATATTATGACACAGTTACAGAAATCGCAAGAAGAGTTAAGCAAGGAAGAGCAAGAATTATGCGACTGGGCGAAGAGGTTGAACGTGAGGGGATGGAAAGCATTCCATTATCTGTTTTTAGAATACTCGCCACAAGTGATAAGAACTTGTCTGGAGCGCTTCGAAGCTCGACTGAAACAGGACCCAACAATATGGAGGGACGGGAATCCAGTGCCGAAACCATTCATTCCGTCAATCTTACTACGCAGAAAAGAATCATAGATTGGGCAAAAGAAAACGGTTATAAATTTGATGAATCTGACATTAAAAAGGATTCCTTTGATGGCAAAGCTTGGAATGAAGACGGTTGGAAATCAATTATATATCGTTCAAAAGATGGGAAGAGTGTAATAAAATACACGCCATTGTGTACACTGTACAACAACCCCACTTTGAGGTATCTTGACCGTACTATGTGTTTTAATCATCTGTTCCCTGATACGGCTATTGATGTTATAGGATTTGGGTATGATAATGACGGAAATTTCTCAATGGTAACAAAACAGCCATTGATTGAAGGAAAGACATTGGATAAATATTTCAATGGTGATGATGCTAAGATAAGGGAGTATACAGACAACTTCTTAAAAGAATTAGGTTATACTCAAAAGACCTTGAACGAAGAAGGATACGAGGCTGATACCAATGGAAAATTTGTTCTGTTTGATTTAAACAAAGGAAATATCATTATAGATAATGAAGGTAAACCTCACGTTATTGATTGTGAAGTCCTACCTGTTGGGTATGAGAAAACAAACGATTTTGAAGTTAAGGACGCTCCCGCAGAAAGCGCCAGCGCACCGACGCATAGCAGTGACAACATCCGCTTCCGTAAGGGTGGCAGCGACACACAAGACGAACAATCCCGTGAGGCTGTATTGTTCCGCAAACAAAGTCTCGACAGAAGCAAGAACGATACACCTTTGATGTCAGCGACAAAGGACTCCATTGACAAGGCACTCAACAACTGGAATGCACGAAGAATAGAATGTTGGACCGACGACAAGCACGGGCTGAGAGTATTCCAACAGGAGCTCGCCAAAGGACTGAAGAAAGGAATGAACGACAGTATGGACTCCTATCATGGAGCCATTAACCAAAGTTCCATTGTCAGAGAGAAGCAATACCAATTTGAGACGAGAGAACTGAAAATAATGAACGATGCCGTGAAGGAATGTACCAGAAAGCTTGGCGGCGGTATGGAAGGATATGAAGAGCTGAACAAGTATGCCTACGTGAAGAGCGGTCTTGAAAGAAACAGAGTATTGTTCGTGAGAGACGCAGCAGAGCAGGTGGACAAGAAAATCATGAAGCTCAACAAGGAAGCCCTCGACAAAGACCCACAGGCGGCAACCCTCGCCAAGATGGGAGTAGAAGAGTTTAGAGACGCTTTCCATTCAGAAAAGAAGTTCCAGGAAACATTGCTCAATTCCGGCAAGATAAGTCTTGCGGAATACTACAAAGCCCTTGACGACTTTATAAAGGATTTCAGTTTCCAACATACAGGCGATGCAGAAAAGGACGCCTTGATAGACAAACTCAATGATTGGTATGCCGACAAGGTGGGCGGCAAGTATGACGAGAACGAGAATGACTATTCCGGAATAAGGAAGTTCGACGACTTTGACAGTGACGCAGAAAGGATAGACTACGTGATGAATACGGAAGCCACTTTGGGTGAAGAGTCAAAGAACAAGTTGTGGCGAGGAATAGGCGGAGTGACACATTTCGCCATAGACAACGACTACGTTTACGGAGTGATAAGCAAGGACGTTCATAACAGAGTCTCCAGCATGTTCAGTTGGTATATCCCTATGCGAGGCTTCAAGGAAGATACGATGGAGGATATGTATGCCTATCTGAACAATGAGATTTCCGATGGAGGCAATGTCAGCTCGGTAGTAAAGAGAGCCGACGGACGAACAACACTTGCCGACAGTCCGTTGGGAACGGCAGCAGCCCTTGCGGAGCGCAGCATTTCAAACGGTGAGGACAACCGCAACAAGCAGAGACTTTACAGACTCGTGAACCAGTGGCTGAAAGACCACACTACGACCAACGAGGACGGAAAGATAGAGCTTACCGAAGAAGCCCCGGCAGTGATCAGTGAGGTGTGGTATAAGAAAGTCACCGACCATACGACAGGTGAAACATATTGGGAAGCCGTAATGCCGGATATAGACGGAGAGAAGGACCCCAAGCAGATACGCGCGAAAGTGGAACGCTTTGAAGAGAATATGCGCAATGCAGAGAAAAACGGCAACGCTACACGAACACTGCAGAAGGGAACGTTTGCCAAGCCATTCAAGGTGGCGAAACACAAGAACGAGCACGTTGTCTTCGTCAATGTAAACGGAAAGCAGAAGATGATAATTATGCAAGGCAACCCCCGTCCTGCACAGGCAATCAACGGAGATACGGCAAGCGATGTGACAGCAGGCAGGCTGATGAGAGGAATGAGTGCGATGTTCACATCATACAACATAACGTTCAGTGTCACGAATACAAGCCGAGACACCTTCTTCGCCAACAACAACGTTGCAATCAGAGAAGATGCAGCATATTACGCTCGCTTCGTGAAGAACCAAGCCCTTATGGGAGGCTCTATGCTTCAAGGAACCGTTATGATGAACATGCCGAAGGTGAAAGGAATGTACTATCAGTTGTGGTCAGACTACAAAAAAGGCAAGAAGCTTACAGGCAAGTACGGCAAATATTTCGAGGAGTATATGAACAACGGCGGCAAGACGGGCTTCGTGCAGACCAAGACGATAGAAGACTTGGAGAAACATATCAGAAATGAAGCTACGCAAAAGATGTTGTCAGCCTCGACGTTGGGCAAGGTAATGAGTAAGGTGCCCGAAGTGATAGAAGCCTTGAATGAAAGGTCAGAGAATATGAACCGCTTTGCTTGCTACGTGACAAGCAGGGAGATGGGAAGAAGCGTCATGCGCAGCGTTTCAGACGCAAAGGAGGTCAGTACGAACTTCAACCGCAAGGGTTCAGGAAGCAAAGCCTTCAAGGGAACGAACGCAAAGGCATGGGAGAAATGGCAGGGATGGTTATATGATAGAGCCAAGAGCTACTATCTCTTCTTCAATGCCGGAATGCAGAGCTTGTCACTGCTGGGCAACAACTTTTGGAGGCACCCGGTGAAGACCGCGGCCTTTGCAGTAGGAATCCCGATATTGTTCGCGAGCAGTATAATACCAGCCCTCAACAGTTGGATAGCATCCTGCTGTGACGAAGACGACCAGTATGACAACCTTAGCGAGTGGGAGAGGAGAAACAATATCTGCATATACGCAGGACATTCCAACTGGGTAAAGGTTCCGTTGCCGATCGAGCTGAGAGCCTTCTACGGCTTTGGAGACATAGCGTTAGGTTTGACAAATCCAGCCTTCCGTTCAGAAAAAGGATTGTGGCTTGACATGCTGTCACAGATGACGCAGATACTACCAGTTGACTTTATGGGAGAAGGCGGAGATTTTGGGGGAGCTTTAATGCCAGATGTTGCAAAACCTCTTTACCACGTGTGGGTTAATAGAGACTGGACCGGCAAGCCTATATACAAGGACTACGATTATCTGAAATACGAGCCCGAATATCAAAAGGTGTTCCAAGGAGAAAACGAGTGGTTTGTATCGTTCAGCAAATTTATAAACGAGATGAGCGGCGGTAATGAGCACGTGAAAGGTTCCCTTGATGGGAAATGGAACAACCCTGCGATATGGGGTGAAATCATCACCGGATATGGAGGCGGTGCATTGTCGGATGCGATACGTACAGGAAAGCTGGCAACGAGAGTAGCCACATGGAATTGGGAAGATTTCTCCACAAGAGAAGTACCGATGGTAAGAGCCTTGTACAGTTCGGCAACAGAGAAGACCAAATACTACAGGTCGCTCAGCAAGTATGCCCATTATAAGGAAGACGCAGACAAATACCTGCACGACTTCAAGGCAAATCTGAAAAGCGACAATCCGTTGTATGTGATGAAAGCAATCAGCGATATGAAGCGAGAGTCGCCGGAGTTCGTGAGGATGGTGAAAATCCACGGATTTGAGAAAAGCATCAAAGACCTGCAGAAAATCGCGAACAACGAGAAGATTCCGAAGAAAGCCCGCGATGAGGCAAAAGAGCTCATCAACCAAGAGAAAGTAAAACTCGTGAAAGAATTTGAAAGTGACGAATAGAAACGAAAGAAAAAAGGAAGAGTCTTGATTGGCTCTTCCTTTTATAGTTAAGGGAACGGGTGCATCCCCTTACGCAGCCTGCCCGGTTTGTAGCTCAAGAGAGCGTTGTGGATTTCCTCTAAAGACAATTCCATCTGCTGCTCCTTTGATGCAGTGACAGGGTCTTTCGCGGTAAGATACAACAAAAGATATTCATACAGGCATCCGTTTACGATATAGTCATGGATAGCATCCGTCAGAGGAGTCAGAGCGTTCTCGTTCCACCAGTCGCCAACCGATATTGCGATGTCAATCTCTTCGTTGTCCCTTATCCTGTCAGACGCAGCAGGAATATCCTCCTGCTTCAATACCGAAGCGAGTTTCCTTTTGGCAAGAGAAAGATATTTGTTGAACCATCTTTGCAAGAGAGGACCAACGGCATCCGTGTTCTCGATATTGTTGTCCTGCAAACCCTTCTCGTTACGTCTGCTACGGGTGATGATACTCAGTTCGGCTTCAACATCATAGATAAGTTGGGAGCGCATAATATAAATATGGTATTCCCTTTTCTGTTCGCCACATACATTAGCCCTGCCGGTCATGCGATTGCAGGCACATTCCAGTTCAGGAGAAATGGCATATCTCTCAACGGCATCACATTGAGGATTGTTCGGGTCGTGATAAATGTTACTCATAAGAATTTCAGTTTTAGTAAATGATACACACTATACATTATTATATATCCAAGGAAGAGAGAATATATATGGATGAAGAAGTTAACCCCAGGCAGCAGTCCGATCAGAACGGCAAACGGGAGAATTCTCCTGCACATAGGATAAAAACCTGCAGAGTAAGCCCACGTTGCACCGATATGCGCAAACAGGACTGCAGACAATCCCATAGTGGCAGTATCACCCATAGGAAGAAAAGAAGCAGCCACAGCAGCAATGTAAGCCACAATGCCAACATTCTTTCTGAATGACAACAGGGCAACCAAATTGGCAAGCAAGTGAAAGACGTTCGCATGGGAAAACGGATAGAAGAAATGAGATACACCATATTCATTCCATACGAACGAACATCTGTACCCAAGCAGGAACGCCAAGAAAACGGCAACCGCTATAGAAGCGTTAGTCAAGTTAAATTTCATTCTTCAACAATTATGGTTACGAGATTCTTTACAATCGGGTCGTGTCGGGAATATAGCTGCAAGGTAGCCATACCGCTTTCCCTTCCAAAGACAGAGAAGGAATTGTCATTATGAGACGCGACCTGCATGATGGCGAGATTGAGAGAAGTCGCTTCAATATCATTGGTAGCATCTTCATCAATAGAGTAAGAGATAACAGCCGTCTCGCCTTTTTTTACCTTTACGGCAGCATCCGGTACGTAGATAGCCGTGGTGTAAGGATATTTCGGAGCAAGCGGTGGCGTGCGGTCGAAGCACTTTAGAATCGGAGTCAGAGTCTGTTCAGACATTTCAGAATAGTCAGCAGCCCTCTTGGGATTTATTGGAGCCCACCATAGCATCAGCATCTTCTTTATTATGAAATCAGAGCCAAGACGGGCAAGAGTGTCCTTGTTGGCATTGTTGAATCTGTCAGAAACCTCCATCCTGTATTTTACGGCAGCACTATCCGACAGGTCAAGGAAAACGGCATTGTCAGCAGCTGTCAGATATTTCTGTGTAGCAAAGTCAGACATAAACGTTTTCAGCTCCTCAGCTGCCGTAAGCATATCCCTTTGTAGTTTCCTCTCCTTGTATTCTTCATCACCAGCCTGCTCATGGTATGCAAGCCTTGTAGCCTTTTCATCAGCCGCTCTGTCAGAATTGGAAGTAATAAGCGTTTCAGACTTGACCGCATCCAAAATCGTTGAGCGTAAAAGAATAAGTTGTATAGTCTTCATATAGTATGTATTTATGAAATTTCACCTGTAGTCTCATCAAGCGGCGAAGAAGAAGTCAACACCTTGGACCTGTTAAAAACAGAATTACGGATATTGGAAAGCAGCACATCACTCTCCGTAATGTATTTCTTAGCCAGTTCAGAACCCGTCATAGACAGATACTGGGCGAGGCAATATGCCCGTGTATAGCTCGACACAAGGTCGTTATACATCTCCGTAAGGTCGTCAGTAATACCATTATTGACCGAAATAAGAATTTCATTCCCGTCCTTATGATAATTGTTTATACACTCAGGAGCGATTGCGACAACCGACAACACCGCGTCCTTGGCAAGTCCCGTTATCAGTCCTTTCTCCCTTGACGAGAGAGCGAACGTGGTATAAGCCGGTTCGCCACCTTCGTTCTTAATCCTCTTGCTGATCATCGCCAGCTGGTCCTGCACATTGTCAAAGACCGAAGAAATGTCAATTTTTATTCTCATAACATTATAATATTAAATAGAAGCCTCGGTAACGTCCTCCTTCTCCCTTATCCTCTTCTGCATGACCTTCCAAGTCGGGCGTTCCATATCATATAGAGAAACCCATAAGGCAATGGCAGTAGACATCACGACATCATCATGATTGTCCCTGCCGACGATATTACCCATAGAACCGTCCTCCCTACGCTCGTAAATTCTCAATTCCTGATAGCAAGTCTCGTCAGGCTCGTTCCACAGCTTATCATCAACGGCAGCAATGAGATTGTCGATAATCTGAACCTTAGTAAGTTTGTTGGTCTGGAATCCGAATTTCATTACAATCTTGTCAGCAACCTCTTCCGAACCCGTAGAACGCTGATACAAGTTTTCATAGAAGTCAGCTATCTCCTCTATGAGAGTAGCGAAGTGGTCGCCCTCGGTGTTAGAGTTGCGTTCCCTATCGGCAGTGTTAGACTCAATGACAAGCAAGGCGTTGTCGTAGAAATGCGCCAATGCAGCAGCTTTCCATGCAAGCAAATCATGACGGCAGTGTCCCCTCCACCGGGCAACGACCTGCGGAATGCCACCCTTCATTTCCGGCATCAGTCCCTTGCGGTCGATAACCGTCATTACCGTATAGTCAGAACCTTGGCTCTTGCCACCAATATCAACCGCAACGACATATCTGTTCTTGATGTTCAGAATATTGTTGTTAGGCAAGTTCCATATCTTCAAGTCGCCATCCTCACAAAAATCAATCTGAGCTTTAAGATAGAAGCTCTTGCTTTTCTTCATACCATAAGGCAGGCGGATGTCAGCCCTGTAAAGCGGCTCACGTAGGTATCTCTCTTTAAGTTCGTCAATGGCGTATTGGTCGAAGATAAGATTTCCGCTGTTTCGGAATGCCTCGACCGGGTCAATAGGAGCCTCCGTCGCCATATAAGCGTGGTTTCTGAATTTGTTTCTCGTATGCCGATACCAGTTGATAGCCTGAAAGCAAGCCCCCAGTTTCCACATACGCCAGAAGAATCTTCCTGACTCACGGAAACCTTTAGGTTTTGCCTGACTATCCTTGTTGACGAGAAGCCATCGTGCAAACTCATACCTGTTATCCACCTTCTCCATATCGTGTTCGATGTGGAAGAACGGAACAAAGATAAACTTGTAGGCATCGTTGTTGTCGGGATTCATGGCGCTTTGGCATTTGTCGTAGAAGAAGCCCGACATACCGCGACCGGTAGACTCAAAAATCTCAATGTTGTCAGGAATACGCAAAATACTACCCGACACAGAAGACAATACAGCTTCTGGATCATGCTCATCAGACTGCTTCCAATAAGCCACCTCAGAGTAGTGGGCGCAATGAAAGTTAGAACCGCGAACATTATCATAGTTGTCAAAAGACGCAACCGTGATAGTAGAAGTACGCACAGGCTTTCTTCCGTCAGTCACAACGAAGTCGTCGGTAGAACCCTCATACGGAGACATCTGCAGCTGTCTTCCAGGCAAACCGATAGTCCATCCTTTCTGCTTCTCGATAGCCTTGCGGTACATCGCCTTGATCTTCTTAGATGTAGCTTTCACCTGTGACAAGACAATAGAGTTCCATCCGTCCGGGTGTCTGAAATCCTGCATCCATTTGATGTAAAGCTGCGAAAGTGTGGAGCCACCCCATTGTCTCGCCTTCAAGATAATGACAAATATAGGTTGGTTGGATTTTCTCAGAGACTCAAAAAGTGCCAGCAGTCTGCGTTGAGGATAGTTCAATCTGAACGGAACCATCATACCCGTAGTCTTGTCCTCGATTTTATCGGTGAGATAGAGAGCGAACTCCGGGTCCTCACGCATACGAGCCTTACATATTTCAAAAGACACCGCCGTAGATAGTTGTTCAGAATAATCCTTTCCCCATACATCAGTGATATATTTCTGAATAGAACCGACGCTGACAACATCCTTCAGCACCCTGTTCAGAAGACACTCCTTCGGTACATACATAAGAGGATAAATCATATCAGGAATCTCTATCCTCACCCTGTTCTCGAAGTCGTAGCATCCCCTTCCTGTCACAGGGTCATATTCACCGAAGATTTCCTTCATCCTATCATCATCTTCGGCAATCAGTTCCTCTATTTTCTTCTCAAGTTCCTCTTCCGTCATATTCAACCTTGTTTAAGCATTTGTTGAGCGTTCTGCACATTCTGCTCAGACATCATCTGCTGCTGCGGAGACATCTGCTGTTGCTGCATTGCGAGCTGCTGTTGCATAGCCGCCTGAGCCTCGGCAGACTGAACCTGCTGCAAGAGCATATCCTTGAACGGCAGATTGATACACTGTAGATACTGAGAGATGTTGATTGCGCCAAGCTGGAGCAACTGCAATGCTGTATCATTAATCTGTGACTGATAAGCAACAGAAGCCGTGCTCTCCTTGATAGAAATCTTGAACATCACATCACGAGCCGAAAGCCGGTCATATTCAATGATGCTTGTATTATCCTTGTTCATAATCGGTCTTCCGTTGTCGTAATATTGCTTGATGTTAGACACCTTCTTCTTGGCAAGTTTCTCCGTAAACACCGTCATGTCAGAAAGCAGAGAATAAAGAGAAGTCGTAGCGTTCTGCTGCTCCATCGCATAACGAGAAAACGAAGTGCCGGCAGAAGGAGTCTTGCCCTGCAAAGCGCCGCTCACATTTGTAATCTCCTTTGTAAGGTTGAGCTGCATCTGCAACAACTCCGTAGTGCCAATCTGTACTGCATTAGATGTAATAATCTCCGGTCTCGCATTCGGGTTAAGACGGGAAGTCTCATAGAAGATGATGCCGTCATACTCGGTAAATTCATCCGCAAAATCCTGTGGCGTCATATCGTCAGGAATACAACCCTTTGGGACGATAGTGATACCCTTTGCAGAAGAACGAGCCGCCATATCGTGCATTACAATAAGACGATTGATATACCTCTGCTGATCGATGATGTTAGACATGAACGGATGCACCTCACCATTAACGAACGGGTAAAGTTTAAGCGTGAACGGATGCGCATTGTATTCATAGGGACATTCACCTTCACATAAGATAGTTCCGTCGGGAGTGAGGAAAGAGTAATACCAGAACACATCTTCAATCGGACTTGTCGTTATGTAAGCCCTTTGCTCCTTCGGTACACCCACCTTGTCATAAGCCTCCTTCCTCTTTCTGTTAATCTCCTTTATACGGGGAAGGTCTTTCAATTCAATTCTGAACCTTGCATCGTCAGCGTTCCCTGCTATAGGGTCTTCACACTGTAATCTCGGTTTGGTCTCCTTGGTCCACACCTCGATAACCCTGCGACAACTTCTATCGGCAGAGGAAAAGAAATTGATGTTGGAGAGATTTCCGCCGTCATTCTGTTGCAAGTCAGAAGTCTCGTCATAGCAGTCACCCATATTGAAAATGCGGTCGATGTCCTCAATCGTCCATCCCAATTCAGGTTTTGCGAATTTTGAATACAATTCAGGGCGAGAGCAGTCATGAAGGAGACCAATGGTAGTAACGTCCTGGTGACGGGGATCAGTGCCCCCATCCCAAAACGCCATGTTCGGGTTACAATAGTCCGTCCATGTATCATAGACTCCATCACGCTCCTCGTAACATTCCCGACAAAGAGCGACGCCGCCAGTGAGATAATCCCTAAAAACGGTAGAGAGCACATCCGGCATGAAGGTGTCCTGCCAGTTAGCCTGCAGAGTAGCCGACATCATATCCGAAAGCCATTGGGAATCATGGGTACGAGCAAAGCAGACAGGTTCGGTAGCCTGTTTTTCATACATACCAGCAAGAGTGGAGAAGACAGAAATCATGATATTGTTCGTAAGAGGGACATTACCCTTCTTTTTCAGATACTCCCTTTCTGTGATATATCCACATTTGTAGTAAATCACATCACCCCATTGGTCTCCGAAAGTATAATTGTTTGTCCTTTCCCTGACCTCTCTGAGTTTTCTCTTGTTCTCCCAAAGTTGGTTGCAACGTGCGACAAGGTTGTAATCCCTCTTGCCGCAGGAAACGGTCCGCTTCCTTCGAATAGACGTTGCCTTGCCCTTGTCGGACACATCATTAAGAGTATATAAACGTTTAAGTGGCATACGAAAAACTTTTTTCACAAAAATACAAATATGAGGATTGTGTTTTTCCGAACTCGCACATCGTCAGCCGTACTTACGGGAACCAAGGACAAAAATAATCAAGACATATTGTAGCAGTTTCGGCGAGAACGGAAATAACAGGTGGTAAAAGACTTATTTTTGCGGTATAAACAATCCAATGAACTATGAGTGCCAAGGATAACAAAGAAGAAAAAATCGAGAAGCAGCAGGTGCAGGAACCAGCACCGGTGCCTACCCCCAACAGAGACGCCTACAAAGCCTCCTTTGGGGAAGACTATCCCGATGTGGACTTTGAAGACAAGGAGACACGTTACGGGAAGATGGTAGAAGACCGCAACGCCCTGAGAAGCTACAGGAAGTCGGGAGCGAAACTGAATGATACGTTCAGCAAGAACCGTTGGCTTGCAGCCATGCTGCAGGACATTTCAGAGAACGAAGACCCGGACTATTCCCCCCTTGACTGGATGGCAGACCACGGTATCGACATCAATGAAGCCATGCAGGACGAAAGCGTCAGAAAGAAAGTATCTGAGAAGATTGCCAAGTTCCAGCAGGCGCAGCTCGAAGGCGAGAAAGAAAACGAGGAGCGACAATCCAATTTCGCAAAATCAGCAGAAGCCCTGAAAGCTCTGAATCTCGGAGAAGACAAAGAAAGAGAAGTATGGGTGGATTTCTTCTCAAAAGTCGTAGACCCGGCATTGCGAGGAGAAGTCAGCAAAGAGACATGGCAGATGATCGTGAACGGCATGAACTACGACAACGACATTGCGGAAGCCAAGGAGACATCAGCGATGAAGGCAAGAAACGAGAAGATCGCCAACAAGGTAAAGAAATTTGACGAGCCTATGCCACCAAGCCTTTCACAGGGCGGTTCAGGACAACAGGCAACAACCAAGCCGAAGAAGAGAGGATTCTTCGATGATTTGAAAGAAGCAGGATATTAAGTTGAAAATTAAATTTAAGTTTATATGAGAAGAATGAGAAAGTTTTTTGAGAATAAGACTATGGCAGCACAGTTCCTGCTTATAGTCTTGGCTGTCATGATAGGCGGTGTCGGCATGGCAGCAGGTGCGACAATCGGTGCAGAGGGACCAGACCCAGTAGGCAAGGGAGATCCCCATGACCCGGCAGACCCCGAAGCAGGTACAGGTCAGAGACCAGATGCAGACGGCAATCAGAACGCAAGACTTGCCCCTGGTGATACTACTGCAGGTCAGAACCTTGACGGAACACAGGCTTCATCTACTCAGGCACGCCAAGGCGGTCTTGAAGATGAAGAGTGGGACTCTGAGGTAACCAAGTTCCAACCATTCCGCAACCCGTTGCTTGCATTGGCAAGACAGGTGACAAGAAAGGTGAACATCAGTAACTGGACAGTCAACCATGGCAGAGTCGGAGGCGAAACCCTTGACGGAAGAACCAAGGTGAAAATTACGGCAGAGACAGACGGTTCAATCAAGTTGACCACAACCAACTTCCGCGGTTCACTGAAACCATTCTACAAGTGCTCAACACTGCTCGTACCAAGCGTTGCAGGATATTCCAGAAGCTCGACAAGTACCAATCTCGTAAAAGAAGGCGGACTTATGCTCTATGTGGTAGAGAACACAGGAACTGCAGTTACCTGCCGTGCGGTGAACGGCATCCCGACCGATGATGTCATTCAGGACGATTTGGACTCAAAGAAATGTCCGGAGATTCCAGCCGACACATACATCTGTGGAGCTTCCACTGCAATGTCAGAAAGCCAGTTGTTGCTGACACCAGAGAACTACCAGCCACGCAAGGAAGTGTTCTATGTGCAGAAGAAAGGCTTCAATATCGTGTTTACCGACGACTACGAGAAGACAAAGAAGAAGCAGCCTCTTAAAGTTGCCGACCTCAAAGCAGACTCGGTGTATAAATACAATATGCGAGCAAACCGAACCTATTGGGCAGGAATACAGAGCAAGTTCCAAGTACGCAATCATGACGGTTCAGTGGAGGATGTGTTTACAACCAAGGGTATTCTATGGCAGCTCACCAACTCATACGAGTACGAGAAGGGCAAGCTGACCTTGGCAGACTTGGTAGCAATCAGTAAATTGCAGTTTACCACATTCTCCCAGACCGACAGCGCTTATGTATTCTGCGGAAAAGACGCGATGGAAGAGCTTTTGAATTTGCAGATGACCGGCACCACACGCATCATCAACTTTGAGGATGTGAAAGACATGGAGCTTGACTTCAAGCGTTTCAAGAGCACCTATGGTACACTTAACTTCATTTGGGACCAGGGACTCGACTCTCTCGGTTATAAAGACGCAATGGTTGTGGTAGACCTCAAGGGTGCAACCCGATACGTGAAGATGGGTCAGAAAGACCAGACTAACGATATGTCGAAGGGAGCAGGAGAAATCCGTGAAGCAAAGCGCTACATCAGAACAGAGGCAGACGGAATCGCACTCAGAGGCTACAACTCAATCATCGTGCTTCCTACAGGCAGGGCATCAGGTCTACCAGAGTCACAGATGCGTTCAAAGATAATCAGTTCGCCAGTACTGCCAGCCAAGGAAGCGACAACCGACAAGATGATTGTGGCGCTTACCGCAGACTATAAGGATACCTACAAGAAGGGTCACGCTTATCAGGCGACGGTATCAAGCGGCACTGTGACATGGAACGAATACACAGGGTATACATCAGTCATAATGTAAGGTTTAAAGATTGTTTTTTCAGAGGTTAACATCGGGAGCGAAGCCCAGCCAACAGGCTCCTTCGCTCCCATTTTAAGTAAAAAGCAGATATGATAAAGATATATAGATACAACCAGTTCAAGAACACCGTAATGCTGACGCTACGGGCGCCCGGCGGTATGATGGGAAGACTTGTCTTTGACAACGGAAATGTGGCTACCCGCATATTGCCGACAGTAAGAGTGGCATCAGAGTTTTGGCAGCAGGTTATAGATGAGAGCAATCTCGTAAAGGACGGAATGATAACCTGCATTCAGGAAATAAAAGAGGATAGTGATGAAACAGTAACGCAGAATGTCACCTATAATAATATAGAGGGTGTAACATCCTTGCAGCAGGCGATGGATTATTGTGCAGACACCTATGGGGAAAAGGCAAGAACCATCAATGAAGCGCTGAATATAGCACATCAGCATGGTGACGACTTTCCGAATTTGGAAAAACGTTCTTGAAGATAAAGCATGAAGGTAATCGAGATTATATACAGGGTAAAAGCAGCCATCGACGAGCTGCCCAATTCAAGGGAAGGGGATATTGTAGGTGATGAGGCTTATGATAATCTGTCAAGCATCATCAGAGACAAGATACCCTACGCCTTGGAATGGGTGCTGATCAATGCTCCACAAACGAAGATAGACAGTAGCATGGTGACATCGTTTGAGGGAGGCAGTGCAGAAAGCGGAGGGCAGCTTGAAATGACATTCGGGATAGACTACATGGTGACGGTAAAACTGCCCGACAATTTTCTCCGTATATTATCCGCACGTTTATCTTCGTGGTATTATAGCCCAGTTCCTGTAAGTGAGTTTTCAGAAACCGCATTGTTGCAGCAGAGTAGGGTAGCAAAAGGCTGTCCCGATATGCCGGTGACGGTGTTGTGTACAGAAGACAGAAACAAGGTGCTGAAAATGTATACGGCAGAAAGCAAGAAAGACAAGTTGTATGTAGAGATGATATGCAAGCCCGAAACCACGGCTGCTGACGATACGGCGGATATTGCCGTACCGACAAAGACAATAAAGTCCTTCATCTATTATATAGCATATCTTACACTATTGGCGTTTAGGGACGCTTCGGCAAGTAATTTCCTTGCGGAAGCATCAAGAGAACTATCTGTAAACAAGGAAGAGTGATGGAAAAGATAAAGATAGGCAATGACATAGCGATAACTTGGAAGCTGTATGTATATTCAGCTGCAGGACTCGGAACGCTCGACAAAAGCCAGATAAGAATATTCGTGAAGAACGAATACGACACGTTGGAGATTGTGGACTTTTCTTTGGAAGACAATGTGGTCAGTTTCATATTCAAAGCAGAGATGCAGACCAGAATCGGTATCTACGAGCTGGAGCTGACCGACAGGACCGAAGGAGTGCGTAATATCTGCGAGCCACACGCCTTTGCTCTTGTAAGTCATTCTACGGAAGAGGCAGGAGATACCGAAAAGTACGACAAGGACGGAAACTATATAGTAAAATTGTCGAGCAATGTACTGACGGTAAAAGGAGTGTCGAGCGATGCTGCGATATATGCAAGGGTTGTGACATTGGAGAAGCGAATGACAGAGCACGACAGTTGCCCCAACACCCCGATAACAAATGCAGAGATTGACAACTTATTTTAAATAAAGTATGGAAGAAAGAAAATATTTAAATGACACAGGACTTGAGCACCTGGTAAGCAAGGTTAAGTCTGCTCTATCAGAAAAGCAGGCAAAGGGAGACTATGCACAGTTGGTGAACGGCAAGGTTCCTTCAGGAATGCTGCCAGCCTATGTGGATGACGTGGTGGAGTTTGGAGGTATGCCCGACAAGGGTATCAAGATTCTACAGAACTCTACGGCTGAGTGGACAAAAGTTATTTATGACAGTAATACCAAGAAATTCTATGCTACCAAAGGTGTAGAGGTAGAAGACAGTTCAGCTCTTACACCAGAGGGAACTGCAAAACCAAAGCTCTTGGAGGTGTATAGTAACTGGTCTGAGAGAGAGAATTTTCAGGAACTCACCACTGGTGTACCCTATTCCGGTAAAATCTACATTGACACGACAGGGAACAAGCAGTACCGCTGGAGCGGCAGCGAACTTGTGGAAATAAGTTCGGGAGGAGTAGTGCTTGGTGAAACAGACAGTACGGCATATCCCGGAAACAAGGGAGCTGCAAATGCGGAGAAGATTGAGGGTATTCTTAAAGGAGACCTTCCATTGGCATCACTGAGCATTACCCCAAGCTGGAAGGCATACACCCAGACAGGCGAGGCTCTCACTTTCCCTTCAACGTCAAACCTTTCCACCATTTATGGTTATAAGGTGACATTTGCAGGAAAGTATAAGTGGACAAAGGATGATGCCCATAAGGCACCTACGGCAGTGGCAGGTGGAGACTGGGCAGCCAAGGCATTGCCTGCAAGTGGAGTATTCTCTGAGGAAATCACAGTGGAGAACATAACTTCTGACAGGACATTCACTGCAAAGGTATCTGCAAAGAAGCAGGGACTTGTGCTTGCCAATGGCATTATCCGTCAGGCAGACAGTACAGACCTTGACTATTCTTCTGCATCAGCAAGGGTACATTTCCAGTATAAGTGTGTTGCTGCATCAGTAACAGAAGCTGCTCCATCAGCAAGCACTCTGACAAGTCTTCTGACAAGTGTGGTAGTTCCTACTCCAAGCAAGAAATATGAGCTTCGTGATGGCAAGTCAAAGGTGGCTACAGGTGTTACAACAAACAGTACAAGTTACTATATGTATGCCTATCCGTCAGTGCTTGGCAACCTCAGCAAGATTGTGATGAATGATGCCACCCCGTTGCTTGACGGAGGCTTCAATCTCACAAAGGTCACTGTAACAGACCCAGAGACAAAGAAAGAGTTGGAATATAATGTTTATACAAGTGTGCAGCGTGGTGCTTTCACCAATGCAAAACTTGAAATGGCTTAAACAGGAGGATTGAAAATGACAGCAAGAAAAGGTTTAGGACAGGCGAATATTCTTCGCACTAACAATAATACTTCAACAGGCTATGGTATTGTCTATGCAGATGAAGTGAGTGGTCACAGGACTGTGGCTAATCTCACTGCATTGTATGCTCTGAATGACTGGCAGTTGTCTGCAAGTGGAGATAATACTGACAGTGATGCAATAGGTCAGTTATGGTATGTAGTGGATGCTGATGGCAAGGGAAATGGTGCCCTTTATCAGTTGAAGGACTGGAGCAAAAGAAAAGAAGCAGCAGGCTGGAGTGAATTCAAGGGTTCAAGTGGTGAAGTAGACCTTTCAGGTTATGCTACAACGACAGCCTTGAATGATGCTGTTTCAGGCATTGACACCAAGCTTGCACAGAAGGTAGACACTACAGTTGCAGAGACTACTTATGTCAAGAACTCAGACTTGGCTTCATTGTCAAATGAGGAGATTGACACATTGTGGAATGCATAAATCAGAAACAAATATTAATCATTAATTTATCATAATTATTATGGCAGAAAGAAAATACATTACAGACTTGAACCTTCAAAGATTTGGTGCAAACGTCAAGAAAGCTATCAAGGATTCAAAGACTAATCTTACTACAGAGATTGGTAAAGCTAACGCTGCTGCTCAAGCAGCTGCCTCAGCAGCAGCAGGAGCACTTAAAGAGGCACAGGCGAAAATCCCAAAGGGTGCTCTTGCAACAATCAATGGTCAGTCACTTGAGAATGGTGGCAACATTGAACTTGACTTCACTGTAGCAGAGTTTGTCACTAAGCTTCCTGATGTGGCAACAGCTTCAAAGAGCAAGATTTATTTGGTAGCATCCAGTGAAAGCGGAACCCAGAACACCTATGCTGAGTATATCAAGGTAACTGTAGATGGTACCGACAAATTTGAGAAGCTTGGTGAGTATAAGGCAGAGATGGATCTTACTCCTTATGCCAAGGCTGCAGACCTTACTGCTCATACAGGTAATACGAGCAATCCTCATGGAGTGACCAAGACACAGGTAGGTCTTGGCAATGTGGACGACACAAGTGATAGCACCAAGGCTAACACAGCAGGCAACCCTATCCATGATGCTATTGCAAAGAAGGTTGATGCAACCAAGATTGCAGGTTCAACATTGGGTCTTATCAAGGCTGGAACTACATCTGGCAAGACCTATGGTGTGAATGTAAATGCTTCTACAGGTGCAGCTACAGTAAGTGTTCCTTGGACAGACCAGAATGTTTATCAAGCGATGTTGCCAACGTCAGATGCCAATGCTTATCCTATCCTTGGTTCTGCTGAGAAGAGTCTTACTGACGGAAAGGCAGCACAGAGTGTTTATCTCAAAGGTCTGACTTTCACTCCAAAGGGCAGTGTGCTGAGTGTTGGTACAGGTGAGATGGTGGCTGCTAAATTTACTGGTGCTCTTGAGGGCAATGCCAAGACTGCCACTTCAGCAACAAAGGCAACCCAGGATGGCAATGGCAATAACATTGCAAGTACTTATCAGACACAGGCTGGCTTCAACACTTTCAAGAAAGAATTCGTGGATCTGTCAGAAACAGACATTGATAATCTGTGGACTGCTGCTAATCCAGATACACTTTCCTAAGTGAGGAAGATTACTGAGTTTACGTTTTAATTCAACAATGGGAAGGAGTGTCGGATAACTGACTTCCTTCCCTTTTTAAATTCAAATGAAGAAACTATGGCTGATATAATAAAGATAACCAGTTCTCTACTTAAGAGGATTTTCAGTAATATAAAGAGGGAACTCAACAAGAAGGCAAATTCAGATGATGTGGTCCTCATTGACTATATAGGACAACCAGATTGGGTGGCTCCTCTTGATCCTAATGGCAGAGTACCAAGAGAGAATCTTCCTGTAATGGGAGCCATCCAGGAGTTTAGGATGGGGGTGGCAAGTACTGTGAATAACAGTTCTACTGCTGGATGTGACTATATTGTCTTTGACACTTCAAGGCAGAGGTTTGTAGCATATAAAGCAGGAGCATATTATGCCAACTGGTCAGACAGTGCAGACTATGTGGATCAATCTACCTTCAAACCACGTACTGACAGACTTTTTGTAGACAATGCCAACAGTAAGTTCTACAGATATAATGGTTCAAGTCTTGTGGAATGTTGTCAGCCTGTTACTCCTGAATGGACAGAGGCTTCCAAGGGAAGCTATGGTGGAAGACCTATATATGGACATACTTTAAGAGACCTGTCCTCCTGTATTTTTAAAGCATATAAAGGAGTTACAGCAGGAGACTATACCAAGTGGATGATTGTATTCAATGATGTCACTGCCAATAAGACAATCAAGTTCAACAAGACCAGTGATATCACAAGTTATTATGCTCCTCCTTTTACCTGTAGGGCAAATGCTTTCAATGCAGTGGAGCTATGGTTTCCTACATCTGAAAAGGTTGCTCTGGTTGCTTCATAGGCTTTTGGCGTTGTGAGGCATTTATGGAAAAAACAAACGAGTCATGAGAAAAATAAAGAGAATATTCGTGCATTGCACTGCTTCTCTTCTCTGTCTTGTGGCTTACATCGCTGTGATGCAGGACTAAAAGCCGATGGGCATGGCTCGCTGCAGAGCTGATTTTTGTATAATGACATTTTTTGTACCTTGCATAAAAAGAACGTAACATAGGGCATAACTTTTTGTTTCCGTGTGGATGATTGCCGAACTTTGCATCAAGTCCAATGGTGGACGAAACGACACAAACACATTTTTTTATTATGGAAGCAGAGAAGATTATATGTTGTGACGGAGCGAGGAACAATGACGCTCTGGCATGGGCTGCGATGGCAAACAAGGGTAACGACCCTATGGCTATGGCGGCGATGATGAACGGAGGTATGAACAACCAGTGGAACAACCCCTTCGTTTATCTTGTATGGATGATGGTTGCCCGTAAGATGTGGGGCGACGATGGAAGTAAAGTTCAAGATGCTGAAATCCAAGGTCAGCTAAACGCTATCCGTTCCCAGATGGCAGACAACCAGAACTCAAATCTACTGATGGATGCCATTAAGGGTAACAATAATGCTATTGACCGTTTGGCAGGTAACTTGAATTGTGATTTCAACACTCTCAATTCTGCTATATGTGATGTTCGTGGCGGCATCGACCGTCTTAGCGGTCAGGTGGGCTTTTCGGCAGAAAGAGTCATCAACGCCGTGAACCTCGGTGACATGAACATCGTACAGCAGTTGAAGGACTGCTGCTGCCAGACACAGCAGAACATCATCAAGATGGGTTATGAGAATCAGCTCGGTCAGAAGGACATCGTGAACGGAATGCAACAGGGTTTCAGCTACACGAACACAGGACTGGAGAGAGGCTTCTCCAACGTGGGATTCCAGATGAGCCAGATGGCTTGTGATCTGAAGACCAACGCTAACGCCAACACACAGCGCATCATCGACACGCTGAACGGACACTGGCAGGAGGACCTGCAGCTTCGCCTGAACAGGGCAGAGCTTGAGCTGTCGCAGCAGAGACAGAATGCCACCTTGATAGCGGCATTGGGAACCAAGGCCACTACAGCGACCACATGAATTAAGGAGGAGCCTGCGCCTACGGAGAAGAAGTCCGTGCGGAGGCTCTTCCGTTTAGGGAAGAAAAGGAAATGAAGCGTTCTTTGACTTGTTGGAATACCGTAAATGTTGAATATTCTTTGGAAAATCAAGGATTTAACAGTTGTAATTTGATATTAAGATACAAATGACGTACCTTTGCAACGAATTTAATATCCAAACCACTTTAACGGAGACTTTATCATGAAGACGAATGCACTTTCTGTAGCCAACTATTTTATAGATTTGGCTCAAAAAGATAATAAGTCCATACATTTGTTGGGACTGGTAAAACGTGTGTATATAGCACACGGCTTTGCTTTGGCTTTGTTGGGAAGGGGGCTACTGGACTCTCGGTTTGATAAAGTTGAAGCGTGGAGATATGGTCCTGTCATCCCTTCCGTATATCATTCGTTCAAACAATACAGAACAAAAGAAATTAAGGAAAAGACTGTTGTAATGGAATGGGATGCGGTAAAAAAAGAACCATTGTTCGAGACCCCTATTCTGACTAAAAATGATGAAAAAGCCATTGTAATGATGGTATGGCAGCGCTATTCCGCATTTAAGGATAGCGAACTGGTCGATTTGACACACAAGAAGGGCTCTCCGTGGGACATCTGCTTTGAAGAAGGCAAGAATACAGAGATACCAGACCAATTGACAGAACTTTATTACAAAAGACTTGTCGAAAATGTAATAAAGAACAGATAGTATGGAGCAAGAAGATATACTGCAAATCCTTTCAAACGAGAAAAAGGGGAAGGATGAAAGAGACGAAGATCTTACATCCATAAACAAGGATGAAGGAAACAAAATAAGGCAGAAGTATCAGGAAGAAAAATGGAGGACTGAAAATGAGTTGTTGGCAGAAAAGCTCAAAAGTCAACAGCAGGACAGGGACCAAAGAAAGGATTTTGCATTAAGGATATTCAATTTTGTCAGTCTTTATATGTTCGGAGTGTTTTTACTTTTGGTGATGTCGGGTATAGGGACAAATGATTTTCATCTGTCCGACACGGTGCTTGTCACACTGTTAGGTACGACAACGGCAACGGTGATTGGAGTTTTCAATTTCGTTGCCAGATACCTGTTCCACAATAAATGAGCAATACGAAAACAAGAATAAGATTCAAGCGGTATTCCACAAGTCGGGATGCCGCTTTTATTGTATAACCAAAAAGACAAAGATTATGACATTCAAGGACATAAAGAAAGGATACCCGGTGTATATGCTGCACAAGGGTGACGAGGGGCTGAGAGAAGAGATAGGCAAAGTGACGGCGATTACCCAGCCACGCTTTCCGCAATACAACGGCGGCGGAACGGCATTGTCAACGGTTGTTGATGTGACCGTGGAGACCAACGGAGCAAACAACACCTACACGATGCCGGCAGACTCTTCGGTTGTGAGCGCAGGGAACACGATACTCAGCGTAGACAGGGAAGGAATACTCAAAGAAGTGGACGCATTGGAGACCGAGAGTGACGACATAATAAACAGTGTGGCAAAGCACCAGGCGAGAAAGAAGGACTGCGAGAGGATAAAAGAAGAGTGGAATCCCGCGTTTGCCGAGAAAAAGAAACAGGACGAGCGCATCGGTTCGCTTGAAAGCGGCATGAACGAACTGAAAGGACTTGTGAGGACGCTTGTGGATAAACTAAGTTAGGAGGACAGATTATGGTGATGTATATATTCTTAAATGCCGTAAAGATGGCACAAGAGCCGCATTTTTGTGAGAAATCCGCAGAAATGGCGATGAAGGGGCTGAAATATACCGACAAGGACGGAGTGACACACACAGAACCGAAATGGAGCGCACTGATGATAGAGGAAGCCACAAAGGGACTGGATTTTCCTGAAGGGACAACGGAGTGGGACAAGTTTGTGGCATATAACAGCTTCTATGCCGACACCTGCGCCGTGCTCTCTGACGGGGAGATACTGAAAGCAGCCTATGAGTTCTACTTCAATGATGAGGACTACGGACTGGAGGGTAGCAAAATATGGCATTATATGAATGCCATGAGGAAATGATTACGTGCGAGAGCGGAAAAACGTAAGAATGTGAAACTTATTTTTGCATAAAGGGAAATTCACGTTCTTATGAATGAAATAAAGCAGCAGCAGTTGACATGGAACGAAGGCATTACAAATGTTCCGAACGACCTTGTATGTGGAGACAACACATGCGAGACTGAACTCAACATGATATACAGGAATGGGGGGCATAGACCGATACAGAAAGAGCAGTATCAGTTCTCCATTCCTTTTCCTTTGCTCTTTGTCCATAAGTACAATGGCAACAACAAACATTATATAGCGTTAAAGTCCGACAATACCTTAACGTGGTACGACCAGGCGGACACAACAGCCAACAATACAATTGCCAATGCTCCGGTATTAGGAGACAATGTGCAGGTGGAAGCGATAGGTAACACCCTTGTTGTGAGCAGCAGCAAAGGATTGGGCTATTACCTATGGAAACCGGAGAACGGGAACTATAAATATCTTGGCGCAAAGATACCAGAACCGATAGTCAAATACAGGTTTATCAATGACAGGAACTATACGGTGATGGGAGATAAAGTTTCCCTTGAAGGAATCTGTGACAAGAAGAAGACAACATATATAGGAGCAGGCAAGCAACAGGACTATAACAATGCGGTAGTCGGAGCATATTCAGCCAACAAAAACAAAATAGCGGAGCTAAACGGCTTCTGCAATCCTTTTTTTGTCAGATATGCGCTGGAGATGTATGACGGAAGCTATACCTGTATAAGCGTCCCCGTTTTGATGATACCTGTAATGGGACACAACAGCTATTGGATGACAGGCGGTCAGAGTGATGACAGCTATTATATGTACACCTATTACTCCCTGCTTATATATAATCTGAGGACAGACTATTCAGAGTGGACGGATTTGGTGAAGAACATCGCCTTGTTCGTGAGCAAAGGAGTGGACAACTACGACACTGAGAAAGACCAGACTATAGAACCGAACGGAACAACATCCAAACCTTTTTTAAAGATCAGCAATGGCTTCATTGACGAAAACGGAGAAATGGTGCAGACCAATGCCAACAGCGTCAGCGAATATTCCTTAGCCATGAAATCCACGGGTACCAGTCCGGATGGCAACCCGAAATATGACAAGTGGCTATATGTGGCGCTCAGTGAGTTCAATGACGTATTGAAGTTGTTGGAGAACGACACCATATTCTACAAGATAAAAGAAATCCCATTGACTGTAAGGAACCAGTGGGCTATCGTCAAGTCAGACAACAAAGCACTGAAAAGCCTCACTACTCAGCAGCGTATGCCAGACGATTATTTCAGCAACTGTATTTTCGGCTGCTCAAAGATGTATTCCTATAATCAGAGAATACACCTGATAGAACCTACGAGAGATACTTGGGAAGGAGCAGAACAATACGTAGGATGTGACTACGATTTGGGACCAGTGTATTTCTCCTATTACTTCGATATATACGTGTATATCAAAACCAATACGGGTGAACAGATAGTGCATAAGGAAATCACGGGAAACGAAATGCTTTTCAGAACCTATTTCTTCTATCCTGATCCTAAGGCATACAAGGCTGTATTGGTGATAGACAAGAAGAAAGGATTGAACGGGAATCTTTTTGATGCAGGAGAAGGTCGGTTCAAGAAGACAGAGATATGGTTGAAAGAGTCACCATATCTGAATGGTGCATGGTGGTTCGGCAGCTTGCCAAAAGCAGAATACTCAACGAGTAATATAGAATGGGAGGCGATAGATGCGGCACCGGTAGAAAAGACTGGAGTCCAGCAGTTCGGCAATCAGATATGGGTAAGCGATGTAAATAATCCGTGGGTGTTCACGGCTAAAGGGAACACCAGTATAGGCAACGGGAAAGTGTTGGGCTTGGCGAGCCAGACGACAGCGTTAAGTCAAGGTCAGTTCGGACAATACCCATTGATAGCACTCTGCAGTGATGGAGTGTGGGCATTACAGACAGACAATGAAGGGCTATACTCAACGGTGCGTCCGATGTCAAGAGAAGTGTGCAACAATGCAAGGTCAATAACCGAAACTGACGGGTATATATTCTTTACATCTGCCAAAGGTCTGATGGTGATAGACGGAGGGCAGGTCAGATGTGTGAGCGAGAAACTGACGGGAAGAGAATCGAAAAGCATCAAAGGACTGCTTAAAATGAGTTTTGTGGACTTTCTGGAAACATGTTTCATAGCCTATGATTATAGAGACCGCTTGCTGTATCTGATGAATACAACACCCAAATATTGCTATGTATACTCCATGACGGAAGGAACGTTCTCACTGAAAGACAGGCTGTCTTGCGTAAGGATCATTAACGGTTATCCGGACACACTGTTACAGAACGAAACAGGAGAAGTGTATAGTTTGCTTGACAGACCAAACATAAACGATGATACAAATACTTATGGGTGCAGGTTGTCTTCACGTCCGATGAAATGGGAAAACTCGGCTGCATTGAAAACCTTAAACAGGGTGAAAGTCATTTTTGACCAGCAAGGCACAACGACCAAGATAAGACTTGTCATGTACGGGAGTAACGATTGTGTGGCATGGCAAAGAGTGACATCATTGAGAGGGAGAGGATTCAAATACTGGAAGTTCAATATAAACCTGTCAGGGCTGAGAGCGTCGGATTCCCTTTCGGGTGTGCTGATAGAGACACAAGAAAGATATACAGGAAAGATAAGGTAAACGTAAACATTTATAATTTAAAGGATGATATGAAAAAGACAGAGAATAGGATAACGGAAGGAGGTGCGCATGAATGAGGGACTTGCGAGAGGAGGGGTTTTCCTGCTCATAAGCAGCGGAACATTCTCAAAGGAAGCACTGGGCGTACTGTATGACCTGCGGTGGATGCTGATACTTATAGCAGTGCTGATAGTCGCGGATTTCTGGTACGGACTGAGCGAGAGCCTTCAGAAGAAGGAGCATTTCAGATTTTCGAGAGCAGGAAGAAGGACTTGCAACAAGTTCATGGACTACATCGGCTACCTGCTGTTGGGAACATTCTTCGGTCTCGGCATCTTCGAGCCGCTGGGCATCGCCAACCACGTGACAACGGCGGCGATAGGACTCGGCTTCGGGTGTATCTGGGAAGTGGACAGTATCGTGGGGCATATCTGCGCCCTGCACGGAGTGACAAACAAACTGAGTATAAAAAAATTCATCATCTGCCTCATTCGCAAGCGCAACAAGGACGTAGGCGATGCGATCGAGGAGACACTTGAGGAAGAAGATGACAAAAAACAGAATTAAAATGAGAAAGATAGAACGTATTTTCGTGCATTGCACGGCAAGCAACCAGAACTGGGGAACGAAGGAGCTTTGGGCGGAGTTCAAGGCGAAGGGATGGAAACAGCCGGGCTATCACTATGTAGTGACTGCTGACGGAGGCGTACATCAGATGCTCGCAGTGGAAGAGGTGAGCAACGGAGTGAAGGGCTATAACTCTACAGCCATCAATGTGGCTTATGTGGGAGGCATAGAGCGTCAGAACAAGAAGATTGTGGCGGTTGACAACAGGACTCCGGCGCAGAAAGCAACACTGAGGAAGCTGCTTGGCATACTGCACAAGAAGTATCCGAATGCGAAGATTATGGGACATCGCAGCATCTGGGGAGAGGACACACCGAAGAAATGGGAGAAGAGCTGTCCTTGCTTTAACGCGGTGGAGGAATATAAGGATATTTAGTTTTTTCTTCATAGTTTTAAGTATTAGTTAATTTATTTTCAAGCCTCGGTCCGTGAGGATAGGGGCTTTTCAAAAAGGCGTTCTTTGACTTGCTGGAATACCGCTTGTGCTATTCAAGAATTTTCTTTATCTTTGCAAGAAAATAAAAGCTGATGACAAGAAAGGTTGGCATTTTACAGAAGTTCAACACCCTCCACAAGGAATTGTCTTTGCTTGTCGGTTTTATTCTTGCCGTTGCCGTTACATCTTTCAGACTCGGGATGTATTACGAGAACATAAAGAAAGAACGTGAGATTACCGAGATGAGAAACGGACACACCAAAGAATTGCTTGAACAGAAAGAGAAATATATGGAGAAATATTTTGAGCTGAGAGAAAAGAATATTGAGATAATAAATGAATACGGTTATGGAAAAGAAAAATAGTAATTCACTGGGTTGGCTACTGTTTATAGTTACGGCTGTATTTTCCGTAACTTATTTCCTTATCAGCAACTATCATATAGACGGATTAAGGAAAGATATAGAACAGAAAGATGAAATCATACAAGATTACACCCGTCTTGTATCAGAGCCGAAGATGGTTTCTGACAGGAACGGCAACAAGATTTCCGTAGACAGCCTTGTAAAGGAAAATGCGAACCTTATAAACGACATATCCGAATATAAGACACGTCTTGACTTGATAGAACGGAACTATGATATACATGTAGAAAACAAAAACGGTCTTTATAAAGTCAAGGCAGACAAGGTTGATTCTGCTCTTCTTTTACTTAACATGTTCAGAGATGCAATTTCTTACGACCCGAGAACAAGGAATTGGGTCGTTACAAGAGTCAAATAATGTCTTTGTCATATTGAAAGGCTACGTGTCCGTAGCTCACTCGTGTAGATATGCAAAGGCAATCTGTCGAGGTGAATCACTAAGCAGGCGGTATTCCACAAGTCGGGATGCCGCTTTTGTTGTATATAAAAGAAAGGGAAATGTTATGGAACAGGCAATGATAAGAGTTGCAAGGCTGCTTGCCGCATTCTTGGTAGGATGCGTGTTGTGCGGACTAATGACGCTGCTGACGGGATGTAGGAGCGTGAGGTATGTGAGTGTGCCGGAATATCACACAGAATATAAGGTGAGGACGGACAGCTTCATCAAAAGGGATTCCGTGTGGGTGCATGACAGTGTGAGCGTGTGGATGAAGGGAGATACCGTGTTCAAGGACAAGGTAAGGACGGAACATGAGGACCACTATATTTATACGAACAAGACGGACACGGTGTTGAAGACGGACTCCGTGAGAGTGCCGTTCCCTGTGGAAAAGAAATTAGGGAGATGGGAGCAGATGCGAATAAACAGCTTTGTTCCCTTGTGCGTGATGCTTTTTGTCGTGAGCGCCATCCTCGTATGGATAATAAGAAAAAGGAACAAAACATGATGATATGAACAGGAAAGAAGAAGAGCTCCACAGGATAGTGGAACTCACGGTATCGTGTTGCAACACGAGCCAAGACGGACAAGACATCTGTATAGACGACATCTTGGGGAAATCAAGGAGGGAAAATCTTGTGATGGCAAGATGTATTCTTGTATCACAGATGATCAGGCAGGGTTATAGCGTAACCACTGCATCGAAACTATTAGGAAGAACGACGCAGACGATAAGGAGGATGCTTGTAAGCAATGACAGATTTTTACATTCGTCAAGAGCTTACAGGATAGCGAGTGAAGAGATACGGGACAAATGCCGTCAGTTCTCCGAATCGCCAAACAGTTCCTTCGGCGTATCAGTAACCGAAGGGTGAGCAGGCAAGTTATTATAAGGTAATTCTTCATAACTGTTATCAGCTTCGATAACGGGTGAAATATCAACGCTCCTTCCAAGGACAGCAAGTTCATCAAGGTCATGATTGATATGGTCTACGCGAAGATTGCCGTTCTTGGGAATAATCAGCTTGCCGATTTCAATCATAGTTTTCATATATAAATTCGGGCTACGTTGGCGGACATCTTCGAGTGCCTTTCTTATATTGTCACGCTCCTCGTTGAACAAGTCGTTGAGGAAATCCCTTGGCATTGCATAAGGTTCCTTCTTTTTCTTTCGGGCGATTTCATTTCGCGGTTCTTTGTTATTCATCATCTTTGCCTTTCAAATAAGTATTCCTGTAAAACCTGTGAAATCTCAGACTCTTCTCACGTTCAATCTCTTTCATTTTCTTGAACAATACAGGCATTGATTCAGGAGAAACGAAAAAAGACGGAGCAGGTTGCGTTATGGCAAACTGGGTGAGTTTATATAGAGACATTCCCAAGTATTCCGGTTTTTGGGAAAGTTCTATACAGGTCTCGTACAGCGCATCGAAGAGTGCTTTTCTGTAGGGGTTTGTATAATTTTCCATCCTGTCCCCCTTGAAGTATTGCAGCATCCTCTGATATGCCTGGAAATGTGTTATGTAATATCTCGGAGCAGGGCTTTCTGCGGTTCTTATCCATGCCTGCTTCTGTGTCGTACAGGTGGGCGCTACCCTCCTGTATGCTTTCATGAGGTCTATAAGCCTCTGTTCGGTAATATCCTTGTCAAGTTTTGGCATAAGCAATCTCTTGCAAAATTAATAAATAAAGTCCGGTTGTCTTATTAAAGTCTCAGTTTTTAGAATGAGTTGTGCTTGTTGATTGGTAATACTCTTTTATCTATTATCTCCACTGCCATGCAGCTTATTGCGCATCTGTCGGGAACGCAGCTTCGCATAATTCATCGAGGCAATATTTTCAAGCGTATAGCCAAGATCGTGTGACAGTGTGGCGCAATACCACAGGACATCACCGATTTCCTTTGCTATTTCAAGTTTCTTTTCGGGTGTGAACTGCGAGTCATTGTCTCGCAACACTTTCTTCACCTTGTCTGCTACTTCACCAGCCTCGCCAGCCAATCCCAAAGCCGGGTATATAATCGGCTGAGGATATATCGCGGTTTCAAGAGCGAGGTTCTGATATTCGTTTATTGTCATTTCGTGTATTTCTGCCATGTTCTTGTTGTTTTAATTGTGAGTGTATTTTAGATGTTCTGGATATTCTGGACGTTCTGGATTTTTAGATAAACTCGTCTTCCTTCATTAGGTCAATGTCCTCGTCGGTGGCGTCGTAGGAGACAAAGTGTGTGGGGACTTGCAGGTCCTTGTCGGACAAGGCTACGGTGTGGAGGACTACGGAACGGTCTTCGATGATGTCCTGTATCATATTCAGACGCGTTTCGTTTATTACTTCCGCCTCGACAAGTTTCCTGGCGGCGGTGAGGATGACGGTATGCAGCATGTCGGCTTCTACGAAGGGAGCATCCTTCTTGCTGAATGTGCAATACCAAGATGCGTGAGCCGTGAGGATATTCCACAGGGCTTTGAGTTTGTAAGTGAGTTTTTTCATTGTTGTTTTGTTTTAAAATTTCGATATATCTTCTGAACTAAGCAATAGTGGAACGCCGTGTTCTTTGATGTTTATGAAATTTGATATTCCTTCTGAAGTGAAGAGTCGTGGAACTCCGTCTTCTTCGATAAATTTCCACCTACTCCACCAATGTTTCTTTTGACGGACGAAATACATCGTCTTTACTTCACCAAATGGTTCCCACTGGCAGAAGACTACTCTTTTTTCGTATTTCATTGTTGTTTTGTTTAGATGTTCTGGAACTACTGGATGTTCTGGATTCTAATCTATTAATTCAAAATCATAAACAAATACATAAGGGTTGCCATACCATGTGTCTTTGCTGGAGATGCGGCCGATGAGGGACGCGTAGGCATCCTGCGGAGTGCGGAACGAGGAGTTGGCAAGACCGTGATACCAATACGTCATACCTTCAAGTCCTACGTCGTGTGCCATCCAAAGACCTTCCTTTAAGCAATCCTCGCTTTTTATGTCTTGCAAACGCTCAATGCGAATATTGGTTATACGGATATGATGGGGCATGTCTTCGGCACGGACAAACATTTTGTTGC
>OJAW01000213.1_pt1 | contig 44910 bp, 67 predicted proteins | sample 1589151 | NCBI WGS metagenome assembly OJAW01 (sample SAMN03283290) | human gut metagenome | biome: human-associated habitat; material: feces | host: Homo sapiens | place: Peru | collected 2012
CGCTTGATAATGACCCTATCATCGTTTATAATGGTTGGGTAGGTCTTAGCTCTGAGATTTGCGGAGATGATAACTAAGAAAGGAGAATTTCAATGGTAGATACTCAAAGAGTTCATAATACTTGGCTCCATAAGTCGGATTTTTCTGCCGAGGGCTGGACCAAGCTTCTTGATAATTTTGATATAGATGAAGATATTCGAGACAGAGCTTTTGCAATTGATGTGTGGGACGCTGATGTTATTGCGAAGCCGGCGCGAGAGGAGGATTATTGATGTACCTTTGGGTTGATGATATTAGAACTCCACCCTGCGACGATTGGTTGTGGGCGCGTTCCGTAAGCGAAGCCATTAAAGCTATCAAGTCCTATGAGAGAAGTTTCGCCACTGACACTATCTATATTAGTCTTGACCATGATGCGGGCGACTTTGCAGGAGATGGAGGGGACTATATTTGCGTTTTGGACTGGCTCGAACAAGCAGGAATCGTAGATACTGGATATTTTTTCCATCTTCATACTATGAATCCTGTGGGAAGAGAGAACATGGAGAGGATTATTAGAAAGAATGGATGGAGGTTAATGAAGTAATGGATGCTGTGAAATTCGTAAGAGAAGAAATGAGAATGTGTAGTGAAAATGGAGATTGTTGTGACTGTCCTCTAGGTAACTCCATTTATTGCTCTGTATCTCCTAAAAAGCGCTCACAAGAAGAAGCGGAAGAAATTGTGAGACGAGTCGAAGCTTGGTCTATTGGACATCCTCGAAAAACACGGCAGGATGCTTTTTTGGAGCAGTATCCTGATGCGAAATGCGTTGATGGCAATATATATCTTTGCCCTAAGATGATTGATACTTGTCTTTCTTGTCCTATTGATTGTAATGATGAGTTTGATTGTTTTGTTTGTAAGCGTGAATTTTGGAGTCAAGAGGTGGAGTAATGGAGATTAGGTAGAAAATATGAATGGAGTAACAATTCTTAATAGTTATGAGTATTTAACTAATAGGATCAGTATTGTAGGAGAGAGTATTGTATGCCTATGGTATTTTGTGCTCTCATTTGTGGCATTATTTGCCTTACTTAAATATAAAAACGAATCCTGGAAGGAACTTGCTCTTTTTGTCATTTGTGTTGTATTAACTATTACTTGTGGCTGTCTTATCCCTGAAAAGAAATATGAAACTCGCCACCAAGTAATGGTAGATGATTCAGTTAGTATGAATGAGTTTCAAAACAAGTATGAAATCATTAAAGTTGAAGGTAAGATTTATACTGTAAAGGAGCGTGTTAAGTAATGGATGCTAATAAATTCATGGCCGAATTCAAAAGGATGTGCGCTGGCTACGAAGGCTGCCGAGATTGTCCGCTGTGTACTGATAACGGACAATGCACTGAAATTCCCTCCCATTTCACAAAAGAATTCATAGACAAGGTAACAAAAACCGTCGAGGACTGGTCTGCTGCCCACCCGCGCAAGACATGGCAGAGTGTGTTTCTGGAGCAGTGGCCGACTGCAAAAATTGACGAAAGCGGCTGTTTAGATATCTGTCCTTATCTAGTTTCTGCTCCCTACAGGAATGAGTATGGGTACTGCATAAACGATGGTGTAATATGCTGCGATTGTCGCCGCGAGTTCTGGATGCAGGAGGTGGAGTGAAATGACAAAACAAGAAGCTGCTGCTATGTTAGTGCAGTTGTATGCAGACTACTCTACCTTGTGCGACAAATATGGATGGATTTCCAATGATGGGATGTCAGAGGCAGTAGCAATAGCTGTGCAGTCGTTGCGGGAGGTGGAGTAAAATGAAAGTTAGAGTAGAATTTGAGTGTGAAATATATTCAGACAAATATACACCATGGTTTACAGTTAATGATGAAATTATACATACCAATTTCGAGTGTGTGGAAAACCTTAAAGTGTTTGATGCTGAAACAGGAAAAGAACTTTAAGACGGAGGTAAAATAATGGCTACGGTTTTTGATGTTGCACAATATATTTTGGGAAAAACTGGCAAAATCTCCACTATGAAGTTGCAGAAATTGTGCTATTACTCTCAGGCATGGGCTTTGGCATGGACAGAGAAGCCGCTGTTTTCTGAACTATTTCAAGCTTGGGTGAACGGGCCGGTTTGCCCAGATTTATTCCAGCTCTACAAAGGTAAGTTTATGGTTACGTCTAGTGACCTTTTAAAGGGTGATGCCGCAGCATTGACCCCAGACCAAGTGAGCACTATAGACAAAGTACTAGATCATTATAGCTCTTGGGAACCTTACGAGCTTAGAGAACAGACCCATAGCGAGAATCCATGGAAGGATGCACGACAAGGCCTTGCAGATGACGAACCGAGTGACAAAGAAATTACGCAAAGTAGTATGGGTGAATATTACGGAAATTTGTAACTATGGGCAAGGGAAATAAGAGTGTCCCACAGAAAACAGCCCATCAAAAGAATGTATCTAGTGGGAGATACAGTACAGATAGTGAAAGAGTTCAATGGAGATTTGATAAATTTGAAAAGAACAGAAAATTTTGCCTTTGATCTAGCGCACGAAGACTTTTGACTGGTGAAGAGCCTGATTGTCTACAAGTAACAGTGCTTGCGGACGACGGAAATATGTATGTTGTTGCCAATGAATGTGGGCAAGAGTGCCTTGTAAAATCTAGATAGGAGTTGTGGTTTGTGTAGCCGCGAGTTTTGGTTGGAGGGATGGAATGATATGGCAAGATGTATTGATGCAGATGAGCTAAAAGAATTAAGAGATAAATACATATGTGGAGAAATCAAATTTGATGGGGATGAATATGATTTGATTGATAAATGTCCTACTATTGATGCTGTTCCATTGATACATGGACGGTGGGTACATCTTGGTGGAGACGAGTGGTGTTGCTCTGCGTGCGGTTTTGTTATTAGTACTGAGGGTAGTTGGGATAAGCCTACTAAAAAATACTGCGAGGATTGCGGGGCAAAGATGGGAGGAGTGTCGATTTAATGATTGAAAGTCTATATAAGCCGTTCCAAAAGTGGAGTGAAAAGGGTACAATTTGGATTTTTAGCGATCCTCATTTCGAGGATGAAGACCTCGTAAATGTCTATGACGATCGGCCTTCTGCGGATGAATTGGTGCGTCGTATCAATTCCAAAGTTGGGAAGTGTGATACGCTTATTTGTCTTGGCGATGTTGGCAATATTTCTTATATCCCTCTTTTGAGGGGATATAAAGTTCTGGTTATGGGTAATCATGACGCAGGTAGAACTTTGTATGAAAGGAAAGTATGGACAACGCGCCTTTATTGTTCAGAATATACGAAGAATGAAGCCCTCACTAAGATGAAAATTCTTCATCCTAATTGTAAATATTCGATTAGGAAAGAGAACAGTTTCCGTTATCCTTCTGAGATATGGGTGGTTGAGGCAGATAATTGTTTGTTTTCGGAAGTATATGAAGGCCCTATTATGATTTCTCCAAAGCTTATGTTGTCTCATGAACCTATTAATTGCGCCGGTTGGGCCTATAATGTCCATGGTCACATTCATGCCCGCTCCCATAAAAATGACAAATGCCATTATAATGTTTGCGCTGATTGTCATGATTATCTTCCTTTGAATCTAAATCAGTTTTTGAAGTCAGGAGCTCTTTCCAAGATTTCTTCTATTCATCGTCAGACCATCGACGAGGCTGCCGCGCGGTGTAAGAAGCGAGATTATCGTCTAACTACTCCTAAAAATAAGTAAAAGAAACGACTACGCAGATGCCTGCGTAGTCTATTTTTATAATTTGAAATTTTCCTATATTTATAGTATACTATATATAGAAAGTAAGAAAGGAAGATAAAAAAATATGACTCGTTATCATTACATCAAGAAATGTATGTATCTCCAATATCGACTGGCAATGCTCCCAACTACTACAAATCGTCATTACGATACTTCCTATGTCAAGTGGAACTCCATGGTTCCTCATCCTCCGTTCGCAAATGGCGCGCAGACCTATCAGGAGAGTTGGGATATCGTTTGTGAAGCATTGAGAAGTATTGAGGGTTTGGAGGATTTGAAGTAAAATGAAAAAGTTTACGATTGAAATTACCGATACCGATGTATACATTAATGGACGTCTTCATTTATTTGGCTGTAAAATGGACAAAGAAAATCATGAGGATGACATGAATGAGAAGGCAATCCTGGCTCTTGCACATGAAATGGATTATGAACCGATTTCTTTGTTTGAGGCAATGGTAGATAGACTTAATGAGATTTGAAAGGAAGGATTTTTTAACATGGATATTTGGAGGATTATTTATACTACAGAAAGTGGATATGAAGGTGAAGTTGAAGTATGCGCTGTAAATAAATTTATGGCATGGGATATGTTCAATGATATCGCAAGAGATTTTGATGAAAAGGTAGTTGGTGCGGACTGCTTTTTGGTGGGAGAAAATTAAAATGAATATTGGAATAAATAAAGATGAAGCTGAACTCATTTATGATTCAATTATTTCTTTTCTAAACATGGGTATGAACCAATATATAGATATTTGTTATCCAAAAGCTGAAATTCCTCAACTATTGACTCAATTGGAGCTTGTTATACAGATAGAGGATTAAAATAAGAAAGGAGAACTTCGATGAACGAAACCGTAAAGAGTTGGCTGGAGGGTCTTATCAATAAAGAGATTGGCGATGTTCTGGATGATATCCAGAGTAGAAAGGTTTGGTGTCTTGGAGCTAGTGATAAGGAAGCTCTTCAAATACAATTAGATAACCTATCTTTGGATAATGAGTATCTTACCGCGCTGAAGAAGCTCAAAAATCGTGTTGAAAGGGAGGATATTTGATGACTTATTTGGAACTTCAAAGGAAACTTGAAGATAATTTTTATACTGGTGTAACTCTTTCTTCAGAAGAAGTTTTCGGATTGTATCTTTTGCTTGAAAGACTTCCGATTCATGATAAACAAAAGCAGATTCCTATTCCTTATTGGAAAATAGATGATTAAAAAGGAGGCTAACCGATGCTTATTACTATGAAAGATGGCGGTTTGAAGGAATATAGTGATGATACTCAATGCTATCCGGGCTGTGAAACTTGTGATTACGGCAGTGAATATATCAACAACCTGTTTCTTACTCTTACAAAGTACAGAGTTCATGTAAAAACAAACCAAATGTATGACTATGTTCTGTCTGAAGGATATATGACAAAATTATTTCTTGAAAATTACAATGTCATTCAAGAAAAGACTGAAAAGGAATTCATTGATTGGTTCAGAGAGCAAATCAGAGAACGTTGCAGGGATTCATGGAGTCATAAAGTTATTGAAGATAAGATTGAAATTTTTGATATTCGGCAGTTGTAAAGTTCCATCGGAAAATCTTCACGAGAAACCTCGATAGAATTTAGAGAGATGAAGATGTTCAGAAGAAAGATAGTAATTAGAGTCTGAAAGAGAAATCAAAAGCTCTAATTTATTGAAGAATAGAGAGGAGTTTAGCTTGAAAGTTATTTTAATGATTATTTTTTGGATGGCAATAATTGGAGGAGGACTTTTTGGACTTGGATATTTTATATGGCTTCTTTGTAAATATTCTGATTCTCACTATGAAGATGATGTAAGACTTTCTTTTCAAGATTTTCAAAGAATTTATAGTCTTGCCCCTGATAAGTGGGACAGAAATGATTATTCTTTTTTCCGAAGAGAGTGGAATGGTGAAAAAGGTTTTCACCCTTTATATATTCAAACTCAAATTTCTATGAAGAGTTTTATTGATTTTATAAAACTTTTTTCTTGGGTAAATCAAAAAGAAAAGAAGAAGGAGGAGGAAGAAAGAAATAGGGGCAGATATAAAAACCTGAAAAATTTGAAGATTTTAGTTGAAAGGGATTATAACGATATATGTAAAAAATTAAAAGAGGAAGAGCAGAAAGCCGAAAAACTTCGGCAGGAGATTATTGACAGATTGGGAGGTAATAAGTAATGGCTATTTTCATCGTGAGCGACCTTCATCTTGCGCATGACAAATCCTTTATCTATGGCGCGCGAGGCTTCAAAAATGTTGAAGACATGAATGAGACTATCATTCGTAAATGGAATGAGGTAGTGGATGACGAGGATGATGTATATGTCTTGGGAGACTTGGTGATGGGGCCGGAAGTAAATCTTCAAATGCTTCGGAGGTTGAAGGGACGGCTTCATATCGTAAGAGGGAATCACGATGTAGATAGTCGCTGGGACTTTTACCAAAAGCTTCCAAATGTAGTAGAGGCAAATAATAGTCTCTATCTCCGTTACGGCGGTTATAAGTTTTACTTGTCTCATTATCCGACGATTACAACGCGCGCTGATGCTGGGAAGTCATTGAAGAAGTGTCTGATGAATTTGTGCGGGCATAGCCACACAAAAAACCCGTTTGAAGATTGGGGAATTGGAATGATTTATCATTGCGAGGTAGATGCGCATGACTGCGTGCCGGTTTCGCTTGAAGATATTATTATGGATTTGAAGCAAAAGATGAGCGACCGCGCTGAGTAAGCGCGATCGTTTTCTTTTTAGATTTGAAAATTTTTATATTTTAGTGTATAATATATATAGAAAGTAGGAAAGGAAGAAGAAAATGCATTATACCTGGCTTGATGATTTCAAAGGAGTTAAATATGATTTTACTCCAAATCCTCCTTATTATGGATTTTGGGCTTTTCTTGATAATGAGGGGGATGCTTGTAATTGGTGAGGAGCGAGGGCGTGATGGAGGACAGCTCTATCGAGGTCCTTGGAAGGGGAAGAAGACTCCTTATCTTTCCGAGATAAAGAAAGAACAGCCTAAGCTATATTCTAAGATTGTTGATTATTATGAGAAAGAATTTGGAAAGTTTACGTTTGAGAAAAAGAAAATGACTAAAACTGTTTATGTATCCTATTCTGTGTTGAAGACATTTGAGGTTCCCGAAGATTGGAATGGTAAAGAAATTAAAGATTACCTTGAGGGTATTGCTCCTGAAGATTATAATGATATGGAATATGATATAAAGGAGGATTAAGGTATGATTATCTGTGCGGCAATTAAAGATACATCTACAGGCCAGGTTTTTTATGGTCCTCGTCATGAAGATATTTATGAGATGATGTGTTGTTTTGGTTATAAGAGACCATCTGATTTTTTTATTGAAGGCTTTGTAGATGAAGCAAATAATTTTTACGACCGTAGGGAGACTTATGCTTATGCTTTAAGACATCATCAGCTACCGACAACTGTTGTAGAATGGAAAGAAGAAAAGTTTGAGAGAGAGCTGTATTCGGAGGATTTGTACTAATGGCAAATATAAAGTTTGAAATTGATGGGAAGGTTTATGATTTTACTCCTGAGAGTTTTGTAATTGATAACGAGGGGGAATATTATTCTGAAGTCGAAACAGAAAAAGGGGAATCCTTTTGAAAGAGCCGCAGAGGGAGAGGGGTTTTATGTTTTGGGCCAGTATGGAGATGTCCAAAAAGCTAGAGAAGGTTTTATGTGTAGTGGGTCGGCTCTTTATGAAGTAGCTAATTATTGTACTGATGAAAATCTTTTTCGACGGCGCGCCCTCTATGAGAAGCTTGAACGGTGTTTGTGGCGTTTTTCTATGGAGAATGGTGGAAGTGGGAATTATTATCCTGTTTTGAATAGAGTAACTCGTAGATGGTCTATTACTTGTACGGAAGTCCAAAGATTCGGGCCTTCTTTTAAGACTCGTGAAGCTTGTGCTCGTGCGATCGAGGAAGTAATAAAGCCGATGTTGTTTGGAATTGCTGAGGAGGAAATCTTTGCGTGGAGAGGAGTCTAATCCATTGATGAAATTCTTAAAAGGGACAAAACTAATGCGAAATAAAATTATTGCATTGATTCTAACTGTATCTATTGTTTTTTGCCTAGCTGGATGTAGTGGAACATTCAAGGGTTCTAAAGATTACACAAAACGCACCAGTGGTAGACTACAGCCTACAATGATGCAAGATCTATATTATGATACAAATACAAAAATCGGATATATACTTTTTAATGAAGGTGCTGGATATTCTGGTTATGGTTATATGTCTCCTTATTATGCACCGAACGGAATGCCCTATGTTTATAATGTACAAACCAATAGCTTAGAAGAAATCGTTAGGGAGGATTAAAGATGGATAGGACTACACTTGGCGACCGTATGAAAAATAACTACGAGAATATTACTCGATACTATCTTACTCGTAGGATGCCTGTAATTATTCGTATTGATGGTAAGGCTTTTCACACTTTTACAAGAGGCTTTAAGAAACCTTTTGATGATATTCTGGTCAAGACTATGCAAGACACAATGAAGTATCTCTGTGAGAACATACAGGGTTGTGTTCTGGGTTATACACAGAGTGACGAAATTTCTCTTGTACTTACTGACTATGCAGAGCTTACAACTGACGCTTGGTTTGGCAACAACCTGCAAAAGATGTGTAGCGTATCTGCAAGTATGGCAACGCTAGCATTTAATAAAGCTTTTATTTGTAATATTTCAAAACAATCTAAAAAATTCTATACAGAATACCTTGAGGAAAAAGATGCTTTTTATATTGAAATTCTTGAAAATGCAATGAATAAAGGTGCGATGTTTGATTCTCGTGTCTTTACAATTCCAAAAGAAGAGGTTTGTAATTATTTGATTTGGCGACAGCAGGATGCTACTCGTAATTCTATTCAGTCTGTAGGTCAAGCAAACTTTAGTCAGAAAGAACTTCACGGTAAGTCTTGCAACAAAATTCAGGATATGCTTATGCTACAGAAGGGCATCAACTGGAATGATTATTCTACAACACTAAAGCGAGGTAGCTGTTGCATTAAGGCTGATGATAGTCTTACCGAGTATGATGAAGTAGGAAATATTTGTGGTTATACCGAGAGAAGTAAGTGGGTAATTGATAATGAAATTCCTATCTTTACTCAGGACAGAAACTATGTCGAGAAACTAATTTGAAGTGATATGAATTTTATTTTAGAAGAAATAGATGAAGTATGAGGTGAAGCATGAAACACACAATTGAATTAAATGCAAAAGATATTCAACAACTGATTGCAAAACAGTTTGATGTTAAAGAAGAACAAGTGGTTGTTGCGATTAGGAAAGTATATAGTGGATATGGAATTGGAGAGCATGAGGATTATGAAATTTATGCCACAGTGAAATATGAGGTAAAAGTATGATGGGAACAATAAATTGTGTATATGAAACACCTTGTGGATGGTGCTCAAAGTGGGATAAGAAGTGTGATAAAAAAGCACCAGAGCGTGGGCAGAGAATAAAGTGTGGAATAGTGGAGAAGCGAGGGTAGATGAATGACAAACCTTGATTGTGCGATAGTGCTTTTGGGATTTTTATGTAAAGTTGTTTCTGATACTGGGACAGTTTCTATGGATAAAGTTGAAGCAGTAGCGCGGGCCATTATGGAGCTTGGAAGAAGTGAAGGAGCTGGCGCCGAGTAGGAATTGGAGGAGGTTATTATGGATAAAAATACTATATGGGTTTTAATGCTAAAAAATGTTATGGTACTACTTGTTTGGGGAGTGCTTGCAGTATTATTTAATAAATGGTGGATAGCTCTTTTTGCTATACTTTTTATAAGTTATGTAGAAGTAAGACATAAGAGTTATAGAGTTTGTGATGGATGTGGGAAACATAGTCCCTATGCTAATAGTTATAACGAGGCTCTTGATAAAGCAAAAGAAGCAGGGTGGGTTCATTATGTAGAAGGTAATAAGGATTATTGTCCAGAGTGTTCTAAGAAAGAGAAGGATGCTACAGATAAACCTTTACTGATACAAGACCTGTATGATGCTATCATAGCGGATAATAGTAAATTCAAAGAGTATTGGAGTACCTCTCCTGAAGAAGTCGAAGAAATTTGCCGTAAATTTTCTGAAAAGTTTACAGAGACTGAAAGATGTAAGTATTTGAAGGTGGAGAGGGCGCCTTTAAGTTGTGAGGAAGGCTTGGTCTATCCAGGAGACAGAACTTTTTGTTTGAAAAAGAATAGGGAGTTATTGGACCTTTTTGAATGTGAAGATTGTGAATATAAGAAAAGACTTACTTCAGATTGAGGCAGGTCTTTTTCTCAAAAGTCTTGAGTTATAATTAGGTCTAGTTGGCGCGAGAGCCATTCGGGAGATATAAGGGAGGAGTCTGTGTCCCAGATTAGGAGTAGGGGAATTTTATGGGATGAAGCATAGCTGTCTTTTATGGCGTTGACTTGTTGAAGGCGTTGAGGGTTAGGAGCGCGCGAAGTATCATGATATCGCTCTTCAATTAAAACGATGGACCCGCGCCAAGTAAGCCTCAGCTTCCACAGCAATGGATATCCCAAAGGAGACAAACAATCTCGATAGGATACATTCAGAGAGTAGGAGACTCCTAATTCCTCCAGAGTCGTAGTAATTTTTTTCATTAGTTTTGATTGTTTCATAAAGCCTCCAAAATTTAGTGTTCAAAAAATTATAAGGATATTGAAGTCCCGATTACTTATATTCTGGAAAGCAAAGCGGGAGAAGTATTAAAATAAGTAAAAATTTTGGGAAAATTTTTGGGTACGCTTTTAGGCGTACTTATTTTTTTGGGAAAATTTTTTAGAAAAAAGGTGTACATATTATGTGTACATATAGAGGGGAGAGTAGTAGGAGATAAAAAAGAGGGGAGTAAGAATAAAGGCGTACAAATATAAGTACGAGTAAAGGCGTACTTATAAAGGGATAGATAAGAGGGGTAGGAATAGAGGAGATAAGTAAAGGGGGCGTAAGAATATAAGTAAGAATAGGAGTACAAATAATGCGTACATATTAAGTGTACTTATAGAGCGTATTAGTCTTTCGTAGTTATAGGAAGAGACTAGCTATATAAAAACGGTACTGCCAAGGGACGTTCAAGGGCGACAATTAGAAATAGGTAGGGGTCTTTGAAGGTAAGAAGAACTTAATAGTTGTCTGGCGCAAATTTTATTAGTAAGCAAATTTTATAAATATAATATGTACTTATAATGAGTATACCTTATGTGTATTTATAATGCGTACTTATAGAGCGTAGTTAGCGCGGAGTCAAACTTTTCTTTGATTCTATTCTACCAAATTTTCAGAGCGTTGTCAAATTTTCAGATATAAAAATAAAAAAGAGAGGTAAGAATTTCTTCTTACCTCTTTTTCTTCTTAGTTGACCTTGATGTAGCCGCGCTGAGCGCTCTTCTTGCCCTCGACCTTTACATCAACCTTCTCCACAGTGCCGTTCAGCACGAAAGGCTTCAGGAGAGAGGGAACAGATGCAACCTTAATGTCGAGGCCAGCAGCCTCAATGAGCTGGGAGGCGGTCATGCCCTCATTACCCATCACGTCCAGTAGAGCCTTACGGCTAGGAGCCTTCTCGTCCTCAGCAGCCTGCTTCTTCTCCAGAACCTTCTGGGCCCGCTTTGCATTGGTTTCATTCATCTTCTCGATAAGCTCAGTAGCCTTAGCCATCAGCTCATCATTCATCTCACCGTTGGAAATAGCAGTATAGAACTCACGATTAGTCATAAAATACCTCTTTCTGCTCCTCGTTGCTTTATAAAGATAAAAGAATTTACGGCCTAAAATTTGACAAGTGGCTTGATGCGCCGTAGCCGTTTTCTTTTGGAGCTTATTCCCAGCTTAGGAGCGTTTTATTTTTTTTAGTCTTCCTTGACTTTCTATATATATTATAGCGTAGAATTGGGAAAATTTCAAATTTTATGAGTAAGAAAAATAGGTCGTTAAAAATGCGTTTTTTTAGAAAGTAGAATTCCAGCTTTTCTTTTCTAAAAATTTGACATCCAGCTTGTTTGTAGCTTATAAGTCGTAGCTTATTTGCGCGCCCAAAATTTGACAAGGTATAAAATTTGACAGTGGCCGGCGCCGAATAAAAAGATCTAGAAAATTTGAAAAAAATAAAATTTAGACGATATTCGTCTAAAAATTTCAAAAAAAAGGAAATGGCGCAGAAATGCGCCATTTCTTAATTATCCTTTTATCAGTTGAAAACATTCTCTTAATGTTTCTTCTCTGCTACACGCATAACATAACCGTCTATTTATATCTTGTCTATACCTTCCACCATCCATATAAATATCACATCTATCACATTTTACAAGTTTCATTTTTTCAATCATACTTGGATTAATATACCTGTATTCTTGATAATATTCTATTCCATTTCCATATCTTGAAAATGTCAATTTGATTTTCAAAGTGTTTTCGTTTGTCTTTTCTCTTGTTGAATTTGCTAATCTAAATTTTTTTAATTCATAAAAATCCATTTTTATAATCTCCTTTCATTTTATAATTATAATATACCATAAATCTTCTAACTTGTCAAGTATAAAATTTATTAGACGAAATTCGTCTAAATTTTTTCCGAAAAAACCTCACCGCCTTAAAGCGGTGAAGTCCTCTAAATTCAACGAATTTTGAAAGTATTCTTTGTTTTGTAGTAAGTTGCGCTTTCGCCCTCAATGGTAAATTTTCCGCCTTTGGTGTCAATCGTAAAAATCTTTTTGACTTTTCGAGGAATAGAATGGCGGGCGGTATAGTCTCCATTGATGTCCGCCCCTTTTTTCAAACAATGAAATAGAATTTCGGTTTCAATAAGTGTATCAGAAAGGGCGGTATGATCTTCGGAAAAGTTAGGGTTTTCTCTAATGTATTGTGTAATGGTTTCGGCGGTGGTGGAATAGTTTTCACTTTCAGTGAAAGTTTCGTGTTTCTCTGCCCATTTGAAAAAATTTTCATCCATCATGAAATGATGAACAAAGCCCCGAATATCGGAAATAGGAATGGTATCAAAAGGATTTATGCATTTGAACCAATCGCAGTTAAAATTGAACACTTTTTCATCAAAAGATGAATTATAAGCGAACGCCCGTTCAACATGGAACGCCTTAAAGTCTCGGGCCATTGTCTGGGTAATATAGCCGAATTTATCCATAGCAATCACACGGGAGCGCATAGCCTTTATATAAATGGGACGCTTTTCTGCATAATAGGCAGACGCAAAAGCCATTGTATTATGCCATACTTGCTCCACGACAAACTCACGCTTTACAAGCGTTTCCCCGCTTTCGCTATCGGCAATAAGATAGCCGATATTATAGCAAAAAGGCTTTTCAAGAGAAGTCGTTTCCGTATCGAAAACACAAATATTCATTTTTCAATCTCCATTCAAAATTATTATAAGGGTTTACCGTCGTTCCCCTTACACTATCTATTATAACAGATTTTCCGAAAATGTCAAGGACTTTTTTCAAAAAATAAAATTTAGACGATATTCGTCTAAAAAGTAAAAAAAGAAACAGTACGTTTCCGCACTGTCTCAGTTAATTTTATTTTACTCGTACCAAAAAGAAATGATGATGAAGTTTCTTCGCTCCTCTGTCGTGCAAAAGATAAATATTTTCTGATAGTTTATGAATTGTTTCATTATTTGTTTTTGTCGCAATTACTTTATTAAAATGCTGTCGGCTTACTGGGCGGACAAGACCCCTGAAGAAAACATAAGGAAAAATTCCTAACCACATCAAGGGATAGAAAAGAATACTAATAAATTCTTCCCAAAATGTTTCAAAATCAATTTTATTTAAAAATAGGATTGTCAGAAAATTTGTTATTACTGCTGTAATCAAAATCCAATACCAAGTAACCATTATAATTCTCCTTTCATTTTGTAATTATAGTATAACAGAAATTTTCTAACTTGTCAAGTATAAAATTTATTAGACGAAATTCGTCTAAATTTTCTCTAAAAAAAGAAAAGGCGGTCTTACTCCGCCTTTTCCCTCTCCTCTCTCTTTGCTTTTGCCCTCTCTCTTGCGAGCTTATCTTTTTCAATCTTCTTGCGCTTTTTCTCCTCTCTTTCCGCTTTTGCCTTTTCCTTTTCTTCGGTGACAAGGCGGTAATTTTCCGCTTCATCATAGCCGTCATAGGGAATCCCATCTTCACGGCTACCCTTGGGGATGGAGAAAGTCAAATTCAGATAGCCCTCGTCACCATCCAGCGCCCACGGAATCGAAAAAGTTCCGCTCTTTACCTTGAGAACGGTTTCACCCTCATTTTCCAGAAATTCCTTGACTTTACGCATAAAGTCAATTTTCACGACTTCACTTTTCTTTGCCATTCAAAGCACTTCCTTTCTTTATTGTACCTAAAGTATACCACAGATTTTATTTTTTGTCAATACCTTTTTTTCTTATTTTCTAAAATTATTATAACAAAAATTTTTTGAATTTCAAATTTTCTTTAATACTTTAATGTAGTAAAGTGTCGAGGTATTTTTTTAGACGAATTTCGTCTAAATAATTTCTCCAAAAAAGGCGGTGATTTCTCACCGCCCAATTCTCACTCGATCACAAGATGATACTGCTTCTGCTTGCCCTTTTTGGGAATCTTCACTTCCTCAACCGCCAGCTTGCCAGCTTTCACAAGCTGACGGCACAGAGAGCTAATCTTCTGCGTGGAGAGGTCGGCGTCTACCTCATGAATTTCGCTTGCCGTCATAGGCTTGACGGCCAGAATCTCCAGCAGATGTGTCTTGATAGGTTCGTTTGCAAGCTGGGTCTTGCTGGGCTTAGAACTCCGCTGGGCGTTCCGCTTGTCCAGCTTCTCCAGCTCGACGGTGGCGTGGTTGGTCAGTTCATCATTCACATCGGCCTTGATGATAGCATTGAAGAACTCACGATTAGTCATAATTTTCTCCTTTCATCGGCGGATAGGTCGCCACCCATTTTTTATTTGTCATTCGGTTTTCCCTCTTGACATTATCTATTATATCAGATTTCTTGAAAAAGTCAATACTTTTTTCAAAAAATTTTTGAGAAGATTTTTTAGACGGACTTCGTCTAAATTTTTCTTTGGAGAAAAAAGGGAATCTCTTCCCTTTATCTCGCTAAAACTTTCAAAACGCTTTCCATTGCATCGGGATGAAAACCGCCCATTCCCCAGTCAATCAGATTTCCTGTTTCATCATCAAACAGAATATCGTCAGAGGAAGAACGAAAATTCGTTTTCTTTGTTCCATATTCTACAACATGAATTTCATCAAAGGAAACACTTCTCAAATGCTGACGCAACCAACGCATCTTTTCAGCTTTTACAGCTTCAAGAAAAACGGGGTTTTTATCCTTACTTCCCCACGAAATCACACCAATCTTTACACCCTTTCGCTGAATTTTGTTCAGCTTGCGGGCCAATACATTCATATTGCAGAGGGGCTGAGCTTCTGCATAAACTTTTGCGTCATAGGCCCGCAAACGAGACAACCAGTCTTTTGCGCCGTACAGGTCGGCGATTGTGCCATCCATATCAAAATAAATAGTCATAATTTTTCCTTTCCTTTATTGTAATTAAATTATAGCAGAAATTTTTCCATTTGTCAAGTATGAAATTTATTAGACGAAATTCGTCTAAAAAATTCATAAAGAAAAGGCGGGATTCTCTCCCGCCAGTTTCAATTAGACAAAAATTTCTTTTAGTTTTTCCTCTACTTCTTTCTGAAGTTCGGAAACCATTGTCTTCATACAGAAACCGCCCTCATCTTCTGCAAAATCGGCCAATTCCTTAAAAGCATCAGAAACTTTTTCAAGTTTATTAGGAATGTATTTCTTGAAACAAACACAATCTTCATGCACGAAAATTTCCAAAGGGTCTCCCTCATGAATAGACAAAGAGAGCCGAATTTCTTTAGGAATAACAACGCGCCCTAAATCATCAATTCTGCGAATAATACCAGTTGCTTTCATTTTTATTACTTCCTTTCTTTTTATCCAAAATTGATAAAATCTTTATCCCCACTTGCTTTCCAAGGGTGATTGATTCCAATATTTTTCAGGAAAAAATAAATTTTAATTCTTTTAAAAATATTCATTTTAGTGTCCCCTTTCTTTACTATAATTAAATTATAATACAATTTTTCTTATTTGTCAAGGACTTTTTCAAAAAAATAAAATTTAGACGAAATTCGTCTAAAAAAGAAAAACAGCGCATTCGGCGCTGTCAAATATTATAGAAAGGATTTTCCACCGGATAATCAATCATTGGAGAAAGCCCTTCCTCTTCTAACTCTGAAGTTGAAATGTATAGACCGGTCGAAAGATTTACCACTCCACCAATGCCAGTTCTGCTACAAACTTTCATATAGTCATAGGCAGAATTAGGGAAATGGAGAATTGTACCCTCTTTTATAAAACCGATGTGAATTTTTATTTTCAATATCTCCTTTATTCCTAATAAATCTCACAGCCGGGATTCGAACCCGAACAACCAAACCCACCGACTCGCGCCACCGTGGCCTATGAGGGAGACAGAGGGGAAGCGGAATTGCACCGCTTGAGTGTCGTGCCGTGGTTGGTTCTCACTCACTACGAGTTCTCTATCCCTTTTGTACTTTTAGTATATCATATAAAAATACAAATGTCAAGAACTTTTTTATTTAGACGAATTTCGTCTAAATTTTTCTATGCCCCAAAAAGCGACACGAGAAAGGAATAAAATCGTGTCGCAATTTGGGGACTAACTAAACAAAGACATATCTAATAGCGGATAACCACAAACCGCCTATTAGCTAATAAATGTCAAGAGGAAGGGCGAGGTATTCACGCACCCACGGTCTCAAACTGACAGATAGGATATTGTTGCCTGTTCAAAGATGACAGGTCTTACTCACACTTCTGTTCAATGCCGGACTTATGCTGTGCGATTTATCCCTTCTCCCCTTTACTTTCTCAAGGTGGCCATCTCTTGAAATTCTCGGTGCCTCTCCTCTTGACATTATCTATTATAACAGATTTTTTAGAAAAGTCAATACCTTTTTCAAAAATTTTTTGAAAAGATTTTTTAGACGAAATTCGTCTAACTATTTTTCTGAAAAAATAGCGCCGAAGCGCTATCTTTCAAAAAGTTTTTTATTGATGCAGATGGAAAGCATTCTATCCATCCGTGGTATTCTCTTTTAGTTTGCAACTCGTATTGTTCTTCCTCTCTTTTTTCTTCATATTCTAAATCAGAAAAATCCGCACAGGATTCATCTAATAATTCATCTTCTGTCGCGACTTCTCCTGTATCTATATTATAATAAAGTCTCATAAAATTTTCCTTTCTCTTACCAGCCCATAGAAAAAACCCAGCCGATGAAAAGTACAGCTCCCAGTGCATACAATCCAGCTCCCGCAGCGTGGTGCCAATCGTGGCTTTTTACGAACGAACACGCGCCCATAACGGACATACCAGCACACGCAAACCCAGCGAACAGAATACCCAGCACAGCGACAACAATCATTTTTAGAAACCTCATTCCTTTTTAGTATACTTAAAGTATACACCAAATTTCAAAAAAGTCAAGAAAAATATTCTTCAGACGAAACTCGTCTAAAATTTTTTGTGAAAAAATTCACAAGCAATTGTTCGTCTAAATTTTTTGTGAAATCTTTCACAATCTTCGGAACTACTTCGTCTAAATTTTTTGTGAAAAAATTCACAAACTTTTTGAAAAAAGAAAAGGGAGAATTTTCTCTCTTTTACGCATAAAGAAAAATTCTGACATCGTTTGGGGTTAAGTCATAGATTTTTTGTTTTGCGTGTTCAAAAATGAAATCTTCCATTTCTTCATCATCAGAGTTGCCAGGATTAGTTTCTTGCCATAAGTCTTGCGCCTCTTTTAAGGCTTCAAGCCTCAAGAGTGCGGGGTCATCATCGTCATAATATTTCATACCATAGCCAAATTCACTATCCATTTTTAGTTCCTTTCTGCCCGTTTGGCCGATAGCCCAGCTCCATTTTTAATCCCAGTGAAGGTTTGTCCATTCTCCAATGGGCTCCCCAGCATAGTCGATAACTTCAGTATCTCCGTTCTCGTTCCGGTATTGGAGTTCGTAGCCTACCTCTGCGCCGTTCTCTATCGCGCAATCCAAGCAATGCATGAGGCTCCATGCATCATCGGCATCATTGAATGGGGTAGTGCTCACTTCGCAGGTTCTCTGCCAGCGGATAATTAAACGATAGTTCATGGTGATTCCTTTCTCCCCGTCATGCCGTTAGGCCAGCGTTCTTTTTACTGTTGGGCCAGTTCTTCACGATAGACTTGCAGGAATAGCTCCCGATAATGGTTATCCCACAGCTTATCAATGGCCATAGATAGTTTAATATCGTTTAGCTCTATGGCGATATGGCTTGCCATCATTGCCGCCCCATATGCCATATGATAGCAGTTTTCAGCAAGAAAGCCAGGGCTACGGGAATAGCCTAATAGCTTATCCAGTTCTTTTTTCACAGTTTCAATTGTCATAATTAGTTTCCTTTCTACAGCGGGCCGGGCCTAATAAGCCCGGCCCATTGATTGATACTTACAGTGTCAGCCCCTCAAAGTCTGCGCTTGTGTAGTCCTTTGTGCGGTCAAATTCAACAGGCCATTGCAACAGCCTTTGATACAGCTTTTTAGAACTAACCTGAATCCCCAGCCCATCATATTCGCCATGCTTATTCACTGTCTTTATGGCGTTTACTTCCTGGACACAATTCAGAAACAGGGTCGTAGGAATGATAAGCGGACCGACGGCGCGACATTCGTCCCATGCCTCTGTCTTTTTTCCGGATTTGTGGTGCTGAACATAGTTCATCACATAAATAACAAACTTGCTTTTATTTGTGCCGTCAATCAGACTATCAATCCGTCCGCCGTTTGTCTTGACTTCCGCCGGAATATAACGCCCGTTATACTTGATATGAACATCAGCTTTCCCGGCAGAGCTAACACTCTTCTTTCGGCTTTTGGGCCTTGCACACTGATTCTCCATAATGCGCCCAAAATAACCGCTATCAATAGCGGGATTGTAGCGTGCGGAATCTTGTGCCCGTATGGCGTCCTCTTTTGTCAGAATAGTAAAATTTTTCATGATGAATTTCCTTTCTTTGTGGTTTTGTGGTTTCAGTTTTCAAAGTACACACCGCACTAAAGCAGTCGGCCCGCTCCGCTCTGTTGTTCCCTTGTGTCTATTATACTACCACACCCCGCCCCGGAAGTCAATAGTTTTTTAGACGACTTTAGGCTAAAAACTGCACAAAAAATAGCGGGGGGGGGGGTATTTTCTAAAATTGTGCATTTTGCCATCCCTCGCCCAAAACGGGTCTGGAACATTTTCTCACCGAAATTAAAAATCGAAAACAAAACTCGTAAATTTTCTCACCGAGACAAAAATTTCATTCTTGCCGAAAATTTGACTCCGACCTTTCTCCTATGGTATAATTAAAATAGAAACTAAGAGCCAATCACACTTTGGCTTATACATAAGGAGCATACTAATGAATCGTCTAAATCTTGACTTCTCACTTTCAAGTGATGAAGCCCGCGCTGAATACGTCCAAACCTATATCCAAAACTTCGACGTAGAAAAACCCCTTACAAATTCCGAACTTGAAAAAATTGCTGACTACCTCCTATGGGGCAAAAATTCTCAAGGCCTCTCCTCAGACAAAAGTGCAAATATCGAACTAAAATCTACCTGGTCATCTCGGCCAATTATTTCTCTCGATGAGCTATACGAAAGCCCCGCCTTCAACGAAGACTCAATCCGCCCCATAAGCGAAACTCCAACCAAAACCACAAAACAAAAATTCTCACGTCAACTCGCGCGCAAAAATGCCCCGCCCCATATACTCGCCCTATTGGAACCCCTCTGGCGCGAAATTGATGAAATCGACTTCCAGCTCTCTACCTACGAAGTCCGAACCGGCAAAAAAGACCATGTGCGCGAGGACCTGCGCGCCCAGTTTACTCCTTCCGAACTCCAAACCCTCGAAGAAAAATCAAAACTCCTAAATCCCTACTCCTATTTAAAACAAAAACGCCTTCTAATCGAAAAACGACGCGAACAATTCACTCTCCAAGACTTCTACCAAACAAAACTCCAACGCTTTATCCCCCACACCTACAATCCACTCGAAACCCCAACCTTCGACGCTGATATCCCCATCTACCCGCTCGGCCTAAAAGGAACTTCAAGTTTAGCGCGAGCCCTTTTTCCCGAAGGGCGTCTCCCGATCCCCTCAGACCTAAAAACCGAAAAAGACCAGCGCACCCTCTCAGCTCAAATCTGGGCTCCTCGCTCCTCTCGCTATTTTGACTTTGAGGATTTAGTCCATCTTCAAGCTTTGGTAAAAATTTGGGATTCTTTGGAAGAAGGACTCGACTCCTTACCTCTTGAAAGTACATTGCGCGCGCTCTTCGAAACATTCGGATGGTATAAGTCCCTAGCTGATTTAACCCCCCTTGAAGAAGATGTCTTCCAACTAAAAATGGCCCATCAGCAAAACCAGCCAATTGTCGAATACATCAATAAAAAATATAACAAAACCTATAACTCAAACTATGTCTCCACTATCTTTCACCAAAAAGCCCTCCTAAAAATTTGCGCGACCGCTACCACCCATCGTGAACACGCCGAAAACTTATTTTTCCCTGAAAATTTCAAACGTTGTAAGGATTGTGGGAGAACTTTACTTTTAGATACTAAGTACTTTATGAGGAGACAAAGTTCTCGTGATGGATATTCTTGTCGGTGTAAGAAATGCGACCGACTATTACGATATAAAAGGGAAGGGCGTGAAGCCCCTCTCATTTAAAGGAGAAAACTATGGATAAAAATAACCGCACAAAAACTTTTATGGAGCTATTAGTAGGATTAGAGGCCGTTGAGTTTGTGGGCCTTTGTAAATTTTTAGGCGTTCAGCTCGTTGAGGAAAAGGGCGAGTCCGCGCCAATTACGCCCAATAACGAAGCTCCTCAAAAATCCGAAGCCCGAGATTTTTCAGATTTATTTAGTGATTTACTCCAAAAATTTTCGGACTTGTCTCGGCCTCGTCAGCGCGAACTCATAAAAATCCTCAAAAAAGTCAACAAATAAAAAGGAGGATTAGTAGTAATGCCACTACAACCAAATATACCAAAGCAAAAACGCTCATTTCTTACGAAAGAATGTTCGCGCTGTAAGCAGCAACAACTAGAAGAAGACTTCACAAAAACTCATTCAATTTTTTATCCAGATGGTGTACTTCCTATTTGCAATGATTGTATTACTCGCTATCTCAAACAGAATGAGTTTAGCTGGCGCGCGGTCGACAAAATCTGTCAATGGGCTGACATTCCTTTTATTGTGAAGGAGTTTGAGAGATTACGAGATTTGAATTCTGATGATACTGTTTGGGGCGTTTATGCAAAAGTTTTCGCAACAAAAGAATATAAGAATTTAGGATGGGATAGTTATAACTCTCAATATCTCGAACTAAAAAAGATTGGACTTATTGAAGATGAGATTCCATTGGTAAAGGAGAAGCACTTTGAGGAGTTGCGCCGACGCTGGGGAGGCAATTATGATGATGACGAACTCTATTACTTAGAGGACCTCTATAAAGGTCTACTCCTTTCTCAAAACGTATCTGGCGCGCTGGCTATCGACCAAGCTCAAAAACTTTGTAAGCTTTCGTTAGAAATAGATAAACGAATCCGCGCCGGCGACAAAGATGTCGACAAATTCCTCTCATCTTATGATAAGATTGTGAAGACAGCAGATTTCACTCCTAAATCAGTCAAAAATGCAACCGATTTTGATAGTATTGGAGAGTTAATGTTCTGGCTCGAAAAGCGCGGGCACCAAAATAAATTCTATGACAATACTACTAGAGATGTTATTGATGAAACTTTGAAAAATATTGAAGCTTGGAACCAGCGTTTATATATAAACGAAGGTGGACTTGGAGATGAAGTAACCGCACGACTTCAGGCTCTTCAGAATGTTGCTCAATCAGATAACTTTTATGACCTTCAAGCAGATAACTTTGACGCGGACGTCTATGAGGCTGAGGCCTTCAAAGAGGACGAAAGTGAGGAGTTTGATGCAGGAGGAACGCTCTAATGGCTATAATTACTTTGCGCGACCCCACTTCAATTTATAACTCCCAAAATCGTCTTTTTAGAGAAGGAGTCGAATTAGAAAAAGGAGTCGTTATAACTGAGGACTTTTTAGAGCGAAATGAAAAGTTTTTGGAAGAGGAGCTTCAACTTTATACAGTTTATCCTGATATCTATTTAGATACAATAAAACCTATTGACTCCCAATTTGATTTGTTTCCTTATCAGCGCTTATTTTTGCGTTCGCTTATGCGTTATAATCAAATTTATATTACTGCAACTCGCGCGGCCTCAAAGTCATTCCTAAGTGTCCTTGGACTCTATCTTCAGTGTGTCTTTATCCCTAATCATAAGTGTTCAATCGTTGCTCCTGTCAAGACACAAGGTGTAAAAATTATGAGGCAAAAAGTAGAAGAAATCATCAAGATTTGGCCTTTATTGGAGAAAGAGCTTGAAGTTTTTATGGGAAAACCTCACATGAACTTTTCAAAAGATGTGGCCGAACTCTATTTTAAGAATGGTTCTAAATTTACTTGCGAGGGCGCTACGGACTCATCACGTGGCCTCCGCCTTCACGCAACATTCTTAGATGAGGTGCGCGATGCCGATGGCGATATTATTTCCGAAGTTATACTTCCTCAACTAAATGTTTCTCGGCGTGATGCCAATGGTTTAGTAAATCCCTATGAAGTTTGTAATCAGCAGGTTATTGCCGGAACTTCAGCAGGTATGAAATCTTCTTATGCTTATTCACTTTTAATAGAAACAATGATACAAGCGATAATTGACCCAAAAAGAGCATTTGTTATGGGTTTGGACTATCGTATTCCTGCCCAGCATGGACTGGTTGATAAGAAACACGTTGAGAAGTTGAGGATGTCTTCAGCCTACAACGAAATGACATTCGCATCAGAATTTATGGGTACTTGGGCCGGAGGAAGCGAAGAGTCTTGGTTCGATTTTGAAAAACTTTCTAAGTACCGGACAAAGAAAAATCCAGAATTTACTCAGAAATTTAGAAATCAACAGAATTGTTTTTACTTTATCAGTGTAGACGTAGGACGCTTACAAGACTCAACAATTGCTTGTATCTTTCGAGTAAATATCAAAAATGACAAATACTACTCAACTCTCGTCAATATTGAAGTTCTTGGAAGACAGGCAGAAACAAAAACCTTTACACAACAGGCAATTGATTTGAAACTTTTGATTGAGAGATATAATCCCAGAGAAGTTTTGATCGACTGTAATGGTTTAGGTCTAGGCCTCGCAGATGAAATGATAAAAACCCATACAGATGCGCGAGGTCGTGAGCTTCCTGCATACGGCTTTTTCAATAACGATGATTACAAAAAAATCCAACCCAAAGACTCTATTCCTATTTTATATTCTATGAAAGCTAATGGACCCTTGAAATCAAAAATCAATGGTAATGCTTATTCTCGTTTGAATGGTGGATTGGTTCGGTTTTTGATTAGTGAGCAGGAAGCACGCAATGCTCTTCTCGGAACGAAGATCGGCCAAAAAATGACAATGCGCGAGCGAGTCCAACGACTACTTCCTCATGAGCAAACAACAAAGCTTTTTGAAGAGATGGGAAATCTCCGCGTTAAAAATGTAGGTATGGATATTGTCCTTGAAGCAATAAATAAACGCTTCCATGACGACCGCTATTATGCTTTTGCTTATGGCTTATGGCGTATCAAAGAAATTGAAGAAGCACAAATGAAAAAACAGCGAAGACGGGGCACCGGAAAACGCAACCTAATATTCTTTACGGGAGGGGCATAATTTGGAACAACAAAATACCGAGTTCAAAAGAAATTTTGACCTTGCCTCCTTTAAAAGAGCATCAAGCGGAATGGTTTCTAAAAATGACGAAATTTATGGAGACTACGATTATCTCTCTTGGCGCTCTCGGTCCCGCACTCTAAAAGATTACAAACCTGAAGAAATTGACAATATTATCAATTCAGGTTCTTTATCAGAACAAAGAGAACTTTCAAGGAATTATTTCCTAAAAGACGGCTTATATCGTGCTATCGTCCTCTATTATGCCAATCTTCTAAAGTGCGCGAACCTTTTGATTCCAAAAGTAAGTTTTGGGAAAAAGCTTTCTGATAAGACTATTCAGAAAAGATACTATAAAGCTTTGGATTATCTAGATGAAATAAATCCTTCAATTTTGTATAATAAAATTACAACACGAGCCCTCACCGATGGCGCATATTTTGGACTAATTTCATCCTTAGATAAGGGGTCTTTTGTCTTAATTGACCTACCGGCCTCCTATTGTCAATCTAGATTTAGAGACATTTATGGTAGAGATATTATTGAATTCAATGTCAATTATTTTGACCATTTTACTGATGAAGATACTCGAAATCAAGTTCTAGAGATTTATCCCAAAGAAGTTACAAGTTTTTATCGTCGATACCAAAAAGGTAAAGCTAAAACTTCTTGGATAAAGTTATCTACTGGTAGCACTCTTTACTTTAGTATTCTTGAAGAGGGGAACCCGACTTTTTTGAATGTTATTCCTGCTACAATTCAATATGATGAAGCAGTAGATACTGAAAGAGAAAGAGACTTGGAAGAAATTCGTAAAATTCTCATTCAAAAAATACCCCACTTACAGGATGGAGCTCTTCTATTTGAGCCAGATGAGGCTCTCGAAATGCATACTGGTGCTGTGGGCATGATGAAAGGAAATAAGAACCTTTCCGTTTTGACTACTTATGCTGATGTAGATAGTATCGTTTCAAAAACTTCATCCGATGCTGTTTCAAACAATCTAGAGAAGATGCTTCAAAATGTTTATGCTGAAGCTAGCGTCAGTGGCCAACTTTTTGCACCGACTGGTTCTCAAGCATTGTCTACTTCTATCCTAAATGATATAAGCTTTATGATGCCAATTACTAATAAAATTTCAAAATTTATTAGTGAGCTTTTAACCCAACTTTTTGGAAATTCTAATATAAAATTTACTTATAAAATTCTACCGGTTTCTATTTATAACCAAAGTGATTATCTAACCGATGCTTTCAAATTAGCTCAAAGTGGATATAGTTTCTTCTTACCAAGCGCTGTTATGGACTTAAATCAGCGAGAACTCCTAAGTATGAAAGAGCTTGAGAATGAAGTTGAAAAACTTCAAGAAAAGTTAGTGCCTCTAAATTCAGCCTACACTCAAAGTGGGACTTCTGGAGACCCTGGACGTCCAAAAATAAAAACAGAAGAAAAAGCACAAACTACTATTGAACAAGAAGCATCAACAGACAAACAAGGAGGCTTAAATATAGATGAATAAATTTGAGTTTCCAGTCGCTGTTTATGGCAATATAGAAAAATATAATGATGTATTGTCGAAGGCGCGGTGCCGAATTTTCTATAAATATGGTAATAGAAACGGTACTTATATAACGGATGAGTTTGCGGAAAAACTTCTAGGAACTCTTCCTTACGCGCCGGTCAAAGGCATCTATGAATATGATGACTATACCGACCACGGAAGTCGAAGAAGTGAGGGAAGAATTTATGGAATTGTTCCCGAAAATCCCAATATTAGTTGGGAACCTCATCTTGATGAAGATGGAGTAGAAAGAACCTACGCCTGCGCGGATGTTCTAATTTTTACTGCACTTTATGCTGAGGCAGGAGATATCGTAGGAAAATCTCAATCAATGGAGCTTTATGAGCCATCCTTGAAATACCATCAAGCAATTCGTGATGGACAAAAGTTTATTGTGTTTGATGAGGGGTGCTTTTTAGGTCTCCAAGTTTTAGGAGATGATGTCGAGCCTTGCTTTGAGGGCGCGAGCTTCTTCGAACTTCAAACTAGTATTGATAAAGTTATAAAGAGGATTCAAGAAATTGAAGCTATTTATACTAAAAATGGAGGAACAGAGACGATGGAAATAAATTTCAAACTTTCCGATAGCCAAAAGCATGATGCTCTTTGGTCTCTCTTGAACACCGAGTATAATGAGGAAGGGAACTGGGCAGTTAGCTATGCTATTTGCGAAGTTTTTGATGACTATGCTCTAGCCTATAATTATGAGAGTGGCAAGTATGAGCGAGTTCATTATACGAAGAATGACGAGACTAATAGTGTTGAGCTAGGCGAACGTACCCAAGTTTATATTATTGATGTAACTGAAAATGAAAAACAGACTGTTGATACTTTGCGTCAATTGAATGGTGGTACATATGAACTTGTAAATGAAGATTTAGCAAATGCTGAAACTCTAAAAGAAGAAAATTCTAATTTTAGTTCCAAAATTGAAGAACTAAATGGTGAGATTTCTACTTTACAAGCAGAGAAGGCTGGTATTGAGGCTCAATATACTGAGGTTCAGGCCCAGGTCCAAACACTAACAGAAGAAAACGGTTCTCTAAATGAGTACAAAGCTCAGATTGAAAAAGAACAGAAAGAGGCTGTGTTCGCTGAGTATGAAGGACATCTAAGTGAAGAAGTTCTAAATACTTATCGTGAAAATGGCGCTAACTATTCTGTATCTGATTTGGATAAAGAGCTTGCCTATGAGTTGAAGAAGACTGGTTTTTCTGCTTTTTCTAAAAACGACCGTCAAGGTCTAATTCCTAAAGACGTGCCTCTACAAGGTTTAGATGCCGTCTTAGCTAAATATGTTAAGTAATTGGAGGAAATAAAATGGCTACAAAAAGACTAGTAATTAGTGGCTATGGTCAAGTTGAGCTAAATAATGTTGCCTTCCGCCGTGATGGTCGTGTTGAGGCTCAGTGTGCTCCCAATGCTACTGATTTCGAAAATATCCCTGTTGAGAATGGTATGCTTTTGGCTGTTGATGATGCCAATCGTTGTGTAAAGCTACCTAAAGATGGTTCTCTCCCCATTGGCTTAGTTTATTCTACTGAGCATATGTACGATAAGCGGACTCCTGGCCTAAAGAACTTTAAGTTAAATGGTTCTGATGACTTCTTCCCTCGTCTAGGTTATCTATCTATTGGTGATAAGTATCGTACTAACTGTGTTTGCTATGATGATACTGAGTTTACCACCGAGGAAGCTCTAATTACCGCTCTAAAGGCTTGCGCTACCACTCCTGTATATGGTATGGCTGATGCTTCTGGTGCGACTAAGCTATCTGCTACTGCTGGCACTTTTGGCCCCAAGCTAAAGGTTGTTGCTTTTGACACTATGCCTGATGGTCAAAAGGGCATTAAGCTACAAGTGCTAGCTGACTAATAAAAGGAGGGTAAATTATAATGACTATTAAAGAACTACAAGAAATTGCCCTTCATTGTGCTAAGGGTACTGTTCCTGCCACCTATGCTAATCAGAATGTAGATATGGATTCTGCTTTCCTAGATGGTCTAAAGGAACTAGCTGGTTCCGTAAACCAGTTCATGAAGAATCGCTATGATATTTATGATATTGTAATTAAAACTGCCGATGAGATTATGCCCAAGAAGGTAATTGATGCTATCGGTATGTTCGCTGAGGTTCAGTCTGTTCCTCAAGGCCAGAAGGCTATCTTTAAGCGTCGTCTAGGCAAGATGCGTGCCAAGAAGTTCCTAACTCAGGTTGGTCTATCTGGTGTGTACGAGACCTTCCGTCTAGATAGTGATACCTTTGAGCTAGCTGGCCACGCCGTCGGCGGAGGCGCTACCATCGACTTTGAGCGTATGCTAGATGGCGCTGAGACTATGGCTGAGGTTATGCAGGTTCTAACTGAGGGCCTAACTGATGCTGTATTCTATGAGGTTCATAAGGCTCTTCGTGCGGCTGTAAATGCTTCTGCTCGTCCTGATGCTAATAAGGTAATTTCTAATACCTTTGAAGCCGATAAGATGGTAAAGGTAATCAATACTGTTCGTGCTTATGGTAATGGTGTTGTAATTTTTGCTCCTCCTGAGTTCGTAGGTGCCATGGGTCCTGACGCTATTGTAAGTGGTATTGCTAATACTACTAATGGTATTTATCATCCTCAGGATATTGATGCTATTCACAACACTGGTTATATCAATATCTTCCGTGGAACTCCTGTTGTTCAGATTCCTCAGTCTTTCATTGATGAATCCAACACCAAAACTTGGATTGATCCTCAGCTAGCTTACATTCTACCCACTGGTGGAGAGAAGGTAGTAAAGGTTGTTCTAGAAGGCAATACTCAAATCAATGACTTCAAGAATCGCGACAATTCTCTAGAAGTTTATGCTTATAAAAAGATGGGTTGCGCCATTCTAGCTCATCATAACTGGGGTATTTATCAGAATACGGGGATTACCCAGACTTTTGAGAATCCTTACGGTTTCTAATTCTCTTCGAGGGAGGGACAAACTCCCTCCCTCGATTTATATATAAAAATTTTTAGGAGTAAAAGGAGTATTTAAAAATGGAGAAGATTAGAGTAATTAGTAAGCATCAAGGTCCTGTTAGTGTGAATATTTCTGACTTACGCTTCAAGCGTGAGTGGCCCAATAAGGGTGCTAGTGTTCTTATCGAAAAAGAAACTCTAGAAGAAATGATGTATGATAGTGGCTTCAAGTATATGATTGATACTGGGATGCTTTATATTGAAGACTTAGAGGTAAAAAAGGAACTAGGCCTTGAACCCGAAGATGCTACCGAACCTGTTAATATTATTGTTTTAAGCGACAATGATATGAAGCGAATGATGACTGCCATGCCTCAATTTGAGTTTGATGCTAAATTAAAGACTTTGAACTATGAACAGATGCTGACTTTAGCTGATTTCGCCATCAAGAACGAGTTAGGAGATTTCGGTAAGTGTGATGCTATAAAGAAGGCTTGTGGGAAAGATATTCTAACTGCTATTAGATTGAATAGAGAGGATAAGGAGGGCTAATAATGGGAACCCCCTTAGAGAAAGTCTATTCTGCCTTCCTGTCTAAAATGCTCGAAGATGAGTGGTTGAACTGGACACAGGAAGAAGTAGAAGAGGATTTACTAACTATCTTAGACGGCGCGCTACCTTGGTTCAAGTTCCCGCGCAAGTCTCTTGAACATGACGGACAATGCTTTTTTGAAGAACTGGATAATGAAGAAATCCAAATTATTGCCTGCTATATGAAATGTGAATGGTTGAATCGAACCATTCTAACTTGGGAAAATGTAAAACCTTTATATGAGGAAAGAGATTTTTCCCAAGCTAATCTTATTAGTAAATTTACTGAACTTCTAAGAAAGGAAGAAGCTAAGGTTCACCGTTTAGAAGGAGTTTACTACCGCGCTCCAAAGCGCAAACCATTTTCATATAGACTACTTGCGGAGCAGTATCAGGATGTCTGATTTTACTGAAGGATATAGTAATAAATTGAAAAATAAACTTTTCGGACTCTTATGCGAGTTTGAGAAGAAGGGTGAATGGGAGAAGTTTCTGGACAGTATTCTAACAGAATTATTAGGAATTCCAGAAACTTCTCGAACTATCAATTATTATATTCTGTATTATAAGATTTCTTCATTACGTTATCTCAGATATGACTATTTTCGTAGTACAGTTTTTAGCTGTATGACTTTATTAGGAAAATCAGATGAGTTATTTTGATATATATGAGAAGCGCTTATGCCGGTACGGACTAGATTACCAATCTCGTATCCAAGGTAAGCGCAAACAGAATTTTGACCTCTATCTTCAAAAAAGTATTTATCGAGTAGATTTTGAATATAATGATGAGTATATAAGTGGAAGTTTTGAACGATACAAACAGGACGATAGCAAAACTCTTCACTATTTACTTGTAAAAATTGATGTTGAGTTCGCGCCAGGTACGGTTTTAATGATACCGGATAAAAATGATGAACTCAAGCCCTGGATGGTTTATTATCTTGAGGAGATAAAAGCTAGTGGCTATAATCGCTATGTAATGCTTCGCATGACGCATTATCTAGTTTGGCATTCTCGTGATGGCTCTGAACAAGAAAGTTGGGCATATATGTATGGTCAAGAAAATAATATGCTTAGAGATGAAATTAAATCTCGTAGCCGTATGGATACCATTTATGCCGAGAACCTCAAAGAAAGTTTCTTTGTTATGCCTTTGACACAGTATCTAAAAAAAGATGATTACTTTATTATAGGTGAAGAACCGTATCGAGAATTCTATCGAGTAACCGGTTATGATATTCAATCCTCACCTGGCGTAGAATATGTGACTGTTGACCCGATTTATGAGTTTGATTTGACGCCCCCTCCTCAAAAGGAGGAAAATGATAACGAAGAAGATTACTTCTGGCTACAAGGAGGAAATGCTGATGGTAAGAAACCTTGAAGAGCTAGGACCCTTTCTTCAGAAAATAATGGTTAGATTAACAACTAATCAAAATTTACTAAAGTTGTTATACTATAGTGATAAGGCTCCTTTGGAGAAAAAAGACCTTACACAAGACCAAATTACAAATGAAGTTTTTGATAAACTTATAAAAATAGTCCCAAGAATAGGACCGAAGGAAGATGCGAAAAGTCTTATTTCATTACGAGTCGTTGATGGCGCCCGTCTTTCTCCCAATATTGAATTTCAAAGATTAGTTTTAGCTATTGAAGTTTTTGTCCCTTTGACTCAATGGAAAATAAAAGGGACAAATCTTCGTCCATTTAGTATAATGGGTGAAATTCAAAAAAGTCTAAATGGGAAAGTCATTGATGGAATGGGTAAACTTCTCGGAGGAGATTTTGAGATAAATTTTCTGACTGATGAAATGTCCTGTTATGAAATGACTTTTGATTTGATCGCTTATGATTGATTGCCATTTTGTGATAAATGAACCGGCGAATTTTCAAAAGATTTGTAAGGTTTATTCTCCTACTATTCGTCAGGTTATTACAGAAGAGAATTTTTTAGTTTATCGAAAACTTTTAACCCTATCCCAAGAAGAAATTGAAGATGAGTACATGGAGAAAAAAATGGAATTGTCAAATGTTCTAACTCCATTAGAGTATCTTTTGAATTCTTCTTTTAATAATAAACAAGTAGAAGCTCTTTCTATTAAAGCTTTTGAGTTTTTTATTCACGAACCAGTTTCTTTCATTTATGAAGAAAAAAAGATTTTAGTTGGAGATTTGAAAAAAGTCTTAGAGGGTGCGCAGTCATTAAATGACTTGCGTTTTTTGACCAGTGAAAATTTTTTTGACTTTCAAAATCTTATCAGAAACAGTGTGGGAGAAGACAGTATTGATCCTCCTAATCCTAATGAACATCCAAAGATAAAAAAGATGAAGGCAAAGGCGAGATATCGTGATAAAGTAAAAGCAAAAAAAGAAGGACTAACACTTGATACTTTACTCATTTCAATTTGTTGTATGGGTATTGGAATTACTCCACTTACAGTTGGAGAGTTGAGTTATGCTACTTTTTCTAAGTTGATAGGCGTATATCAAGAAAAGGAAAAATATGAGGTTGATATAAGAAGTCTATTAGCTGGAGCGAGTAGTAAAGATGTAAAACCAAAATATTGGATACATAATTCTGATAAAAAATAGGAGGAAATAAAATATGGCTGCTTCTATCCTAGATAGATATGGTATTAAGGAAGTTTGCGATTTTACCTTTTATAAAATTGAAAAGGATGAAAATGGTAATCTTAAGCCTGGTGCCCCAGTATTGTATCTTGATACATTAAAGGTCTCTACGACTGAGCAGACTGCCGAAAACACTTCCGCCCGCGGTGGCAAAGGTAACCCTGAGTAAACTATTAGCTCCTTTGTGAGGCAACTCACATCGAAGAAGTCTCTTAATTGCAGAAAACTCTTGATTATGTCCCAAAATCAAGACAATCCGCAGCCAAGCTATATTTGTAAATAATGGAGGAGTATACATTGGAAACTTGGAAGGCAATGGAACTGTATCCGAAATATGAGGTGAGTACTGAGGGTCGAATTAGAAATTCAACAACTCACCACATTTATTCCCAACGGTTACGAAAAGATGGATATTTAGATTTTGATTTTTTGTTTGAAGGGAAAAAGGGAAAGAAACTAGTTCATAGAATGGTAGCAATGTGTTATTTAGATAATCCCTTAAATTTACCAGAAGTAAATCATAAGAATAAAATAAAAACAGATAATCGAGTTGAAAATTTGGAATGGGTTTCTAGAGAACAAAATATGAGTCATAGAAATCAAGATTTAGAGATTCAACAAAAAATGAAAGAAAATGGTAAACGGTTGGCAGAACTTAATTTAAAAACAATCGCTAAGCCAGTTTCTTGTTATGATTTAGATGGAAATTTAATTAAACAATATCCTTCTTTGATTAGTGCTGAAAAAGGGTCAGGAGTAAATAGAAAATATATACGAGCCTGCCTTAAGGGCGACCGAAAAACCGCGGGAAATATGATTTGGAAACGAATATAGAAGGTTCAACGACTATTCCTGGAAAGGAAGTAGGATTAAGTAATCCGAAATGGAGACTTACCATATTAAATATGGTAAATGAGATAGTCTAATCTATACAGTGATGTATAGCCCAATGGATATGGAGTAACGACCCGTATTAAATATATAAATGTAATTACGTGGGACTATGGTAAGGAAATCAATGTAACTCTAGAAGATGCGCTATTCTCTGCTAAGTCTATGGCTATCATGTTTGGCTCTGTTGATACTAACGGCGATGTTGTAATCAACCCAACAGCTGAAATTGTAAAGACTGTCCCTAAGGCTCAAGTACAAAAACTAACCTATGGGGCCGCAGGTAGCACAGCAGAAATTGAAATTCGTGGTACAAAGGTCACTCTTTCTGGAGTCAAACTTTATGACGAAAAAGGTGCTTCAGTAGATGTGTCACAAGAAGAAGGAACCCAGGCTGCTTATGCTTATTTGACAGGTACAATCGAGGGAAAGAATATTTCCGAAATTGTAATATCTGCCGAAACCTTCCCTGGCAATTATTATTGCACAGGAGATACTTATGCTCGTAGTGAGGATACTGGTGAGGATGAGTTCTTCCAGCTAGTAATTCCCAAGGCCAAGGTCACTTCCGAGAATACTTTAACCATGGAAGCCGAGGGCGATCCCTCTACTTTCAGCATGAATCTAAAGGTTCTACGTCCTGCTGATGGCAAGATGATGAAGCTTATTAAGTATTCTTTAACCGAATAATTGAATAAGATTGAAACGGAGGAGGGAGGACCTTCTCCGTTTTCTTTTTAGGAGGAAATATGAACGAGTTTTCTTTCAAAGAATTGGAACAGTGTTATCTAAAAGCTACTTATCCAATAGAGATTGGGAATAGAACTATTGAAACAAAAGAAATCCTTGCAAAATTTGATAAAATTCAAATTGCTGGCCTTGATGAAATAAAACGATGGGTCAGTGCTAATGGCGGATTTGACAATCGACCCCATGTTTTTTGGGAAACTACGAAAGAAATTGACCTAAATTTTTCTCAAGGTGTATTCTCAAAAGACCAGTTCGCGCTTATGATGAATTCTAAACTTTTTGAAATTGAGGAAGACAAACCAGTTTTGATAACTAAAATGGAAACTCTGGAAAGTGATGAAGAGAATAAAATTCACTTGAAAGAAATTCCGGTAGATTTATTTATTTATGAAAAAGAAACTGGAAAGAAAATTTTACCTCTATCCAAAGAAGAAAAAGTTATAGAAATTAGTGAGCCTTATAAAGAAGTTATGGTATCTTATACTTATAACTACTTAGGAGGCGCGAAGGTCGTAAAAGTTGGTAATAGACTTTTCAATGGTTTTGTTGAATTGGAAGGTAGAACAAGAGTAAAAGATGATACTACTGGTCAGGTAGTTACGGGACTTATAAAAATCCCAAAGCTAAAATTGATGACTGGCTTATCTATAAGGCTGGGCGCGCAAGCTACACCTGTCGTAGCCAATTTCAAAGGAATTGGCGTTCCAGTGGGGTCAAGAGGAAATTCATATGTTAGTGAATTTTACTTTTTGAACAATGATATAGATAGTGATTTCTAACTGTAGTCAGCATTAGTTTTTAGCTAATGCTGATTATTTTTTAGGAGGAAAAGGAATGGCGGATAAGAAAATAAACATAAGTTTGAATATTTCTGCTCAGACTCAAGAGCTAAAAACTAAAATTCAAGATATACAAAAAACGCTAAATAATGTCAGAATGCCAGACTTCGATAAGACTAGTATGACGAAAGAACTGGCATCTCTTCAAACTCGCCTTGAAAAACTAACTCAAATTTCAAATAAGCCAGCTGGAGTTTTGAAAGCTTCAGATATGCGTCAAGCTGAAAAAGAAATAGGTAATGTTCAATCGGCGCTAAGGGGAATGACACAACAACTTGAAAGAGTTGAGGGATTATCTAAAAAAGAAAAGCTAAAACTTTTCCCCGAAGATACTCAAAATAAAATAAAAAATATTACTAAGGCCATAAAAGAATACAATGATGCCGTAGATAATCAAACAAAAAGAGAAAAAGCAAGTCTTACTGCTAAAAATAGATTGTTAGAAGCTCAAGACAAAGTTGCTAAATTAGAAGAGAAACAGAAAACTAGTTTCCAAGGAAAGCAGAGGGTATCTAATAATGATTATCAGCAATATAAAAAGCAATATGAGCAATATAGCAAAGATTTCAAGGAAATAGATGAATTTAGAAAAAAAGAAGGCTTCCAATGGAATAAAAAATATGATAAGACTCAGCAAATTGATTTTAAGGGTCAGATAATCAGTGCTGAACAGCTTCATAAAAAATGGAAACAATTACAAGACGATAGTAAAAGATATAATGAACTTGTAAAGGGCAGTTATACCACTTCTCAACAAAATGAACTCACGAAAGAAATTGATACTCAAAAAGAAGCGGTCGCCAACCTAAAAAAAGCTTATAATGAAGCTGAAGCCAATAAGCCTTCAGGACTTTTTGAAAACCTTAAAAAAGTAGCTCAAGACGCAAAAGTAAGTCTTGATGGCATTGATGACAGTGCAGAAGGGGCAAAAACTCTCATAAATAGACTTGAGAATTTTAATTCTTCTAAAGTTAATGAATTAGATACTGACTTAGGAAATCTAAAAGGAACCATTTCCTCTCTTACCCCAGAAGCAGATGAGTTAGCCGAACAAATAAATAAAACAAGTGAAGAAGTAAATATAGCGACTCAACGTGCGCAGGAACTTTCAAATCTAAAATCTCAAGTTTTAAGTTTCTTTACTATTACTGGTGCAGTTCAGCTTTTTCGGCAAGCAGTCCAGAGTGCTTTTGAAACAGTAAAAGAGTTAGATGAAGCAATGACTGAAATCGCGGTAGTTTCTGATTTTTCTGTTGGTGATATGTGGAAACAACTTCCAAAATTTACGGAGCAAGCTAACCAATTAGGAAAATCTATTAGAGACGTTTATGGCGCGACTACTCTTTATGTCCAACAGGGTCTAGACCTTGATAATTCATTAAAACTAGCTAATGAAACTTTAAAGATGGCCGCTGTAGCTGGTATGGATGCCGCGGATGCCACCGATGCTATGACGAGCGCGCTTCGTGGCTTCAATATGGAATTGAGTGAAACCTCTGCTCAGAAGGTCAACGATGTTTATTCTGAGTTGGCTGCGATTTCGGCTGCTGACACTCAAGAGATTTCTACTGCTATGAGTAAGGTAGCATCTTTGGCTCATAACGTCAATATGGAGTTTGAAACAACTGCATCATTCCTAACTCAAGGTATTGAAGCTACTCGTGAAGCTCCTGAGACAATTGGTACGGCTCTCAAAACGATTATTGCCAGATTTGCCGAAGTAAAATCTCTTTATACGAAAGGCCAATTAAGTGGAACAGATGAAGAAGGCGAAACAATTAATGTAAATAAGGTTCAAACTGCTCTTCGTTCTGCTGGTGTTTCAATGAATGCCTTTCTAAAAGGTGAAGAAGGACTCGACCAAGTTTTACTAAGACTGTCTAGTCGTTGGAATGACTTGGATGTCCTTACTCAAAGATATTTGCTACAAGTATCGTAAACCTATTGAACTGCGGGAAACCCCTTAGAGCTTTGATTACCAAACATAGATAGTAATATACTATGTGGCGAGGGTAATGACTAAGGTATGGTAAAAACATCAAAGATTGGGAAATCCGCAACCAAGATACATAATTTTTGACTTTTTCTTTTCTTTATTATATAATATAAATAAGGAGGAGAATAAATATGAAACAGATTTTTTTAGACAATGAACCAACCCCTTTTTATATCAATGAGACTGGAGCTCTATGGAGAAAAGACACTAATCATTGGTACTCTCCATTTGAAAGTGGAGGATATCTAAGCTATCATTTGAAATGGAGGAACAAGACTTATCCTCGAAGAATTCATAGATTAGTAGCAGAAGCTTTTATCCCTAATCCAGACAACTTACCTTTTGTTCATCATAAAGACCATAACCGTTTTAATAATTGTGTTACTAATTTGGCTTGGTCTTCTATTCAAGAAAATAATCAAGATAAACTAGAAAGAAAAAATCAAGAAGAATATATAAATAAAAAGATAGAAGAATCAAAAGAAGAATGGAAACAATATCTTGATACTGATTTTTGGGTTAGTAATATGGGTCAAGTGAAGAATAAAAAGACAGGCAATATTCTAAAAGGTAACATTAGAGAAAACGGATATATTCGATATGGTCTTAGATATGACGGAAAAATTCATTCTTTCAATGGCCATAATCTTGTGTGGCTTGTTTGGAAAGGTAAACAAAAAGGGGTTATAAATCACATCAATGGAGATAAATTAGATAATAGATTACAAAATTTAGAAGATGTTTCTCAGTCAGAAAATCTAATAAAGGCCAATATTCCAAGCAGAATTCCAGTTTGTAATAGCCTAACGCCAAATGGAGAAATAATTAAAATTTTCTCCTCTCAGGGCCAAGGGGCAAAATATTATAATATTAACACTGGTTCTGTAAATAAAGCCATTTATAATGGATGGCGAGCAGGAGGTTTTTATTGGAGAAAAGTCAAAGAAGAAGATTATGTATAAGGCTCAACGACTACTCTATATCGGGTAACGATGGAGGTAGAAACATTGCGTTTCGAAGTGGTAGGGCAGACTTGAAAAATAGTCTGATGATATAGTCTATTCCTCTATGAAAGTAGAGGTAGTAAAGATAGCAACAATGGCGTCTGGTAGCCGTCAGCAATCTCGTTTTATTGCTATGATGGATAATTATGGTAAGACAACGGAGTTCGTCAATTCTGCTTATAATAGTGCTGGTTCTGGTCAACGTCAGTTTGAAAAGACGCTAGAAAGTTTAGGGGTCAAACTAACCAAGTTGAAAAATGCTTGGGATGAGTTTGCCATGGGTCTCACTAATAACGTAATTATCAAGGGCGCAGTTGACACTTTGACGGTTTTGTTAACTGCCGTAAATAAATTGATTGATGGTTTATCTGGTGGCCATGGACTTATCAAAAGTGTTATGACACTTGGAGTGGTATGGGGTGGACTTAAACTTGGTGGAAACTTAGTTGATAAAGCTCTAGCCTCTAACTGGGTTCAGAATAAGATAAAACTATCAAAGGGAGATCCAGAGACAGTCGCTAACGTTCGAGGGACTAATGCAGAAAGAACTTCTTACTTCCAGAAGGGAGTAAATATGGCAAAGGAGTTTCAGAAAGGTTTTCAGTCTTTCAAAGCTAATCCACTAGAATTTTCTAAAAAAGAATTACTGGGTTTTGGGGAAGAAGAGGTTATTCAAGAAAAACCTTCTTTACAAATTGAAAACGATGTAATTGAAAATTCTACTGAAATTTTTGAAAAACAGCGTCAAGAGTTAGCTAGTCTTGAAACTCAATTTAGAAATAATGATATTACATTAGAGGAATATCAAGAGGGAGTTGCTGAATTAAGTGCTGTTGAAGAAGTAAATGCTATTAGAACCCAAGAGACCACTGAGGTTTTGAAAAAACAAACCTTTGATGCTAAAAAACTCGGGACAACGATGACCACTGTGGGCGGAGCTTTTATGGTGCTCGCTGGTATTTTCTCAAGATTTGGTGAAGAAGGAGAAAAAGCAGCTTCAACACTAGCAACAATTGGAGGAGTCTTAGTAACAATTGGTCAGTTATTACCGACGCTAAAAGCTGGCATTATCTCTCTAAGCGCCACTTTGCATATGGCTGTTCCTGAACTGGCAATTATCATGGGAGCCTTAGTTGCAATAGGAGCATTGATAACTGCTTTTGTAGTTGCTTGGAACAATAATAGCCCCGAAGCTAAACTTGAAAAAGCCTCCAAAGCAACCGAAAAAGCAAAAGAAATGGCCGAGGGTGCTTCTCAAGCTTATGATGAATTACTAAGTAAGAAATCTGAGTTTGATAAGCTCGCTACTTCTCTTGAAACCCTAACCCAAGGAACGCTTGAATGGCGAAAAGCTTTAGCAGAAACCAATAATGAAGTCATAAATCTTCAAAAAGAATTTCCTGAGTTAGAGGTATCGGTAGATAAGGTGACTGGTCAATTGAAGATTGATAATTGGGGGGATGTTCTGAAAGCTCAAGCTGAAAGAATTGAAGCAACCAATAAACAATTGGCTATGGCGCGAGTCAATGAGAATAATGCTCAGTTAGCAGTGACTAAGAAGAATATCTCTAATAATAATAATTTGACGGCTGAGCAAAAAGTCAGTCAGAGAGAAGTCGAACAACTCAAAACTGAAACTAATAATATGGCTTTGATTGATAGTATAATTAGTAAGTATAAAACTGATAAGAATGAAGACTATTTGGGTAATTTTGGTGAACTTCTAACTAAAAAAGTTACTTATGATACTTATAAGCATAATGGCAAAAAAGAAAAAACTATTTCTGGGGAAAAAACTGAAAATGTTTTCGAGAAAGCAATAAAAAATAAAGCTAATAAAGTAATAAATGAAAAGTCAACAAATGAACAAAAAGAATATGCTGAGCAAATTTTTGGGAAAGATGCTGTTGATAATATGAAAGATAGTGAAGAGATTAAAAATGCTATTTTGAATTATGAAAAAGCAAATCAAATAGAAAAGCTCACTGAAAAAATTCTAAGTTATAGCGAAGAAGACCAGAAAGCTTTTCAGGTTCTTCAAGGAAGTTTTTCTGGAAAGGTCTCAGATTGGGATAGTTCTGACTATCTATTTTTATCAGATGAACAACTAAAGAAATTTCAAGAAGATTTGAATTTAGAAAGTACCGATGCTGTTAGTGCTTTACTAAATGAGGGCAGGATTCAAATTCAAGCTACTATTGACAAAGCAACCAATGATTTCACAAATTTAGGCTTTGACTCTAATTTTATCGACCAATTTTCATTAGATAATCTTTCAAGTATTTCTTCTCAAATTAGTGAAATGTCTAATGAAAGTGCAAAAGAATATCTAAAAGCTTTCAATGAAGCAGTTAATGATACCGGTCTTCAAGAAGAAGAGAAAAAGCGTCTCGAAAATTATCTCTCCTCAATCGACCTTTCTGATGCAGTCCAAGTTCTTGATGCAAAAGAATTCATGAAAAATCTTGGAATGGATGAAACTCAAATCGAAAAGTTCTGGGCTACTGCTAATACTGCTGTTGAACCTTATATTACTAGTTTAGAACAAGTTCAATCTTTGAATGAGAGAATTTCAAAGCTTGGTGAAGTTCGAAGTTTGGTTGAAAATGGGGAAAAGACCTTTAGTTCCAGTGATAAGGAAAGTTTAGTAAGTGCTGGTTTTGCAGATACTGATTTCTTACAGACTGGAATTGATGAATGGACATATATTGGAAAAGATAGTAATGATTTGTTGGCACAGATAAATGAGAAAGTCGCACAGATTGGAGGAACGATTGTCGGAGGATTACAAGAGAGTGTAGTGGCTGGAGAAAAATACCAACCAATAATTGAAGCAAATAAAGAGTTGAAAGATGATTTAGAATTGTTAAAAGAGAATGGCTTAGAGGGCGTTAGTTTGTCTGATGATCGTATCAGGGAAATGGCTGAACAATTAAAAATTGATACTACAGATCTTTCAATTGAGGGTATTGCTAATAAGTTAATAGATGCTATTAACATGGCGGATAATTTAGCTAGTAATAAAGAAGCTGTTCAATCTGAAAAGCTCAATTCTGCTTCAAGACAATATGATTTAACAGGAAATTTTGGAACCTTCACTGGAGATTTAACTGACGATGAACAAATAACAATAATGACTGCTCAATTAAATAAGTATAATGGAGCAATGGAATATTATGAAAAGTTAAAAGCAGAAGCCGGAGAGACTAGTAATGATTTTAATTTGGAGTTAGCAGATGAGGCGGTTCGTCTTTTCAAACTTCAAACGCAATATGATAAAACTGCTGATAGTATTGATACCTATAAAGATGCTTTAATTCAAGGCGAGAGTGCTGGCACTGACTATTATAATGCTTTAGCTACAGCAAAAACAGACTTGAGTACTCTATTCAATGTTGATAAAAGCTTATTAAGTGATGATTTTATTAAACAATATGCTCAAGATATTTATAATTTGGCCGAGGGCGGAGAAGTTGGAACTCAAGCTTTTAATAATCTGCGAGGGGCTTTAAATAATCTTCAACTTGTAAATCTTCAAAACCTAGTTACAGAAGCTGGGAGAGAAGTTGGCGAATTAGCTAATTGGATAGATGAATTAGAGCCTACTTTAGAAGTAAAAACTCTTATGGACGACTCTGGTTTAGTAAATGGACTAGACCTTATGGCAAAACAATTTAAAGAGTCTAATAAAGATGCTAATGCAGAATTACTTCCTATAATTCAAGCTTTAGAAAAAATTACTGGAACTAAAATCCGGTTAAAGTATGAATATGAAACTCAAACTATTGGTAATTTTGAGGCCGATGAAAAAATGTTATCAGCTCAAGGATGGATTCGTCAAGGAGGCGGATATGGTAGTGGAAAATCTACTTGGTCAAGAGTTACTGGCGTTAAGGGTTTAGACTATTCTTCTAATACTACAACTACCTCTCTTGGGGGAGGAACTTTAGGTTCTAGAGGTAGTGGATCTGGTTCCGGCTCATCTAAAAAGAAAGAAGCCACCTGGGAGAACCCCTACGATAAGCTCTATAACCTAACCGAAAAAATAAACGAATCCCTCCGTCAGCGCGAAAAGCTCGAAAGAGAGTATGACCGTATATTAGAACGCCGTGGCTCTACATTCCGGGAACTTCGCAAAAACTATAACTCCCAACTTCAATCCCTCCAAAAAGAAATCGACCTTCAAAATCAACTGCGCGCGGGTCGAATTTCTCAATTAAAGTCTTTATCTTCAGAAGTATATAAGGGTCAAGATAGTGAAGGAAATGAGGTAAGCAAGTCCTTTAAGAATTGGGGAGTCACTAAATATGCAAGCTACAATACGAAAACCGGTCTTCTCAATATTGATTGGAAAGCAATTGACAAAATAAAGAATGAGAACAAAGGTGGCGCGGTTGAAGCTTATATTAGTCGTCTAGAAGAGCTTCAAGGTCAAATTGAAGACGTTGACACTCAAATCGAGGACTTTAAAGATAAAATTATCGAACTCCAAAAGGAGGGTATGCAGGATTATCTCGACTTTGAGCAGAAGGTCTATGATGCTATTGTTAATCGTCAGCAAAAACAAATTGATAGTTTTCAGGACCTCTCCGATAAGATTCATGACTCAAACGCCAGAATTCTTGACAGTCTTCAGAACTCAATTGATCTTCAGCGTCAGATAAGAGATAATACTAATACTGAAGAAGATATTAATGAAAAAGAAGCTCGGTTAGCTTATCTTCGTCGAGATACCTCAAATGGGAATCTTTTGGAGATTAAACAGCTTGAAGAAGAGCTAAAAGAAGACCGTCAAAACTATGAAGATACTTTAGTTGACCAGCAAATAGAAAAACTAACCAAGCAAAATGACGATGCTCAAACAGCGCGAGAGCGTCAAATTGAATTAATGCAGGCACAACTGGATTATGCTTCTGAAAATGGAAATTATTGGAATGAAGCCTATGGTTTAATAAGTAGTGGTTTTAAAGCAGATGGTTCACTCAACCAGGCATCTCAACTTTGGAATCTGCTTAAAAAGGATGAAGGCTGGAAGGGAATGAGTAAATTTGGAAAGCTTAATTGGCAAGAAGAAATTTCAAAGGCAATTCTCACAGCAAGTCAAGGTTTTGCTAACTGGAATATGTATAAAGCCAAAGAAGTTGACAAAAAACTTACTACTAAAAATGGTATCACTCTCAAATATGATGGAAAGAATTGGAAAGATTCAAAAGGGAGAACCTACACAGGGGTTGATTATAATTCTACCCTTGGAGGCTTCACTTATACTGGTATGACTAAAACATCATCAAAAAATAAAAGTAGCTCTTCAAGTAGTTCTAAAAACAAAGGGAGCGGGACGAAGAAGGTCAATAAGAAAATTTCTATTGGAAGTAGAGTCCGCGCAAACGCTAATAGCCTTATTTATTCTAGTTCTGATGGGAGTGGTGGTGCTCCTCAATATTATGCTAATGACCCAGTATACACTGTACTTGATGAAAATAATGGATATTATTTAACTCGTTATCATAAATTAAGATCAGGAAATACAGGTTGGTTCCGTAAACGAGATTTAACAACTTATAAAACTGGTGGCATCGCAGATTTTACTGGCCCGGCCTGGTTAGATGGAACCAAGTCCAATCCTGAACTTATTTTGAACGCACGTGACACCGAGAACTTCATTGCGCTAAAAGATATTTTAAGTTCTATTATGGATCGAAAGGGTCTACAAAACAATACCCAGTCTGTTGGTGATATGTATTTCAATATTGATATAAATGTTGATGAATTAAGTAATGACTATGATGTTGAAGACCTAAGTAAGAAAATCAAACAAGAGCTAACAGATAGTGCGATGTATCGTAATGTAAATTTGGTGAATTTCATCAGATAATTATAAAGCCATAATGGTTTCTTCACTTACCCTTAGAGAAATTTGAGGAAAGGAGGAAACCATTATGGCTATTGCGCTAAAAGGAGATTTTATTGGCTTTTCTTTTAATGGATACCGTTCCGAAGATTTAGGAATTGTGCGGGTAAGTGATGGTAGTAGGTATAATGAAGATTTAGTTCCTACCGCTCAAGACAAAACCGTACAAGTTCCTGGAGGGGACGGTTTTTACTATTTTGGGAGCGATTATACCCAAAGAGAGTTTAGTATAAATATTGCTTTTGATGAATTAACAGAGAAGCAATTTCGAGAATTACAGCAAGTTTTTGGAACGAAAGAACTTGGAAAGCTAATTTTTGATGAAAGACCCTATAAGTATTATATGGTAAAATCTGGGAAACCGCAGTTGAAGTATATTTGCTTTGGGAAGGACGGAGAGGCTCGAATTTATAAGGGAGAAGGAACTTTAACCTTTACTGCTTATTATCCTTATGCTAAAAGCGTTCATAAGTTTTTAAGTGAATTTAAGGATGATATTTTTAAAAATAAAAATGAATGGAAAAGCTCTATTAATTTATTAGAATCTAAAGGTAACTATGATACTGCCATTTCGGATAAAACAAAGCCTACTGCTTACACTATAAATCTATATAATCCAGGAGATTTAGAGACCGATTTTATTTTAAGATTTAATTTTAAAGGGGATCAAATTGGTGGTTTTGATTTAAAATTACAAAAAGATAATACAAACTATGGTGAGTTGGCTTTTTCTACTATAACCAAATTTTCAAAAGACAATGCTTTTCAAATTAATACAAAAACTAATTTAATTGAGGGGCTTTCAGGCAATGATGAAGATGGATATAAGCTAACTGGAACACTTTATAATAAATATGTTAAACTGGGAGATTTTTTTAAAATTCTCACAGGGGATGGTTATACTCTTAACGTTAATTATATTGAAAATGCTTCAGCTGTAGTAGCGCCAACAATAGAGTATGATTATATTTACTATTAAGGAGGCTTATTATGAAAAAAAATAAGTATGAGATAAGCCTATGGGAAGATAGATTAGTTCCTAAAAGTGAAATTGGGGGAAATATAATTCCCGAACACTACGAAGAAGAAAAAATTTGCATAATTGGCTCGGATACCATGACATCACAGGCGCGAGCCCTTGAACCGAAGCTTGTGAGAAATATAAATGGTACAAACAAATTAACTTTTAAGATATACTATACTTATATTGATAATGAAACTGGAAAAAAAATTCAGAATCCCTTCATTTCGCTTTTAACTAATGAAAGAAAAGTTAAATGTAAATGGGAAGATGAATGGTATGATTTTATTATTAAAAATATTCAGGAAGATAGTAATGGCAAAACAATTACCTATAGTTGTGAAGATTTGTATGTAAATGAGTTAAGTAAAACAGGTTTCAATCTAATATTTGACCAAGAGCTAAATAATAACCAAGGAACCGCGCAGGAGTTAGCCAAAAAAGTGCTTGAGGGAACTGATTGGACCGTTGATGTAGATAATAGTGACCACATATTACAAACTATTGAAGAGCCCCTTTATCAAGCAAAGGTTAGAGAAGAATTCAAGGCACAGGATAAAGAAAAAAATGAGATAACAGTATTAAAAGATTCTATTATTTATATCTTTTATTCAGTTCTTCAAGAGACTACTTCTTCCCGTTTTTTTCAATTTATTTATAATGAAAATAATAGCTATGAAGCTGAATCAAATAGCCAGGTTCTAAAAGAAAATAACTGCTACTCAGTCGATATAGCGAATTGGGAAATATGGTCAAATACGTATCTAACAATAGAAAAAGATTTATCTAACTATCGAGGAAAGCGTTTAGTTCGTCAACAACTTCAAGAATTTAATAGTGCACTTAACAGAAACTGCTATGTCTATAAAGACGGAAATAAAAAAATTCTTGGTTATACAACTGTTGAATATAAAGACCCTACCGTTGTAACAAATCTGATTTCTAATCCATCAGATTTTTTAAATACCGAAGGATGGGGCGGACCTTCCTGGACGCTATATCCTCCTTTTAGTAAGAAAGTTCCTCCT
>OJAW01000214.1_pt1 | contig 44751 bp, 36 predicted proteins | sample 1589151 | NCBI WGS metagenome assembly OJAW01 (sample SAMN03283290) | human gut metagenome | biome: human-associated habitat; material: feces | host: Homo sapiens | place: Peru | collected 2012
TGCCGGGGCAGCCGCAGGGCAGGGTCATGCCCTCCTTCCGCATTTTCCGCTGCTTATTTTCCATGACGGCCTGCTCGTCATAGGCCGCCGCCTCCCGCTCCACAAAGGTGATGGCCCCGGTGGGACAGGCGGGCAGGCAGTCACCCAGCCCGTCGCAGTAATCGTCCCGCATCAGCTGCGCCTTGCCGTCCACCATGGCGATGGCGCCCTCGTGACAGGCGGCGGCGCAGGCACCGCAGCCGTTGCATTTTTCCTGATCGATCTGGATGATCCTTCGAATCATTTTGATACCCCCTTGCGGTTTCTCTTGACTTTGTGATTATATTCTACTATCATAATTTATGAAAGTCCGTTGGCACACCAACACGGAGGCAAAAAAATATGCAGATCAATTTAGCAAACACACGGCTTTTTCGCGGAATGGAGCCGTCGGACATTGAGGAAATGCTCGGTTGCCTGCACGCGAAGGAGCACGCCTTTCAAAAGGGCGAGATTATTTTCCCGGAGGGGACTGCCACGGAGCAGATCGGCGTGGTGCTCTCCGGCCGGGTCATCATTGAAATGGGAGACGTGTGGGGCAATAACAGCGTCCTGAGCAGCATCGGCCCCGGCGGCGTCTTTGCGGAGGCGTACGCCTGCGTGCCGGGTGAGCCGCTGATGGTCAACGTCACCGCCGCCGAGGATACGCGAGCGCTGCTGATGAATATCAGGCGCGTACTGGAACCCTGCGCCAATGTCTGCCCGCGCCATGTACGGCTTGTGCGGAACCTGCTGACGCTTTGCTCGGAGAAAAATTTGCAGCTCTCCCGCCGGGTGCTGCACACCGGCCCCAAGTCCATTCGAAAGCGGCTGCTGTCCTACTTTTCAGAGTGTATCAAGCGCACCGGCAGCTATTCCTTTGATATCCCCTACAACCGCCAGCAGCTGGCGGATTATCTCAGCGTAGAGCGCAGCGCGCTTTCCAACGAGCTGTCCCTCATGCAGCGAGACGGGCTCATCCGGTATGAGAAAAACCATTTTGATGTTATGGAGCAAATTGATGGTTAATGTAAAGGAGGTCGCCGATGAATATCAGAAAGCGAACGGGCGAAGTTGTCCCGTTCCAAGAAGAAAAGATCCTGAACGCCATAAAAAAGGCATTTTCCGGCCAAGGGCAGGAGATAGACGACCGGGCGCTCGATGAAATGCTGTCTGTCGTGCTCAAGCGCCTGCCGGAAAACAGTGGGCTGACCGTGGAGCGTGTACAGGATGAGGTGGAGCGCGTACTCATGGAGTGCGGACACTATGAGGTGGCAAAGGCATATATCCTGTACCGTGAAAAGCGCGCCGCCCTGCGCCGCGTCCGCGCAGACCTCGCCCGCGAGGTGGGGGATGATGCCCTTGAGGACGTCCTACGGCAGATCCAGAAGGATTTCGAGGAAGAGGTTTATCCCCTCAGCGCCTTGCAGCTGAAATTTGAGAGCTTCTGCAAGCCCGCCATGACCACGGATGCGAAGATGGAAGCCCTTACCAAGGCGGCGGTGGAGCTGACCACGGTGGAGGCGCCCAAATGGGAGTTCATCGCGGCACGGCTTTTGAATCACACCTTTTCCAAGCGCAATGCCTCGCGGTGGACAGAGCGCGGTGTGAAAGGCATGTATGAAAAGCTCCGCTATCTGACGGATAAGGGGCTGTACGGCGACTATATCCTCGCCCGCTATTCCCGTGAGAAGATCGACACTGCGGAGGGCTTTCTATGCCCGAAGCGGGACACACTGTTCACCTATTCCGGCCTTGACCTGCTGCTCAAGCGATACGTCATCCAGTCCCGCAGCCGTGAGCCGTTGGAAACGCCGCAGGAGATGTTCCTGGGCATCGCGCTCCACCTTGCCATGAATGAGGCCTCTGACCGCATGGGCTGGGTCAGGCGGTTTTACGATATGCTCAGCCGCATGGAGGTCACCATGGCCACCCCCACCATGTCCAACGCGCGAAAGCCCCATCACCAGCTTTCCAGCTGCTTTATCGACACGGTGCCGGACAGTCTGGACGGCATCTACCGCTCCGTTGACAATTTTGCAAAGGTGTCCAAGTTCGGTGGAGGCATGGGCCTGTACTTTGGCAAGGTACGGGCCACCGGCAGCGCCATCCGGGGCTTTCAGGGGGCGGCGGGCGGCGTCATCCGCTGGATCCGGCTGGTCAACGACACTGCCGTTGCCGTGGATCAGCTGGGCATGCGGCAGGGCGCAGTGGCGGTCTACTTAGATGCGTGGCACAAGGATCTCCCTGAGTTTTTGCAGCTGCGCACCAACAACGGCGATGACCGCATGAAGGCGCATGACGTGTTTCCTGCCGTGTGCTATCCCGATCTGTTCTGGAAATTGGCGGAGAAAAATCTTGACGCGCCGTGGCAGCTCATGTGTCCGCATGAGATTCTCACCGTCAAGGGCTACGCGCTGGAGGACTATTGGGGCGAGGAGTGGGAGAAGCGGTATCTGGACTGCGTCAGTGACCCCCGCATCGAAAAGCGCACCGTCACCGTCAAGGACATCGTGCGGCTGGTGCTGCGCTCGGCTGTAGAAACCGGCACGCCCTTCGCCTTTAACCGCGACGCCGTCAACCGCATGAACCCCAACGGCCATGCGGGCATGATCTATTGCTCCAACCTCTGCACGGAGATCGCCCAGAATATGGCGCCCATCGAGCATATCAGCACCTCGGTACAGACGGAGAACGGCGACACGGTGGTGGTGACGGCCACCCGCCCCGGCGAGTTCGTGGTCTGCAATCTGGCCAGCCTCTCCCTCGGAAATCTTCCCGTGGAGGACGATGCCTACATGGAGCGCACGGTGGAGACGGCGGTGCGGGCACTGGACAACGTCATCGACCTCAACTTCTACCCGCTGGAATACGCCCGGCTCACAAACCACAAATACCGCAGCATCGGCCTTGGCGTCAGCGGCTATCACCACATGCTGGCAAAGCGCGGCATCCGCTGGGAGAGCGAGGAGCATCTCGCCTTCGCCGACGCGGTGTTTGAGCGCATCAATTATGCCGCCATCCGGGCGGACACGGCACTAGCACAGGAAAAGGGCTGCTATGCGCTGTTTGAGGGCAGCGACTGGCAGACCGGCGCGTATTTTGAGAAGCGGGGCTACACCTCCGACAAGTGGCGGGCGCTGGCGGACACGGTGTCTGCGCAGGGAATGCGCAACGCCTACCTGCTGGCCGTCGCACCCACCTCCAGCACCTCCATCCTCTCCGGCACTACGGCTGGGATCGACCCGGTCATGAGGCGCTTCTTTTTAGAGGAGAAAAAGGGCAGCATCCTGCCTCGCGTGGCCCCGGAGCTGTCGCTGGATACATGGTGGTACTATAAGGCGGCTCACCTCATCGACCAAAGCTGGTCGGTACGGGCCGCAGGCGTGCGCCAGCGGCACATCGATCAGGCGCAGAGCATGAACCTGTATATCACCAACGACTACACCATGCGGCAGGTACTGGCACTGTATCTGGATGCGTGGCGCAGCGGCATCAAGACGATCTACTACATCCGCAGCAAGTCCCTTGAGGTGGAGGACTGCGAAAGCTGCGCGTCATAGGGAGGAGCAGTACCATGGTAGAACTGAAGAAGAAGCCACTTTTCAATCCGGAGGGCGACATCGACGTGCGCCTGCGGCGGATGATCGGCGGCAACACAACAAACCTCAACGATTTCAACAACATGAAGTATCCGTGGGTCAGCGACTGGTACCGGCAGGCCATGAACAATTTCTGGATTCCGGAGGAGATCAATCTCTCGCAGGATGTGAAGGACTACCCCCGCCTGCTGCCGGCCGAGCGCACGGCCTACGACAAAATTTTAAGCTTTCTCGTCTTTCTGGACTCCATCCAGACGGCGAATCTACCCAACATCGGCGCGTATATTACCGCCAACGAGGTCAATCTCTGCCTCTCCATTCAGGCGTTTCAGGAGTGCGTCCACTCCCAGAGCTACAGCTATATGCTGGACACCATCTGCTCCCCCGTGGAGCGCAACGACATCCTCTACCAGTGGCGAACGGACGAGCATCTGCTGCGCCGCAACACCTTTATCGGGAACTGCTACAACGAGTTCCAGGAGCAAAAGGACGCCCCTACGCTGCTACGCGTGATGATGGCCAACTTCATTTTGGAAGGCATCTATTTTTACAGTGGCTTCATGTTCTTCTACAACCTCTCACGCAATGGCAAGATGCCCGGCTCGGCACAGGAGATCCGCTACATCAACCGGGACGAGAACACCCACCTGTGGCTGTTTCGCAACATTATTTTGGAGCTACAGAAGGAGCGGCCGGAGCTGTTCACGGCGGAAAACGTGCAGGTGCTTCAGGAAATGATGCTGGAGGGCGTGGAGCAGGAGATCGCGTGGGGGCATTATGTGATCGGCGATGACATCCCGGGGCTGAACCGCCGGATGGTCACGGACTACATCCGCTATCTGGGCAATCTCCGCTGGACAAGCCTCGGGTATCCGGCGCTGTATCCCGGCTATGAGAGTGAGCCGGAGAGCATGACATGGGTCAGCCAGTACGCCGACGCCAACATGGTCAAGACGGATTTCTTTGAGGCGCGCAGCACCGCCTACGCCAAGAGCACCGCACTGGTGGACGATCTATAAGGGATAAGGAAAGATAATGTACAATACTCTCCGTCAGCAGAAGAAAACTGCATGACCGAGAATGTTTCGTCACTTCGTTCCGTCAAGGTGGCTACACCCCATTGCACCGCTTATGCGGTTATTCCCTGTGGACTTGCCGTCCGCAGAGACGGTTTTGAGATGGAAAAAGACGCGGCTGGCTGCCGCGCCTTCAACCGTAATTATTATTGTAGGAGGGAGTTGTAAAAATGCAGAGCTATAACATAAAGGATTATTCAGTCGAATTTGATAGAACCGCAACAGTTGATTGGTATGAAAAATATGAAGGTTGGGGCTGTGATTGTGGTGACTGCCAAAGCTTTTTAGCATGGGTCAGGCAGAAACAACTTCCACCTGCAGTAATAGAATTACTCCAAATTTTTGGAGCGTTGCCGGAAAAACCGACCTATGTATGTGAGCTATCTCCAACTGCGCGGGGGCATCTTTATCAATTCAATTATCGTGTGGTCGGCTGTATGCTGAATGATCCTCACCCACATGAATCTATTGGATTTGACTGGGGTTCGGTATACTGTGGACATGAAGATGATCCATATGCTGCTCCGGATTTTCCTGAACCAAACTTTGACCTTATGTTTTTTATGGATATACCATTCAACACCAGCAAGAAAAACACTGCAAAGAAAGGAACATTATGATAAAAAGATAATATCAAGTACAGTTATTTTGCTTCTTTCAATTTTATATTTGGATTATTTGACACGATAATGTACAATAACTGCGCAAATTGAAAACCGCATAAAGATAGAATAATTGAGGGTTGCTCAATAATAGTTAAGCCCCAAAACGGCCCTCTGCCAATAAAAAGGCAGAGGGCTTAAATTCAATCTAATGTTAACAGCTGAATATAGAATCAGCTCAGCAGCTTTGCCTTTATGCTGCTCTCCTTTGCTTATCTATCGTACAACTGCTCTCAAACCTTTTTTGCAGAATGTAGCAATCACTCCTTCTTGATTGCTACTTCTATCGATTTTTGCAATTAAACAAATCATTTTCCCTCTCGAACCTGTTTCCCTCCCTCAAGCCATATTGTTTTGTCAGCAATTTGAGACACTTCATCATTATGAGAAACGACGATTATTATTTTTTCTTCTTTTATTGATATTAAATACTCTATGAGCCGCTTTGTAGTGATGGTATCTAAGGCTGACGTCGGTTCATCTAATAATAAGACATCGGGGTTCTTTATGATTGCTCTTAAAAGAGCAATCTTTTGCTTTTCCCCACCAGATATATTACTTGCATTTTCATACAGAAAGGTGTCAAGCCCTTGTGGTAAATTATTAAGAAAGTCACGTAAGCCCAAAATATCAATTGCTTGTATAATATTTTCGGCGTTGAGTTCGTCTTGGTTTAACTGCATATTATAAGAAATAGTATCTTCGAACAAAACAGGGTTTTGCTCAAAAATCCCCATGTTTCTTCGCCTTAAAGAATACATATCTATTTCTTGCAGGGATAGATTGTTAATTAAAATATCTCCTTTATACTCATCCACATATAGTCCTATGAGAAGGTTTATAAAAGTACTTTTTCCTGATCCGTTAAACCCACAAATTGAATAAATGTGACCAGTTTCAAAACAAACATTAAGATCAGAGACAATTGTTTTGTTGTTCTCACTTAGACTTAATGATTTGGTGCATATAGTTTCTATTTTATTCAACTCGATCTTTCCCACAGTTTCAACCGGCATGGACATAATACCGTTAAGCCGTTCGTAGGAAACTCTTGTTTCTTGCACACTTTTTCCAAGCGAAAAAAAGTATCTGACCGACGTCATCATCAATGCAAAATAACTCGATATGATAGTAAAATTTCCAACACTCAGTTTCCCTGCAACTACTTGATGGCCGCCGTATATGAACAAAAACACTTGTGCAATTGATAGTATGAGTGTGTCTATGGCAGAAAAGGAGTAGGATACTTTTTGATAACCATACGCGCAACTTAGAGTTCGAGTAAAAACCTGATTCAATCTGTTTGAGAAACTATCAAACAAACTGAAAACCTTTATCTGTTTTATAAATGAAATCTGTTCGTTTAGCCTCGAAAAATAATCTGTTTGGCTTTGTTTCAATTTCAATCCACGGTCAAAAAGCTTTTGCTTAAAAATGCTGTATGCCAAAGAGTAGCAAGGTATTAAAACAAACAAAACCTCCGCAAGTATCATATTAAAAGACGCTATTATGGCAAACCCTATAAATACTGTTATTACGTTGATTACAATATTTTGACATAGAGAGATATAAAAGGTTATTAAGGCATTTGAGTCATTATTAACTCGCTGATTAAGCGCTGCCGTGTCTTGGTTTTTAACAAAAGAATAACTAACTCTTTGTAAATGAGCAAGGGCACTCTTGTTTAATTCATACGAAATGGTTGTCTGAAGTTTTATATACAGTCGATTGGTCACATAACCAATTATTACTCCGCTCAGAGTTATTGCGACAAAAACAGCACAGTATTTGATAATATTTGCTTCACTACTGCTAGATATAAGAGAGTCAATAAAATTTCCGGTGATATAAGGGGAAGCTAATGATTGCAAGCCTAAGAAAACGCAAAGAAAAATGTATAACGTCAATAATTTCCTGTGCGCTTTGACATATTCTCTGCATAGCTTAAAAATCCCTTTCAAATTAGCCACCCCATCCTATCACTTTTTGGCTTGCATGGTTTCTATAGCAAAACGTATGATTTGTTGCTCTAAAACACCCTTGATCTTGAAGCAGCCTTTTGCATGATAGCTATTTTCTTTATTGTAGCTCACAGCTCCACATCCGCCACCGCAAGAAGGCAAATATACACACTCCCTACACTCACTATCCTCTATCGGGGTTTTAGACATCCAATCGAAAAATGCATATTTTACGTTTATGATGTTCCCATTTGCATCTAGCTCGCCCATCTTGTGTTCTTCCATGCCCGCATGTTCCCAACACTTGAAAACACCACAGTCTGGAGTGATAGTAAACTGAGAATCAGCGTATAATCCACAATAGATCCACCTTAGATATGGCCTTGAGTAAATCTTGAAGCCGTTTGCTTCCGAAACAGTCCACAAATATGAGAGTGTATCTCCTATTTCACTATCAAGTAAACAGTTTTCCGAATAAGAGGAGCACGCCTTTGTTGATCCTCGTACAATTCCAAAGTCAACGGAGCATTGAGTAAGATTCTCATTTTGTTTCCCAATATACTCTAATAGCTTCTCGGTTTCAAGCAGATTTGTTTTGTCAACATTAATTCTTATAACAGTCCTTATCTGAGGATGGAGTATCAATCGTTTTATAGCAGCAATGACATCATCAAATGAAGCCCGACCACCTTTATAAGGACGCCTTGCGTTGTGAGTTTCAGGCAAACCATCTAATGTGATTTGCACCATCGAACAATTAAAGGTAAGCAATTTTTTTATAGTTTCCTCATCAAGCAAAGTGCCGTTTGTTATGACACCACACGAAAACGTAATATCTCTTGCGGCACAATAACTACTAAGTTCTTCAAGAATACAGAACCCTCTCCCTATATTCATCAGAGGCTCACCGCCAAACAGGTTTACATACATAGTCTTAGGTCTTCGCCGTTCAGCCTCATTTTTCATAAACATTATGTAGCGATCGGCCTGATCATCTGACATCGTTTCTGTCATTGTTCCTGCACCTTCATAACAATAAATACACGCAAAATTACAAGCCCAGGTCAACAGCACAGTTGAAGATACGACATCTGCTGAAAACTTGGCCTTTCCATGAAAGTATGAAGCAATCCGCCTCTCGTCAACAGTGTCATCTACAACAATACCACACTTCTGAAACGCTTGTAATGTTTCGTCGTCAAGTTGGCCGACATCTTGAGATCTTATGCTTTCGCATACTTCATCGGTAATATAGAAACTATGACCAGATAAAGTATTAAACAGAATGGTTTTCTTTGCATCAGGATCGAAAACTTCAAGGTTGTATCTTGAAAACTTCATACTAAAGCCCTCTCTTGATAAAAGTATAGCTGTTTAAGCCGTTCTACCGACTTGATTCGCTTCGCAATGCTGTTGGGAGTGTTAACCGATAGGTATTAGCTTCCGCTGTCTCCCTCTCCAAACGGGCCCGGAAGCGGTGTGAGGTTGAGGAGACAACCGTCTGCAACGCATCCGTTGATCGGACAAGCATTAACGACACATCCCGCCACAGCACAACCGTCAACACCGCAAACATTTGCACCGCAACCAGCAGCACCACAAGCATTTGCAGCACATCCGCCATCAAGAGGACAAACCGCCGCGGGGCAAACACCTCCTGTGGGAGAAGCACTGTTGTTATATCCATTTCCAATGTATTCAGCGCCCATCATTCCATCTCCTTTCTGTCAGGATTTATCTGCAAAAAACATCACAGAAAACAGCTATACTTGTTACAAAGCGAATCCCTGCCCTGTTTTTTGTCACATAATATAACAACTATTCCGTTTATTCAGAAGATTCAAAATTAAAGCTAAAACTACCTTTATGTCCTTTTGCACGAACTATAACGGTTACCTTTTCGCTCACGTACATATCGTACTCTCCAGTATCAAGATTTTCCTCTTGAAAAACAACATCTCCACCAGCGTTCTTAACTTCAATCGAAAGGGTTCCACTCTCATTTTTTACATTTATATGTAAAAGGTTGTCCGATGATCTAGGACGCAACGTATGCTGCAAGGTTCCGTCCAAAAGGGCGTATGATGCTGACCAATCATGCCACCCCCCTTTGTCGACATATCCAACTCTCGTTGCGTTTCTTGTGGTTCCGATGCCGATATAACGAGTCACCACTATCAGAACAATAACGACAGCAACAATAAGAATGGCACTCCCTGCATTTTTGGGTTTGATTTTCATAACTTACCACTCCTTAATTTTTAATTCTTTCTTTTGATTATATATTTGCGCTTGGTACATAATTACTGGTAAAAGCGACAGAATCGTCAGCGATCCACATATATAGGATGTATTAATGATAGCTAAAAGGAGCGTGGAGAGGAAAACAAACAACCACGGATTACGCAGGGAGCCATAGTATGCAATCTGATCCTCATAAGAAGTATGCAGATTAAAAGGCTTGTTGTCGCGTTCTTTTTCGACAATTAAAATCTCTCTGTTGAATGTCGTTGCATTTGTAGAAATCTGAGCGCCTTTTTCTGCCCATGGCCGGTAACGAATTTTCCCTATCGAGTAATTTAAGTTAATGTTTTTATAGAATACGGTGTAGCCGATGTCTTCTAAAAAGCTACGGTAACTCAATGAGTCCGTTGGACTTTTTTGCCCAACAAACTCAACCCGATACTCATACTGCCCAGAAGGGCATTCCTCGAATTCATAAAGAAACTTTTTAACTCGTTTTATTCGGAAGCCTTTCATTGCCATCTTGTTTAGCCACCGTTCTTGACTTGTAAGTAGCCCTCCGTAATAGCGACAGCACCGTTTAGCCATGATCCTTTCCTCCTATAATTTGAGCAGCTATGTGAGATGTCTCCCTCAACCGAAAGAGTTCTTTCTCCGCAACTTTTTTTCCTAAAGAAGTTATTACATATTCTTTTTTTCTTTCCTCATCATTTTCAAATGAAATAATCCATCCTTTTTTTTGCAAAGCAGTGAGTGCTCCATACAGTGTTCCAGCACCAAGCAACAAACGCCCGCGTGTTATTCCTTCGATAAACTGCATAATTGCATATCCATGCCTTGGAGTATACACAGATAATAAAATAAAGAAGGTCACTTCTGTTAGCGCACCGCCCTTCACATTGTCTCTCAACTTAGTCGTCCCTTCCTTCACAGCCCATGTTACATTTACTGTATTATATCACTAACCGATATAGACGTCAATAAGTATAGTTGCTTTTTCATATTTGAGCCACCAAGAAAAAGTGTCAATAAAACAAAAAGAGCACTCGATAAAACGCTTTATGGCATATTTCAAACTCTGAGAAGCTTTTGAAGTACTTTAAGAATTACGAGAAATCCAAGCGGCGGTCACCGAAAAAACAGGAGGTATTTTACGAAGTGTACCGCACGGAGTCGACACCTTACAAAGCCGCAGGACGCTATTTTGCTCCACCGTTTAGCATTTCCTCCTAATATGCTAAACTTCCTTGGCTGGCTTATACACCGTTTAGGATCTTTATATTCCCCATCACCAAAGTGCATTTTAACCGCCCGCAGACTTTGTTTCCACCCCTTCTTCTCCGCCTGTTGCTCCTTAGTCACAAAGTTTTTCACTGCCCCGAAAAAATTCCTCTTGCAAAAGCCCTAACAGTAGAATAAAGAATCAGCCCAGCAGCTTTGCCTTTATGCTGCTCTCCTTTACAAACGGGTCCGACCAGAAGCGGGAATCATAGGAGTGGTTGGCATTGTCGCCCTGAACGTAATAACAGTTTTCCGGCACAATCAGCGTAATGCCATTCCGAACGACAGCTTCGCCGCCGGATGCCGTAATTCGCTTTACAAGCAGCCGGCCATCCTGTTCAAAGATGATAATATCCCCATCGGTCAAATCTCCGTACAGCCGTGTCCCCAGAATAAATGAGTCTTTCTTCAGTGTCGGTTCCATAGACTCAGTCGGGACATACCCGACAAAGAGCACTGTTTTCATAAGGACAAGCAGCAGCAGTGAGGACAGGATCGGGATAAGCAGCCAGCGGTTATTCTTGAAGAGTTCCATAACTTCCTCCAAAATGCAAAACCCGCCCTCCGCAGTGTTTATACTGGGGAGGGCGGGTTTGCTGTATCGTTTTCAATTGTGCATAAATCAGAATGCCGCAAGATCCGAATGCGACCTGAGATATTTCCTGGTGCGGGAGATTCGGGCGGCGACACATTTGTCGCTTTCCCCGAGTATGCTGCCGATTTCCGCGTGGGAATAGCCCTCGGCGCTGAGACGGATCGCCCGGATGCCTTTCGCCATCGCCTCGGAAGCGTTGGCCTCCAGTCGGTCGAGTATCATACTCAGTTCGTGATGCTCGTCTAAACTATCTTCTTTACCGAGCACCTCCGGGAGCAGTTCGCACTCCTTTGCCGCCCGACGGTTGGCATAGATCAACGCCGTGCATATCTCGTTCCAGATTAGCCTGTATGCATACGTAGAGAAGCATCCGCCTTTATCACTGTATGCCGCCTTGCAAAGGCCAATGCAGCCGATCTGATAGAGGTCATCGTAACTGTAGATACTGTTTTGACCGGGATTATGTACCTTGTCCTTGATCACCTTCCCGACCAGCCCGAGGTTTTGCTCCACTTTTCTCTGCTGGGGTTGTGTAAGCGTCATGATGCTTCTCCTCCTTTGCATGGGCGAAATCCGGCCGGCTGTTGTTTCCCGCGCCGCTCCAGGAGCTTCTTGCTTTCGGCGATGACCTCGTTGCAGTAATATTCACCGAGAAAGCCAATGTGAGCTTTGGAAAGCGGTACCTGCAGAAGCCCTGCCAGCCACAGGTAGGCATCCTGCTTGCTCATCAAACCGCTTAGATATAGTTGGTCGAAATAGTGGTGCGCCTGATTCCGAAGCGTGCGCAGCTCGCGGTTAGCCAATGTGCCGACGGGGATATTTGTGCCCGGATGGGTGCGGACATAAGCGTCACACCGCGGATAATTGCTGCAAACATAGAGCATGGTATGGCTGTGGTTCTCATGGTAGATGCCGTCTGCGGAGCGCAGCACAACGGTGCCGCCGCAATACTGACAGCGCATGGCGGACGGGTTGATTCCTTTCTTCTTTTTCTTGTGTTTCACGGTTCCTTTCACCTCCGTCAGGATATAGAGAAAGGCCGGAAAACTGCATGAAAACCAAGGACGGCAAAGTCGGTTTCTACATACCGAGCACGTTCCTGTCATCAAAGCAGCTTTCCGGCCAATGAGTTCAGTTGTGGCTTGCACCGTATGGATCGCTCAGTGCGCAAATCCGTAACAGTTTCTCTCCCGCGGGGAGAGTCTAACTCCGGGAGCTCTTCCGAAGTACTGAAAGCCTGAGTGCAAGCCCCTGCCACGGTTACAGCTTAGCATATCAGGATCCAAAAGTCAAGCCCTAAAGTAATGTTTTTAATTATTTTATTATAATATTTCTTAAAGTTTTGTATTTTGCGATTCAGAATCAGTCTGGTGGAAAGAAACGCCTCTCCAAACTGCCCGCGCTCTCCAGAATGGCGATGTCAATATTCGTATTCATCCTCGTCATCGTCCTCATCGTCCGGATCATACGGCGAGCGTTCTGATGGGCGCCGGTTCCGAACAAAGCGCATGGCGACCAGCGAACCTGCCGCAAGAAGGAGCCCTCCGCCAAACAGGATAATGTGCATCACGGGAATCCCGCCGACGGTAGGACGGTCCGAATCCTGCTCTTGCACATTCTGCGAAGCGGCGTCCGCGTTCTCCGCACTGTCTGTTGTCAGCGGCTCCTGTTCTTGTTGCGTCACATCAGGACTTGGGATATCGCCCGGCGCCGGCACGGCGGCATTTGGAGTCAGGCAAGAAAGGACGTAGCTGCCGCTATTGCCCAGCTCGGTTCGTAAAATCCCGTCCTGCCCCACGGCAATCGTGCCCGGATAAAGGCCTGCATCCGTCTTGAGCTGGAATTCAACGCCCGCCCATTGGGGGCCAAGCTGTACCTCAAGGATGACGGGCTGCGCGACTTGAAGCTCCGTACCGTCCGTGTCATCGCCGGTAGCATAGACAACACCTGTACACATGAGGATGCAGCACAATAGCGCCAGCATTACGCCGATGCCTGTTTTCATCTTTTTCATAATGACCTCCTGTAATTTGCATAGAAAAAGACGGCCTGATTTCTCAAGCCGTCCTCTCTGATGCTGTATTTTGTTTTTACTTGATCGTGTCCTTGAGCGCCTTTCCCGCCTTAAAGGAAGGGGATTTGCTGGCCGGGATCTCGATCGTTTCCCCGGTAGCCGGGTTTTTGCCCATCCTCGCGGCGCGCTCCTTCACTTCAAAACTGCCGAAGCCGACCAGTTGGATCTTGCCGTCGGTTTTCAGTGCTTCCGTGATACCGTCAAATACGGAATTGACCGCTATTTCCGCGTCCTTTTTGCTGAGATTGGCCTTTTCAGCCACATAAGCGACAAGCTCTTTCTTTGTCATAGACTTTATTCCTCCTTCTGCACTCGTTTACAACCGTGCACCAATTATCCTTTGGTCTGAGCGCAGTCAGTCATAGCCTCACGAGTGATGTGGGTATATTATAGCATGAAGAATTCTGATTGCAATGCTCTTTCCATGCTGCGTGTCAACTATGCCATTCCGGTTTTTGAATTAAGCTTGATTTTTTCACAGTATTCGGCTATAATAATACTTGATATTAAATCAGCCGAAACGAGGTGATTTCAAATGACATACATCAGAAGGCACGCGGAGACCACTGTGGAGGAGCTGGCAAAGATGTTCGGTGCAATCCTTGTCGCCGGTCCGCGACAGGTGGGAAAGACGACCATGCTGCAGCGTATGACGGAAGGGTGCAACTATGTGACTTTGGATGATATTATCATCCGGGCAAGCGCTCAGGAACAGAGCGGAACATTCTTTAAGGATAATCCTCCGCCCGTGTTCGTCGATGAGATTCAGAAAGCACCTGAGCTGTTCCCTCAAATCAAAATGCTCATTGACCGGGATCATCGAAAAGGTCAGTTCTTCATGTGCGGCTCACAGCAGTTCCAAATGATGAAGGGAGTCAGCGAGTCTCTGTCGGGGCGCATTGGTCTTATGACGCTTCTGGGGTTCTCCCTGCGCGAGCGTTATGGTATTGCGTGCGAACTGCCGTTCCTGCCAACCGAAGAGTATTTTACCGTGCGCAAAAAACATCTTGCAGAAGTGTCCTATGACGATGTGTGGAACTCAATCCATCGCGGTTCTATGCCAGAGCTTTGCGAAAACCCGAACTTCGACTGGCAAATGTTCTACGGCGCCTATGTCCGTACCTATATTGAGCGAGATGTGCGCGACCTGTCTGAGGTGGGCGATACCGTAAAGTTTGCCCGGTTCATGACCGCCGCAGCGGCTTCCACCGGTCAACTTGTCAATCTGGCGTCTATGGCACGGGATGTCGGAGTAAGCCAGCCAACGGCAGAGCGGTGGCTTTCGATTCTTGTCGCTTCCAATATTGTATACCTGCTCAGGCCTTATTCAAACAACATTACCAAGCGCGCCATTAAGACGCCAAAGTTGTATTTTTTAGATACGGGGCTCGCAGCCTACCTCACGCGGTGGACTTCTGCCGATGTTCTGAAAAGCGGTGCAATGGCAGGTGCATTTTTCGAAAGCTTTGTGATTTCAGAAATCATCAAAAGCTATTACAACAAAGGGATCATTGATCCTCCGCTATATTTCTACAGGGACAAGGACATGAATGAAATTGATCTGCTGATCGAGGAGAATGGGACCCTTTATCCTCTGGAGATGAAAAAACACGCTGACCCGCAGAAAAAGGATATGGACGCTTTCGACCTCTTGGATAAGATCCCCGGTGTCAGGCGTGGTCCAGGCGGCGTGATCTGCCTTTATGACAGGCTGGTCTCATTGAAGGGTTCGGATCGGGTCATTCCCATCAACTATCTCTGACATCTGTACTGCCCGCAGGATTTTGTCCTGCGGGCAATTTTTCACTGGTTGAGCGTGGGTTTTGCTGTAAGCACCCGCATTTAAGGCATACGCCGCCCGACCATACGTGCCGGCATTCCCGGCCCGGGGACTGCTTGACGCCCTTCTTCTCACGATTCCGCGGCCGATTTCTTCTGCGCCTGTCGTTTTTCATATCGTTCCTCCATAACGAATCCGGGGATGTGCGTTCAAGCATATCCCCGGACAGGTGTTATTTACTTCTTCACGGCAATATGCTTGCCCGTTCTGCGCTTTTTCAGGTAGAAAAACGCTGTGCAGCCTACTCCGGTCGCCGCAAGCCCGAGCAGTGAGATCCAAAGCATAAGATCGGCGTCGTCTCCGGTCTTGGGAACATCCACCTTCGTCTTGTCGTTATGGATCTTTACCGTCAGCGTTTCATTTGCAACAAGCGTGATCTTGACGGGGTCTGCGATCTTGTACCCTTCGCTGGCGCTGTTTTTCAGCTCCGTGACGGTATACTCGCCGATGCGCAGCTTCTCGATGAAGATTTCGCCCTTGGCGTCGGTCGTAAACGTCATATCGTAGCCGTTGGCGCCGGTGATGCGGAACGCGAAGCCCTCTTTCTTTCCGTCGCTGGTGGTCTTAATAATCTTGAGGGAGCCCTTCAGAGCATGGTTGATAAAGCCCTTTCCGGCTTCGTTCTCAACGGTGTAGGTTTTTCCGTCGGTATCGATCTCCACATAGTAGGCTTTCTCGTCCGGAATAAAGCCCTCCGGTGCGGTTTTCTCCCTTACCAGTACGCCGCCGTACTCCAGATTCTTCATCCAGTAAACGCCGGCAGAGGACTCCTCCATGGTGCCGAGCAATACATCGTCCTTGTCCAGCGCCTTGTTCCCGTTAACATCACGGTAGACCTCGAATACCGCGCCGCTGAGTTTATTCTCGGGATAGTCTGCGTCATACTTCGTCAGTGTGACGCTGCCGCGGATAAGTTTGTTCGCAATCTTGATCTCAATGACCTGTCCCTGATCCTTGACCGTTACCGGGAACAGCTCTTCGCTCAGAACGAAGCCCTTGGGCTGCTCGATCTCGCGCACGAACCAGTTGCCGGCAGGGATCTTTTCGAAGCGGAATCTGCCATCCTCGGCGGATACGGCTGTCAGCAGTACGGTATCCTTCGTGAATCTCGTTTCAGATGCAGCAAACAGACCCATGACTGCACCGGAGAGTGGCTTATCGTTTGCATCAACCTTCAGACCCGAAACGGAGCCGTAGATCAGCTTATTCTCAATGGCTGCGCCCTCGTTGGCAATCAGCTTGACAAGCTTCTTGTCTTGCCCGGCGTAGTCAAACGACACCGGATACTTCGTATCGCCAAGCTGGTAATGGCTGTCGGTAGAGATCTCCTGCAGGTAGAAGTGTCCAAAGGGGAGATCCGTCTTGCACGTCGCTTTTCCGTCTTTATTCAAGGACACCATCTCGATCAGACCATCCTGCGGGATGCTGCTGCCATCGGCTGCCACAAGCTTCTCCGCAGCATAAAGGCCGAATGTAACGTGCGTGAGCTCGTCTCTTTGGCCAAGGCCGAACAGCTTATCCGTTTCCATGGTTTTTACCAGACTGATCTCCACACGCTGGCGTTCATTGTACATATCTGCCCGAAGCTCGGTGACCGTGACCTCCTGTCCGGCATATACCAGCTCAACCGTATGCGCTTCGGCCTGAAGCGCCATGCCGTGCGGAGCTTGCTTCTCGGTGATCACATACTTGCCAAGGTAGAGTGCCTTACTGGCGGCCATGCCGTCCGATTGCGTGGTGACGGTGTCTACGATGTCTCCGGCCTTTGCACGCAAGGTTCCGTCAGGGGTGTAAATATCCTCCGCGGCAGCGATATCAAAGACTGCTCCCGGAAGTCCGGTATTCTCATATACAGGCCGGAAGATGGCTCCCTCGTTTACAACGCTGCTGAAGACCTCGCCGGTCTTTTGGATGCGGATGACGCCTTTTTGCGCCATGTTGGACTTTGTAACTGTCACGACAGCCTCTGACCCATCCACGGCAAACGGAACCGGGACGGTATCCAGCACATAGCCATGGCAGGTTACCACCTCGATCAGCTCATAGCGGCCGTAGGGCAGCTCGCAGGGGAGCATCAGCGTGCCATCATCTGCGGTATAGAATGTGGAGATGGTCACTGGCGCCGGATAATAGACGGTCTGTGAAATCAGTTCGCCGGAGGTCAGGTCTCTGACCTGAAAGCCGATGCCTGCTGCCGGAATGATCTTTCCGGTCTCAGCATCGCGTTTTTCCACGCGGATAAAGCTGGTGATGGTCTGGTTGTTCAGGATATAGGAGTACAGGTGTCCGTTGGAACTGATGAATACAGTGAAGTCCGGAACAAAGGCCTGTCCTTCCTGTCCCTCGATTTGGTGTACGGTATAGCGGCCGTAAGGCAGATCCTTGGAAAGCGCTACGCCGTTTTCATCCGTCACGAGCAGATCGCGCTCGCTATCTTTGGCTGCGTCATAGCTTCCGGCATTTGAGAGATAAAGCTGGAACATCGCGCCTGCTTCCGGCTGTTCGATAATGCCTGCATTGCCGGAGGGGTTGAACTCCGCCGCCGGTACAGATCCGTTTTCGGGTTCTGGCTCCGCTTCATTCTGACCGGGAATCAGCGTATCGGCTGCTTCCGGCTCAGACTCGGCCGGCGTTTCCGTGTCGGTTTGATCGGGCATTGGGGTTTCTTCCGCTGCAGGTTCGGCTGCGTCCTTTGCATCAACGGAAGCTGCAGTTTCCTGCGCATCCTTCGGTGCGGCGGCGTCTGGGCTAACAAAATATGCGGAGCCTTCCGGTGTTGCAGGGATCTCGGCTTCTGTCTGCGGGGTCGGCATATTCTCGGGGGTTTCCAGTTCCGCATCAATATGCTTGATCAGGCGGATGCTGCCCTTGATTACCGTTTCGGTCACGGCGTTAGCCGTTGTATTGTGTTCAACCGTATACTGACCGGGCGCTGCACCAACGGCATGTTCCGTCGTATCGAGGAGGTACCCCTCCGAGGGTTCCATTTCACGGATCGTCCAGTCGGTATCGCAGATATACTCTTTGCTGGTGAACTGACCTTTGGCGTCTGTGTAATACACATCGACAAGCTTCCCGCCCTTGTAGATCCCGTATTTAGCGCCTGCCAGCGTGGCGTCGCCCTGCGGTGTTCCGGTTTCTGCGTCCGTCTTGGTTACGGTCACGGTAAACTTTTTGAGGATATTGGCAAAGCTGCGTTCTGCAACCCGGTTCCACTGGATAGATACCGACTGAGGATCAGGGATAACGTAACGAATGGCCGTATCGACCTCCTCGATGGTATATGGGCCGCCAATCAGGACATTACGGAACTTAGCCACGCCGGCGGAGTCCGTTACCGCATACTCATCGACGTTCAGGCCGGAAAGGGATTTGCCGTACAAGCGAAACTTTACGCCCTCAACGAATCCGTCTTCCGAAGTCTTGGTCACCTCCAAAGCACCGCGTTTGAGCACGTTGTTGAAGGTCACGGTCGAGGTCTGCCCACCGACAATGGTGACCTGCTGTGAAGTCTGGGGCGTATAACGCTCAATGTCCGCTTCTGTTACGGTATAGGTGCCGGCCATGAGCTCGGATACGTCAATCGTGCCGTCGCGGCCGGTAATCACAGTCTTGGTGATTCCGTTGCCGGAAATCGTGAAAGAAATGCCGGCCACAACGCCATCCTCGCTGGTCTTGACCAGGTGCATGACGCCGAGCGCCTCCATCTCAAGCCGAAGATAGGCGCTGACAGGGTCTGACACATTTTCGCCGTAGGTGACAACGTCCTGAATGCCGGCGCCTTTGTTGCCGTCCGTCCAGACGACCACACCGCTTCGCACGCCGTTGGTCTTGCTGGTGCTTACGCGGATATCGCCTGCAATCGGCATGTCAGAGGTGATTGTCAGGCGGTTCCCGCTTCGGGAGAAGCTGATTCCGGGTTCCGAGGAGCTGAACGAGAAGTTCGACAGCACTCCATTGGTATCCGTCAGTGTCACGGTATATCGCGTGCCGTCGTATTTGAGTTCATAGCTGCGTGCGTTGCCAATGCTTCGTGCGCAGAAGCTGGGGATCTCTGCGTGACTCTGCACGCTGGCGGCCATGGAATTATAATAGGAGCGAATTTGGCTGCGAAGCGGATGCTCGTCCCGGATATAACTCCAAACCGCGCTCTTCCCATAGCCGGAGGGATCCACCTTGTTGAAGCTTGCGTCACGCTCGCCGACAACCGTCTCCCAGACCAGCAGCTGCGTAGCGATTGCATGGCTGAGCGCAGCTGCATCCGAGGCGTTCTGAGAACGCCAGGATGTGGATACATTGCCCTGATAGCCATACTGCATGATCCTGCCAAGCAGGACCTTGATGGTATCCGGGGAAATGGTCGGATTGAGGTGGCTGGGGTAGTTTTCCCAAAATGTCTCATCCTTGTGGGAGAGAGTATCGCCGACATTTTGCCCGATGCCGGGCTCGATGCAATACGAGACTTGACCGTTATAGGTGCCGATGCTATGCACCGTTGTGTATTTGTTGTTGAGAAACCGCCAACCGCCCATCAGAGACGTGGCAGAGTGGCCCCACGCCGTCGCAGAGTAGTTGCTGTCACCGTCGCGTGGGAAATCCACCATGTAAGCGTCTACCGTCGTTGCGGCAAACACAGGTGTGCTGATAGACAAAAGCGTCATCATGCACATGAGCAGGGACAAGAATGCCGAAAAGGCTTTCTTGAGCGTTTTACGTTTCATCGGTCCTTTACCTCCTGTTTTTTTGCAGCAAAGAAGCGCACCGTTTCCGATGCGCTTCTCGCTGCGTGATGTGGTTTGGCTCAGGTGCAGCCGATATACAGATCGTATCACGCTTCTGTTCTCAGCTGCGCCCAAACGCAGAAATATATGATGCCGTCTGCTGCGTACAGTTCCAGCCGCGATTTGATATCCCGCACCGGATGGATGGATATATCTCCGGCGATAATGGGGATATCCCGGCGTCCTGTTGCGGTAGAGTCATAGGTGAAGCCAACTCCAACGCCGCAGTTTCGCGCAAATGCAGTTCGTTCATGGCCGGCTCTTTGAGTATGGCTGGTTCTGATTCCGGAGGGCTTGACGGCTGTAAGGTGTACTCCGGAGTGCCGCAGTATGGCTCCCGGCTCTCACTTGAGACTTTTCCCGGGTACTGCCGGGAGGCGGTGGGGTTGTCCGGTACGCGGATACGCACTGAGCATTACAGCAATATGCTCATCCTGCCAGATTGAAATAGCCACGATCCGCTTCGTCAACGCAGCGGCTGAGTATTTCAAAGAACCGTTCCGGCGTGAGCTCCGTATCCAGCCAGTGGGTAGCGCGATAGGAATAACAGCCGACGTCCTCGTTGATGGCGTGGCTGCCCAGCACGCTGTGCAGGTTCAGCTCGTTGGCAAGCTGCTGTTTTCGTGCGCCATCCGGGTTTCGGATCGCCTTAGCCAGGCAGACGACCAGTAGCGGGTGCAGCGGCGAGAACGAGATCTGCATATAGTAGCCGCGGTGATCCAGCGTCAGCGAAGTTTCGTCCTCCGCCTCCACCTTCATGTGGGACAGGATCATCCTGCGGGCTTTTTGCGCAAGATCCGTTCTTCTGACCTGCTCTGCGCGGGTCAGATCGTAATCAAGCATAGTTGTTCAACCTCCTTGTCATTTTCTGTTCGCTCCAGTCATCTCGGGGTAGCGATGTGTGTGATCGCGCCCCAGATTCGATTGGATTCGTTGTTGATGCCCAGAATCCGTACCGTTACGCGAGAGCCTCTGGGCGGGCGCCCGCGCTTAGGATAGCTGCACAGACAGTCGATGCCGCCGTCCAGTGAGACGAACACGCCGTTCATGTCCACCATACTGACAGTACCTACATAGCGGTTGCCCACAGAATAACGCCGCAGCGCCTTTTCATAGGGATTCTCGCCGGCCTGCTTGATGGAGGCGCTGACCCGGATACGGGTTCGGTCACTGCGGTCGATGCTCAGGATCTTAACCAGAATGCGCTGCCCGGGCTGAAAACTGTCCTGCGCATCCAGCATACGCTGATAGCTCAGCTCGCGAAGCGGGATGTAGACCTCCAGGCCAAACAGATCCACGAAGATGCCGGCACGAATGACGGATACGACGCGAGCTTCCGCACAGATCCCTTCGTAGAGCAGATTGTTTCCATCCCGGTCTGTACCGAAATAGTACGCGCGGCGCTTGGCGGACATAGCCTCAAGACGGCTGCCGACTGCAACGCCCGCCTTGGCGTCGATGCCCTTGATGATGTAATCCACTTCCGCCCCCAGGCGCTTGGTGACCATATAGTGCAGCACATCCTCCGGAAGCCTGCCACGGAAATCCTCCGGCGGCTCCACCGCCTCCTCCGCAGGAATGATTACCTTGATATCGCCATGATAAATGACTGCAAGAGAACGAGAGGGATGGTCAGCGGGGCGTTCGATGCCTTGAATGGTCCCGGTCAGGATCCGCTTGGTCTTTAAGGATTCTACTAGGTCCAGCAAATCGTTGCGGGCTTTGTCCGCTTCCGTTTCCACACTGGGGCGCTCGTCGATGGATACCACCGGCGACGCCGGTCTGGCAGCGGCGCGCCTGCGAGGCTTCTTCTCCGGAGATTCGACGCCGTCGGATGCATCCCCGGGCGGTTCTGCCGCCGCTGTGTCAGACTCACTTTTCTTGGCTCTTGGTTTTCTGGTTCGGCGGGCCGGCGGGCTCTCTTCAGGCTTTTTCTCCTCCAAGTCGGAATCGGTCTGGGACGCCGGAGCTTCCGGCGCAGTTAATTCATCGGATCCGGCCGGAAATTCTCCGGGAAGTTCAGTGCCCGATCCGGTCTGGGACACCGGTGCTTCCGGGGTGTTGCGCGCGGCGTCTTCGATCGGCATCCCTTCGGGATTCGCAGATTCGGAATCAGTCTGGCAAATGTCGATGAGATCAGCGTCTCCGGGTGTCCCTTCAGCGCTGAGCACTCTATCCGGCTCAGGTTCAGTTTCAGTCTGATGTAATGAGTGTTCATTGATGTTTTCTTCCGTCGCGGCCGCAAGAATTTCTTCTTCCGGGATCACCGCCGTTTTTTTCGTTGCCATTGTTTGATCCTCCGTTTCTTTTGTTTGAATATAAAAAGAGCGTCCCATTTCTGAGACGCCCATCTGCCGGTAATATGTATTATTTGTTCAGGATATACGCCGTAAGCAGCCTTCCCGTTATTTCCTCCTGCGACGTTCCTCGTATTCCAAGTGCCTTGAGGTCAATCGATTCTTCGCGCATTGCGGAAAGGAAGCCTTTCATATCATTGCGGATCGCTTGCGGCAAGTCAAGCGTATCATTTTCTCTCAACAGCATGCTGAGCCGGATCACGTCATTTTGGTGCTTCCGGATGTTTTTGCTGTCAACCTTTGCGCCGGCTTCCTTTCGCTGGCGAAGATCCAGCCACGCCTTGGCCTTGAATGGGATGAGGTGCATTGCGTCAAGAATCGGTATCCCATCTATTATGGTTTTCCCCTTGCGCAGGAATTGGTAATACGCATCATCCAGCAAAATCGCCGACAGGCTGGATATTTCATGGTCCAGTGGCAATGGCGTAAGTACCGCATCATCAGAAAGGGCAATTGCATCAGCGCGACGGGAAAACAGCTCTATCATGTAGGGATAATCCCGGCTCTTCGGATTCGTAAATCGGTAAAACTGCGGTTCGCCGGTACTTTTATTTCTATGCTCGTACCCTGCGTCTCTGATATATGACCAAAATCGTTCTCCGAACTGCGGTGTCAGGCTCTCTACGATCAGCACCATATCAATATCTCGCGTTGCCCGAAAATCCATACCTTCCTCGCTCATGAGCAGGTCGCATGCTGTTCCGCCGATAATTGCATACTGCTCGCTGTACTCGGAAAACCACCGCTTGAAGCTCTCAAATCCGGTTACCATCTTTGTCACCACACCTTTTCCAGTATTTCTTCAATACATTGCTCTACCCGCTCGTCCATATCGTCTGCTAAGCTTGCCGCCAGCGACAGTACATCAACTCCGCCTGTCTGACTGATACGGCGCGGATCATAGCGCCAGAGCTGCAGGGCGCATTGCTTTTCAGAATCGATCAATTTCTGTGCCGATCCCTTAATTTTACCGCCAACCATACCCCATGTTTCGACCGCCGGCGGATTGAGCATACTCATTTCCGAAAGCGCACTCAGCCCCGCGGGAAACATATCCCGGGTCACAGCGCTCTTTTCGATGAATACGGTTGTCCGGACAGGCTGGATGAGGTAGGGGACGGCTTTTTGATATAGTCCCTTCGTGTCGAGCTCGGTGCAGAGCATTTTCTGCGCTCCGACGGAGCAGGACTTGTTAAGGAGCCCAAGCGCTACCAATTGATTTGCCGCTCTCGTGATCGTCATTGCGGAAAAGGCAAACCGCTCCGCAAAGGGCGTCATGGGCATAGGCTCGTTCCCATTCAGGATATAGGCAAACAGCAGCATCTGCGCAGACGGCTGCAGCTTCTCTGCGCCCGTCCTGAGTCCCTCGCTATCGCAGCGCTCTGTAAGCAGAGCCCCGAGAAAGGGAAGATACACCTGCTTTTCCGGCACGACGAACGCCAGCTTCGCATCAATGAAGGAGTTGCGGCGCTGCCGGGATATGGCCGTTAACTCAAAAACGACCTGTCGCCCGCTTGCTGCATGCAGCCTCGCCACATGCTTTTTAAGGGTATTGATCGTATCGAGTTCCCCCACAGGATGAACAATAAGGCACGCTACTCCGCCAATGTCCGCTTGTTCAAATGTATATCTATCATTCAAAAAAAGCGGCAAGGCTGCCTGCTGCTTCCACTCTGTCCGTATTACCGGGACGCCCAGTGTTTTTGTGATATAGTCCATCTGCTCACCACCAATTTAACTTTCTTTCGGCATTATAACATCACTAAAGTTAAATGTCAACTTTTTAGTTAAATCATTGAGTTCAAAACTCGCTCGGCGGTTTTGCGGAGCTGTACAGAGTTCTGCGTTTTGAGGGTATGGACGATGTGTGCGGCCGCTCCTCAGACACTGCGCGTGGCAAAGTCGTCTCGGTCTGGAGAAAAGGCGCTGCCGCGTGCGGGGGTGTGTAATCAAGAATGCTGACGGGAGTCAATTCCTTGGCCAGCGGGTGGTCAGCATAATCAAACTTTTTTAGTTTCAGGACATTGTGTCCTCGGATGACCACCAGCAGTTCCTCGTTGGGGATGCGCAGCACCTCGTCCGGAGTCAGCAGCCGTCTGCGCCCCTGGCCCTCCGTCTGACGGTATTGGGGTATGACCTGCGCTACGGCAATGGTCTTGCGCACGGTCATGGTGGAGTTGATCTCCACTGACATATCACCGCTCCGCGCGGAGAAGTACTCGGCGCTGACCTCATCGGTACAGCCCAGCATAAGCTGCACGTCCAGGTTACCGATGATCTCCGCCCAGAGATTGTTGGAATATCGGTTCTGGAGCTGACCGAGGCTCTGCACGGCCAGCATCACATAGATCGCACGGCTGCGGATAACGCTGAGCGTACGGGCGAAATCCGAGCCGTCCGCTGCGCCGCCGAGCTTGCCCACATTGTTGAACTCATCGAAGATGAGGTTGACCGGGACTTTGCAGCGCAGCTCCGGCGTGCTGTCGGCATAGCGCACTAACTTGATGAATAGAAACGAAAAGAACAGCGAGGACAGAAACGCCATCGTTGCGTCCTGATCGCTGAGTATGACGAAGTAGGCGCATTTGCGCTTGCCCGGCGCCGTGAGATCGATATCGCTGCGGCTGATGATGTCTCGCACAGCCTCGTTCTGTAAGACCTGTAACCGGGTGCCGAGTCCAAGGACGATGCCGGAACGCACCGTGTCGCTGGCCTGCGAGAAAAGATTGAACGGCGCACGGGCGGGGTGATCCAGCGGCAGCTTTTCAAAAAGTGCCGTCAGCTGCCGTTCGCTGTTTTGGGTCAGGAGCTGGTAGGCGGCCGCCAGGTTCTTCGTCTCCGGGCTGCGGCTCCTGTCCAGATCGATATAGAGCACCAGCGCTTTGAGCAAATTGGCCTCGCCGTTGTCCCAGAAATGGTCGCCCTTGCCCTCACTGGTGTTGGAGATGATGACATTGGTCAACACCTGTGCCAGCAGGGTATCGCCGTTCAGGTCTGACATGCAGTTCCATGAGTCGCCGTGCCGGGGGTCTACCAGGTTGAATACTTTTACCTCATACCCGTTCTTGCGGAACAACTCGGCGGTATCGTTATAGAGCTCCGCCTTCGGATCCGTAATGACCGCCGACTCTCCTCGCTTGAGTATGGTGAACAGCGCCGGACGGATCACGCCACGGGATTTTCGGGTACCGGATGCACCGAATACGGCGATGTGGCGGTTCAGTCTGGTGTCTTTAGGTAAGCAGACGACGCTGCCGTTTTTTTCGCCCAAAATGATGCCATCGGCCTGCGGCGGAGGCTTGATCTCCAGAATCTCTTTCAGCTCCTTGTCCTTCATCCATGATGCGGTGCCGTAGGTTCCGTGCTTGCTGCGGGTAAATCCGCGTTCATCGTAGTCCTTGGAGCTGAATTTATCGTGGAAACGCACATAGGCCGTGATACCGACTCCGGTCAGCAGCAGTATACCGATGCTTTTTAGCCCCGGGATGCTGAAGGCGCTGCCCAGACACACGATCGGATTCCAGTCTACGGCGCCGATGGTCGTTTGCCCTGTAAGACCGCCGGAATTCATCCAAAGCTCATAGTTTATCAGCAATTGGCCAAGCACTCCGCCCAGGTAAAGCAGGGTGATAAGTCCCGGTATGGAGACGGCGATGATGGTTGCTGCTCGCTTTTTATCCAGAATACATTCCTCCTTTATAGTCCCAGTTCTGCTTCTACTGTGGCTGCGTCGATGGTTTTGAGTGTGATATGCGGGCCAAGGTACTCTCTTAGAAAGGGCGCTTGATCATCGAAGCAGAGTACCTCGAAGCTCCCTGCGCCGGTCTGCATTGCCTCACGAAAACGGATCAGGCGTGCGATGTCGCCGTCAAGATGCGAGAAAACACAGGTGCCGCCGATACTGGCGTCGTATTCCATGAATCCCCGGTTATATGACCGGACGTCTGGGTCGAACAGCAGCTCAAGCAGCTTTTCTTTCCAGTCTGGGACGGTGAGCAATCTGAACTGCCGGATGCCGCCGGCATTCATGGGCACAAAATAGATGTGCCGATAGATGCCGTCAAACCGAAGTTCCAGTCGCCGGTTTTTATCCGACTCCAGCAGTGTGGTCAGCGCCGTATCATAGGACTCGCCCAGCAGGATTGCGGAGTCGATGCTCTGAACCCCGGCATTCATGCGGGTAAGCTCTGTCAGGCTGTGGAGCGCCTTGAACTCTCCCATGCCGTTCCATTTCATCGCGGCGTTCCGCGTGTTGTAAACGGCGTAACAGCCGCCGGGATAGAAGATTGCGCCGACGATGCGTGTGAACATGGTTTTGTTCTGTTCCGCAGGGGTGATTCTCTTGAAGTCCCGCGCCAGGTAGAAGGCAGGTACGTCCGGTGTTATCCGAAGGATGGCACGGTTTTGCAAGGCGGGGAGCATATAGGCCCTTGTCTCGATACCGGCGGTCAGGTGCATCCCAATCGTCTCGGCAACCCGAAGGTTACGGTCCCGATGCGCCATACCGCCGGGGAATCTATGATTGTAAAACGCGGCCATATAATAGCCGTATGCGTCCGGATGTATCCATTCCAGTATGGGGAGAGCGCCCTTACAGAAACGAATTGCTTTGGCATTCCCGATACCGGTCAGCTGCAGCAGCTTTACCCTCATCCGCTCGCCGGTATCCGGATTACGAAGCTCCTGTGTTGTGGAAAGTTTACTCACCAGCGCTCTGAGAGTACGCTCGTTTCCCAGCATGCCAAGCGAACGGACAGGGTATTCGCCGGCGAGCCCAAGCACTGTGATAAGCCGATGCACATGACTTCCCGGCCGAACGGTAATCATTGTTTCAAGCCCCGGAATGCAGGAACTTTCCGACAACATGACTGCTCTCTTTGTCGGAAACCGTCCGCGCAAAAAGCCTGAAAAGCATCGGTTTCATCGGTGTTTTCCGGCTGTTAAAAGATATGTCATTGGGGAGGCGGGTTTTTGCCCTGTTTTTACATATGTTTTTGACGCCGCTCCGGCACATTTTCATGGAGCATCACCCCCTCGTCCGGGATCAGAGGCTCCAGTACCAGCCACTGGGGAAAATCCCGTGCCGGGACCACATACACCTCCGTACGCTCCTGCGTGGAGGCCGCGCTGCAGTAGAAATGATTGCAGCACGGCGGCGCGTCATCCGTAAGCACATACATGGCGACGGTATCGGAGACCATATTGACCTCAATATTGTCATGATCCCGGTACCGCCGCTCCGGCCTGCCTTTTTCATATACATGGCGGAATATCATGATGCTTTCGGGGTATCGAACCGGCGCTTTGCCCTGAAAGAAGTTCCTGAGCGCCGGGTACAGGATGCCCCGAATATAGGAGGCGGAGCCCCTCTCCTTTTTGGGGAGCAGCAGAGGCAGCCGGATGCAGAACCAGCCTTCGATGGTAAAGCCCGCTTCTATTGGAACCGATCCTGCTGCAACCGCATCCACATCCTGCAGTGCCCGCGGATTTCCCGTGTAGGCGGGAAGCGCTCTGGTCAGCAGCGTCAATTTTTCACTTTCCTCTGCCAGCTTCAGCGCCATGGCATACGCCAGCTCCATGCTTTTCCCTCCGGTCAGACAGCGGAGATTTTTTATGGTCATGCCGAGCCGTCGATCCTGCGTCTCTATTTTATCCAGCAGATGAATGAACGAGTTTATCGAGTCCATCGGTTGCAGCCTCCTCTGTGTAAAATGTAATGTCCGGTTCTTCCTGCCCGGCAAAGTTGACGGTTGCAAACAGGCAGGGCGCCTTGGGGAGCATCATCTGGGACGCCATGGCGATATTGGGCAGGACAAAGATATATTTCATCTCGTCATCCTGCGGCTGCAGCAGCTTGCTAAGGTGCTGCTCACCGTCATACAGCACAACGATCTCATAGCCGGTGTTTTCCTTTAGAAAAAAGATTTGGGACGGGTAGACCGCGGGATAATGCGCCATGGGATCCACATAGTCGATAAACCGCAGCAGCACCCATACGGCAAGGATCGTCCGCTGATCCGGCTTGCATAGCCCATCCAAAGCCAGATAGTAGCCACCGGCCACATCCGAGATTTGATGCTCCCTTTTCAGGTTGCGAAGAATCTTCTCCGCCGTCTCCGGGGTTTTGTCCCGCAGCAGTCGGATCACCTGTGTTTTGGTCAGTGCGCCGTACTGCGACAGCCATTTGATCACATAGCGCTCATCATCAAGCAGCATGTTGTTCACCTCCTTCTGCGTGTGCGTATTCTTTGCGAAATGCGTATTCTACGATGAATGCGTTTTCTCCCTCTGCCGTTCTTTGAGGATTGCCTCCAGCTCGGCGCGATCCGTGGTGATCATTTCCTTTTCCAGCTTGGAGGCCTTCACCACCACGGGCACTTTGTTGTTGTTGGAGCTGATGAGCGCCTCGCCGCGCTCGAAGCGTGTGATGGCGCGGATCTCCGTGCGGGTGAGCTTCAGCGTTTCCTGTACATACCGGGCCTCGTCCGGCTCCAGGTTCAGAATGATTTTGTTCTTGGAGTTGTTGATGATCGCCCTGCCGTACTTGCCGTCCTCCAGACCGAAGAAATCCGACAGATCCTGCGTTGCGGAAATGGCCGCTCCGCCGAAGCCGCGGATAACCTTGAATATCTCAAGGCAAAACTCTGCGGCCATGCGGTTGGAGCTGGCGCCGATCAGCTGCCAGATCTCGTCGATAAAGATGGCTTTGCGTTTGGTGCGGTCGGACTTTATCTGATCCCACACATAATCCAGTGCAATGAACATGCCCACCGGAAGCAGCTTGCCCTTCAGCTCCGACAGGTCAAGAACGATGTACTTATTAGAGAGATCTACATTGGTCTGTCTGTTGAAGCTTTGGGCGCTGCCGGTGACAAAACGGCTGATGATGGCCGCCAGCCGCTGGGTCATGGGATTCTCCTGCAAGTGCTTATGCAGGTCGCCCAAGATGGGCATCTGCTTCATTTTGGGCGGAGCGGAGGCCATATCCGTATAGATGGAGTCGTTATCATGGGTGATGCCGAAGTCCGCATAGGTTCGGATCAACGCTTCATCCAGCATCTGTTCCTCCTCGTTGCTCATATCGGGGATCAGCAGGCCGAAGAAGGTCATGAGCTGCTGAATTTTTCGAGCCAGCATGGAGCCCATCTCCACATAATCGATCTCGTCAATCAGCTCCATCTCCGGCGACATGGTATGCCGTATCTCCATTACGTTGATGCAGTGGGGGGAACCCGGTGCGATCTTGATAAACTCGCCGCCGATCTTATTGCAGGCTCTACGGAATTCGTGTCCCTTGATGGGCGCCAGAATGTAGCACTGAATGCCGCGCATCCGCATCCGAAGCGCCAGCAGCTGCATAGTGAAGGTCTTGCCTGCGCCCGATGTGCCCAGCAGGTTCAGGTTGGCATTTTTATTGATCTTTGTGTTGAACAGATCTACGATGCACAGGGAGTTGTTGTATCGGTTGATGCCCAACAGCACGCCATTGTCGTCCGACAGCTCAAAGCTGGTGAAGATATAGCTGGATGCGGCGCCGCTGGTCAGCACATTGCGCTGCGCCTTTTTCTCCAGCTTGGGCGAGATTTTCAGGAACGGCATCACCGACTGCAGTGCGGCCTCCTGCTGAAAGCTGCACTCGCTGGTGTACATATCCATGGATTTGAGCATATCCACCATCTGCTGCTTGCGCCAAAGCAATTCCTCGTAGGTTTTGGCCGATACGGTGATGAAAACGCTCATGTAAAAGAGGTCCTCGTTGTAGTTGGCGATGCCATTCTTGATAAAATAGCCCGCCTGTATGGAATTGGTCAGCTCCTCATAATCGGTGCTGGTATCCTGCATGCTCTTGAGCTTGGTGCGGTTGAGCCTGATCCGCTGGGCGACCTTATCTATGGTGCGGCTGCGGTTCTCACGGCGGAGATGGACATCGATATCCACGCCTTCTCCGGCGTTGATGAGCGAGGACATCCAGCCGGCCCGGACGCGGCTTGGATACCCGCCTGCCTTGATGTAGAGGAAGGAATAGTACAGCCCGTCCATAACGACATAGTTATAATGGCTCAGGTCGATGCCGCGGGGCGCCAGAAAGTTGGCCATGCGGATAGGCGGCACCGGGTCCATGCCGATGATTTTCTTCTTTGCCGCCATGGTGTCCACCACGATGCGATCTACACGGGAGGAAAACGGCTCGTCCGTGCAGGAGCGCCGGTTGTAAAACATGTATAGGATTTCGGCAGTCGCTTCATCCGGGTCTTTGGACTGGACGATGCTGTTGCCGCATTGCATGAAATACGCCCGCGCTGTCTGCTCGGCGGTCTGGAGCATGCCGTAGATCTTTGCATAGTCGTCGCTTTCGTTGCGGCCTACCGCCTCATACTGGAAAATCAGAAAGAAGCGCCTCGTCAGCGCTTCCCGATTTCCCACATCCTTGATGAGTCCGATATAATCTTCGCCAAGTTCCTTACATTGCGGATTCTCCTCGTGTTCCAATTCCTCGCAGATCATGGATATGTGCTTATCTGAGTCCGCGCGGCGCGTAATGGACTTGAACTGCAGCCGCATGGGGGATATCTTCAGCCAGCTGGCAAAGCTGGAGATGATGTTGAACTGCTCCTCATCGGATCGCAGCGTGAAGTTGATCGGCTCGATCTCAAGGATTTTTATGTAGCGGTTGTCCGTCGTTTCAATGATCCCGTTTTTCAGGTCGCGGATGGGCAAATAATCCTGTACAAACTCAAGCTTTTCTTTTCTGCGGTTTCTTTTTCCTTTTGCTTTGGCCATAGCGGTATCCGATCCTCCTGAAGTGTAATTTCCTGCGGTGTGTCCAGAAATGGATGATATGGCCGATGTACTGAAACAGCGACCCGCCATCCACGCCCATTGCAGACACCACCGCCAGCGGCAGCAGCGTGACCGTCATGACCACGATGCGGATGGTGCCGGGCATGGGGATCAGGATCAGCTCAGGATAGCCCAAAGCCAGCACCAGAATCACCGTTTCGATTGCGTTCCGGGTATCGATCATCCCTCCCAGCAGTTTGCCGCTGTCCGTATAGTTTGCGGGGATTGCGTACACGTTGTTGTATTCTTTTTCGTCCAAGTTTTTCACCTGCCTAATCTGTAAATTGTTGCGGTTGTGGTATACCGTCCCATCCGCAGCGCCTTCTGATGGTCCGGCACATAGATATCCACGCGATGGATATTGTTCTCTATGCCCGAGCCGCCCCGATCTTCCACGGTGTACATGGTACCGTTTATCATGATTTGCGTGCCGAAGGGATAATGGCTGGACATAGCGACCATACCGACCGCTACCTGTTTGCCGCTGGCGGTAAGCCCCTGCGCATTGCTGCCGCAGCACTTTGCACAGGCGCAGTAATGCGTCACCTCTACCTCCAGCGTGTAAAGCGCCTCGCCGGTCGGGGCGTTTGCCACCGGCGCATCGTAATCCACGATGCTGAGGCGGCGATAGGAAAGCCTTCCTTCATAGCTTGGCGTATTCAGGATAACGCCGATGCCGCCGGAGGAATGCACCCACATACGTGTCCCTTCCGCATCATATCCGGCAAAAATAAGCACATGGCCCCAGCCGTCATCATCCGCAAGGAATCCCAGATCACCCGGCAGCAGCTCCGCTGCGGAGATGCCGTAGGTATTCGGGTACTGTCCGTTGCAGCCGGCGCCGATCTCAACGCCTACTGCCGTATTGAATACCCATGTGGTGAAGCCGCTGCAATCAAGACCAAAGGGCCGAATCGTGCCGGTCGTCGGAGAACCGGCTGACGTCACCAGCCGCGGCGTGTTCCAAGCATCGTTCCAGCCGGGCGCCGACTTGCCGCCCCAGAAATATGGGACCTTGCCCACCAGCGACAATGCCGTTGTGAGGATATGCTTCCGCATGGGGCTGCAGTTCTGCGCGTTGACAAAGGCGATCAGCTCCGCATCGGTCAAGGGAACCATCTGCCCGTTGCCTAATGTCCCATACAGCGTCATTTTCAAGGCGTTGGCCATCTTCTGAATGGCCTCGCCATAGGTTATTTTGAATTGGTCATAGGTGGCGGAGGGATCGATCCCGAAGGCTCGGATGATGACACTGTTATCAAATGGCTGTATGGTGCATTCCACATACTTTACGACCTCCGTTTCCGGAGTGAGCGACTCCGTGCCGCCCTGCTCATAATAGATTTCGCTTCGTGTGCCGGTGATTCTGCCTCCGCTGTATATGGGAACGGAAACTGCCACAGGCGTATAGGCTGCCACATTGACCGGCTCCGATGTTGTTATCGTTTCGTCCGGCTCGTAGTAGGTGCGACGGGCTGTGGTATAACGGTACTGCGGAACGCCATTGATGGTTCCCGTCTGCGTCTTTGATGTGACGACCGTCACGGTAACGGGTCTGTATGTAGCGTAGGTAAAGGGGACGATTTGCTCCGATTCCTTCTCCACGAAAGATACCGGAAACATACTGTCGGCAACGCTGCGAAGCTTTGCCAGCATATCCTCCTTGCCGGTATTGCGTTGTTGAAGCGATGCGGAGTAGGCCGCAAGGATATAGCTTACATCGTACCCGGCGGAACCCTGTGCGTAATTGATAAGTGCATCCATAGACAGATCGTAGTCGTATCCGCCGTCCTCAATGATCTGCTCGACTTTTGCGAGGGCTGCGTCATACCCTTCTTCCACAACTGCGGAAATATCTGCGGCAAGGTCATTATAGGATTCCAGCAGTGTTGTGGGGTTTTCCATATCCACCATCGACCCATCCAGCCCAAACACGCTGTTTGTGACAACGCTGGGCAGTGAAACAATCAAGACGATAATGACAAGGAAAAACAGACAGATGCAGACAAGTATTTTAAACAGCGTGTGACGCATGGCCCATGCCGCCGATAAAATTGCGCCCCACGGTCCGCCCGCAGCGGTTCCTGCGGCTATCTCGGCAACCGCCTTGCCGCCCTCCACGCCTGCCTGCACCGTCGCAGCTGCTGCATTGGCGCCGGCTTCAGCGCCTTTCACGGCGGCTTGCTTCGCCGTCTCTTTTCCTGCTTCCTTTGCGGCTTTGGCCATCTGCTTGGCAGCTTCGCCGTAATTATCGCTGCCGTCGCCTATCTGCCGTTTATCCGGCTCAGCCATTTTCTTTTACACCTCCCCGGTGAGTATCCGAAGCCGCGCATGGCGGCTGGTTTCTTTATTCGCAGTCAGGCAAAACAGCCGGAGGGATATCATCCGCTCCGGCTGTTGCCCGCTGCATTTATTTCCTGCGCTTCGGCGCCTTTATGCCGCTGTCCGGACGCTTTTCGGGCTCCTTAAAGCGGCTGGGCGTGTTCTTGTATCGAACCGACTCCACTGACACCGTGCGGACGTTTTCACCGTCGTAGACGGGCTTCCCGTCCTCGAACACCGGCTTGCGTTCCACGGCGGGGTCTCCATGGATGGCGATCCACTGCTGCCCTCTGACGTCTTCATACACCTGATAATCCCCGCGCGGTGCGGCGAATCTGGCGGTGTCGTAAAAAGCCGTCCCGGAGCCATCGGCATGGCGGACCTCGAAGTGTCCGTCCTCCCGATGCGTGCCGTCCACATGTGCCACCTGCTGCTCAAAGCCGGGCATGAAGTTGCGGAAGGCCGCCTGGTTATATGCGTCTGCGGCCTCTCCCTGTTCAAAGGCAGGCGCTTCCGCGTGCTGCTGCATAGCGTACCAGTCTACGCCGTTTGCCGCCTGCATGACAGTGTGCGGTGCGTCGGGCTCATTGTAATACGCGCTGTTGTACCACAGGCTGTTTCCGCTCTCGCTGCTGGCTTCCATGATGCCGTCGCCCGTGTTGCGAAGGACTGTACCTTCAGCAGCGCCGGGGAAGGCTGCTGCAACCTGTTCGGATTCGGCGGGGCTGCCGATAAACCCGGGCGCATCGTAGAAGGCGTTTCGGCCCTTGCCGCTGGCCATCTGATACCAGGTGCTGCCGTCAGAGGCAGTTACAACGGAGTGCGGAGCGGCGGGTTTTTCAAACTGCGCCGTATTGAACATCTCCACACTGCTGACCTTGCCGTCTGTGCCGGTCGCCGTCGTGCTGATGTGTCCGCCGCTGATCTGGGTTCCCTTGAGTGTATGGCCCGCAAGCTGAGGCATGTAGTTGCCAAGGCTGCGGTCGGCGATATCACCGGCAATGGTGCCGGCTGCTTCTGCGGGACGCGCTGCTACGGAGGAGATGGATTCTCCTGTAAGCATCGCACCGTTTCTGGCAGCTACACCGCCAAAAACGCGCCCGACAAAGCCGACGCCGCCGCCCATGCCCATGCGGGTACCTCCATCAACGACGGCGTCACGGACATAGCTGTTACCCTTGAATCTGCTGGCAAAGCCGGATGCAAAGCCGCTTGCCGCGGCCCCGGTTCCGGTTGCAGTCGAACCGCCCCTGCCGAACACGCTGCCTGCGCTCTTTGCGCTGTGTCCCACACCGCTGATCACCCTTGCGGCCATCAGCAGTTCCATGCCCATGCTGGAACCGGTCTGCGCCACATTCAGTCCCATGGCGGCCATATAGCTGTCGAATTTCTGCGCGGTCTTTAGGAATGCCAGCGCGCAGAACAGCCATAGAAAGATAGATCCCTGCCCTGTACTCAGCGCGCCGCCGTTTCCGATATACTGGCCTACTGAGGAGTTAAAGCCCCGGATAAACCACACGTTCATGACCAGCAGGAGAAGCTGCGAGCCTACCATCCTGCACCAGCTTTTAAAGACCTGATTGGTCGCCTTGGAGCCGCCCATGCAGAATGCCAGCGGGGAGGTATAGCACAGCACACCGACCACGATATACCGTTCGACCGCCTCCAGCAGCAGCTTGAAGTAATTCCATCCGAGCGCGATCAGCAGGATCAGAACCAGTATGGGCCCGACAACCGTCACGGTTGAAACGATTGTCAGCAGTCCGTTGCTCAGTACCTGCTCCACACCGGCAAAGGTGAATTCCTCCGCCGTCATGCTTACATCCATCAGTGCCGTATACGGCGCTCTGGCAATGTCGAGCGCCAGCATGAAAATTGGTTTTGCGTATCCGATCAGCAGCGCGAAAATCGCGCCACGCACAACTAATTGCCATGGGTTTTCGGCTTCGGTAATGGGTCCTCCGAACGCACGGAACAGCTGCCAGACCACAATGAGAAAAAGGACTGCCCAGGCTGTGTACTGCATGACGTCAAAGGCCTTGGTGATGAAGGGGAAATACTCCTCCATGGTCACCATGTCTGTTCCCAACGCATTGAGAAAGAGGCCGGAAACCGCGTCCATGATCTGCGAAGCAATACTAGAGATCCATGTCACGATCCCTTCAAAAATCCAGTCTAAGATAGTCGTTCACCTCCTGTCTGATCCCGAACTGTTGTACATCACCCAGTATACTGCCCGCCGGCGATCAACGGCTGCAGGTATGCTACGATAAAGCCGAGTGTGTTAAGAATAATCCAGGTCACAACGACTCGTTTGAGCCAGCTGGTAGCCTCGTCCACCGCACGCTGGTTCCGGCTGACCATCCGCACCAACAACGCAATGGCTGCCACGGTCACGGCGACAATGGTACTGATCCCGACCAGTTGTCCGTAGATATCCCGCATGATCGTGGAAAAGCGATCCCAGATCGTTTCAGCCATTACGGGCTGGACGGAGAGGATCGTTGCCGATACGGCGCCCACTAACGACCAGTAGGTATTTCTGAGCCGATGCTTACCTGATACAAGTTGCTTTGACATGCTTTTACCTCCTGTTTTTCAATTCGGCACATAAAAAGGCACCGCTCTCGGAGGCTGAACTGCCTCGCAGAAACGGCGCCTTTATGGTGTGCTCCTACTATCGGACGCTAACAGTATAGCATGTTTGCATTTACATGTCATCGGCGCGAACCGTGCCATTTTCTCCGCCTTTTTCTGTGCCATCCACTATGCCAGATCAGGCGCACTTACCAGTTTTCCAAAATAGAAAGAACCTCCAGCCAGGAATCCACCTCGCCGGCAGGGGCAGACCATAGGCGCAGGGCGATGATATTGATTGCCTGCGTGCGGAGCCGGTAATAGTGCCGGGCAGAGATGTCCAAGCGGTACAGAAGCTCTTCGTGCATCAGCTTGTCCGGTCCGAGAAAGGTCATGTAGATGATGTCGTACATCTTGTGCCCGTTGACCGGTTTGGCTTTCAATATACTGACCGCATCGTTGAGCCGGTCAACCAGCAGGCGGGAGCGGCGTACACTCTCCATCCGGCCTTCCAGCTTTCGATTGTTCATCCCAAGTTCCAGGTCAATCCGATCCAGCAGCGTATCCAGATCCTTCAGCGGGCGATCCAGTTCCTCTGCTACGCTGGACGGGAAGCATTCCAGCGTCCAGAGAATGGTTCGGTAGTGCTGCAGCAGGAGAAGCGTGTTATGATACATGCTTTTCTTTTTCTCCTTTTTGGCTTGGCGGACTCTGTCATCATCGATAGACGAATCTCCCAGAATGCCGCGCTTTGTTAAAAGCTCAATAAATGCAGCAGATTGCTGCGACAGCTTGGTTTCCTGCTGTTCATAAAGCGCCTTTCCGGCACTGCTTTCGATTTTGCTCATGTTGATTCTCCTTTCCGGTTTCGTGAGTGCAAGAAAAAATCCGCGTAAGCGCATGGCCCGCGGATGTGGTTCGCATCTATGCGGCGTAGTCTACTACTTACACCTCTGCAGTCATAGATACAGTTCTGACAATTCCAACACAGAGAAATATACGCGCGTATTATAGGGGACGAAAGTGCAACGCGATTTTTTGATACCTGTTCGGCATAATCAGTGGTTCTCATGATAATGATCCTGCGGCTATACCAAAGGATCATCTTGTTCAGGCGTGCATTGTCCGAGCCTCCAATATGCGCATTTCCGGCGCAAATACGCATTTTCTCAATAATGCGTTCAATTTCTGCGCAGGTGGGCAGGGAAGCCTCTGTATCCAGCGGATACAGTCTATTGAAAATGAGGCAGCCGTAGGAGCCCGGCAGACGGTGCAGAGCGAAGGCATCCCCATTCTTCTGAAAAAATCTCCACACCTTTGTCTTTTCCCAGCCCCAGCGCCGTCCCAACGCTTCCAATGTCAAAGCGGCGCCAAGTCTCCCGAATTGAACGGCAGGCGCCAGATAAGAAAACGCATTGCCGGTCTCCTGCCAAACCGTGTGGCACCAGAGGTCCAGCCATGCATCTGATTCGCCGAATGTATAATGCTGATCCGCAAGGCGCTGCGTGATGTTGCGGGGAAGGCAGAGAAAGCCATAGCCGTCTGTTGCGTAGACTGTTCCGCTCATGCATTCGGCGCCGGAGCATTTTACGACCCAATCGGTGACGGCATATTCCAGCTTCTTTGTTTTCTCGTCAAGCGTGTAACGGATATACCCGAACCGGCTGAGCGTATTCATGATTTCCAGAGCCTCCGTGCGGCTTTTGACGCCCAAAATGCTCTTTAAGCCGACTACGCCACCGGACCACATCCCTGGCATTACATCGTTTGTGTATCCGCAGTATTTTGCCCGACCCTTGCGAAATGCCGCCCGCGAGGCCAGCTTCGCCCAATAACCCATGATTCCCTTGCCGACCGGCAAATGAGTCCTGGGCAGCTTAACCCATTGGTATCTGAACAGGCATTTCGGCATGACGGGATCCTCCTTTCTGCGATTGGATATAAAAACAAGGCAGCCCCTTTAATCAAGAGACTGCCTTTCGGTATGTGGTTACTATATTCTTACTTGAAGCCCGGGTAGCGATTCCTTCTGCACTCCTACGAGATACCAGTCGTTTCCGTACTCTATGCGACTGGGTATCCATTCGTCATTTATCAAGACCTCCATTGCAGTTCCGCAGTGCAGGCCGCCATAGATTTCCTTGTTCTCAAAACGGATATCCATACGTTCTGTTTGCCCATCAAAGTATAATACTCCCTGTTGCATGGTACTTCCTCCCGTGTTATAAAAGTATCGAAAAATAAAATGAGCCAGACGGATCAGCTACATCCATCTGGCTCTGTGGCAGGCTGAAATCATGCGGGATAATAGCCGCTTCAAGTACCTCCTTCCCAGCATATTTTGTCGGATTCAGTCCTGATACTCACCGATTGCGGTTTTCTCTGACTATCCCAATTATACAGCGAACTTCTCTTTTGGAACAAAGCAAAGCGACAGAGCCGACGGAATGGAAGGGAATGGAACGGAAACAGCGGGACAAAGAAATATCATTTGCTATGTTATGCAATAGAACGCTGTCTTGAAGGGTAGGAGTATAAAAACCTTGCTCCTGCCCTTATCGTCGCTGTAATGCGCTTAAATCAAGCAAGAGAAGCACTCTATCGCGTATCACTCCATAATGGATTGAGAGCGTAAGCGGTTTATCCGATTGCGCTCTCTTAACTGCCAAACAGCAAAGGCGAAAATAGCTGTCAAGAACGCTTGCGCGAAGTTTATTCTTGACAGCTATTTGAGATTTTGCTACTTCTCATGCTCTGATATAGTCAAGATACTGTTGGTACTTTTGCAACATGATTTTCTTTCCGTACTGCTCCATGTAATCATAATCTGGATTTTCTTTTTTATTAACAGGAAGCATAATTTTTAGTTTCTTTAATCGTTCCTGATTTATAGAATATCCATGACTAAAGCACTCTCTTTGTTTCGCTATAGTTCGACTTATATAAAGCATTGCATATTTTCCTATATCCGCTTTTGGATATAACGCATAAACATGAGTGTCCAATAAAAAGCTATATGGCTGATAATATGCTAATCCTACCCCACCATCACCATCATTGTTTAGCGTTATACAGTTGCCTTGATAAAGACCTTTTTGTGAATCATTTGAAGAGAAAAATCCTTTTAGTCCATTGTTAATATTTTTTGCTGAAATGAGCATTTCATTTCCATGTGATAACGAGTTCATATTATTTTGATTTCCTCGTTGATAATCAAACAAATCTAAAACTCTAAATTCTTTCCACATAAGAGAATTAAACGGTTTCAGTACCCCCCCCGATTGTATATTTTTACCAATAAAATCTTTATATTTTTGTATAAGTTGACTTTCGCGCTCTTTAATATACTGTTCCATAAAAATATAATCTGGTTCTCCATGTTCATCAACAGGAACAAGTATTTTCTGCCGTTCCATGCGATTACCATTAAATTTATACCCGTATGTATATTTTACCTTTTGCTTTAAAATAATCGTTTTAAAAAAGAGTAAAACATACTTATTATCTTTAGCGTTTTTTAAATGCAACCTTTTTACATCATCAGAAAAAATGCAATTATACCCATGATAAAAATTTTCTACAACACTTCCATTATAATTTACCCCTAAAACATTTTTATCGAGAGACGAATTTATTGTAGATACCCAATTTGTAACACCATTATTTGAATCCGTTGCGCCAATAAAGGGTATATTGCCAATATCCATATCTGCTTTTGTTAGCCTTTTTCCCGACTTTATTAAAAAAATATCTGATAAGAAAAAAACATTCCACTCTCTGTCGTTCAAATTCAGCATTGTTTCTCTCCTTCCCTAAACAGATATTCCCGCCCTTGCATTACCATTGAAAATTCAAACGTCAAATAATCACCTATCGTCTTTATAAATTCCGCTTCTGTTGGAATTGCGTCGTTGAAATAGTAAAAACTATGTAACCATTCATCAGTCGCTTCGATAGTTGTTTCCACACAAAATTTTGTTTCCGCTTCTATTCTTCCAAACCAAACATCAAGCAAATGCTGTTTCTTATCTTTTGCCGATTCTGTTTCAATCAATCCAATATGCGGAGCAACTTTATACCCGTCATTTTCAAAGTTGATAAATTTACATACTTTTTCTTTTGGGTGCGGTTCTCCCGCTGTAAATACTGCAATACAGGGAATCGTGCCCACACCATAGAAAGTGTCTTTATTTAAAGAAATAACGCCTTCTATGGTATGATGTTTCAATATATTTTCCTTTAATGCCTGTTCTTCTTTTGTCTTTCCTGTCATAGAGGATTGTGGCACAATGACAATACATCTTGCCCCCTCGACAAGAGAATCCAGCAAATGCTCTACAAAAGACATCTCGTATAAGTCTGGATTTTGCTTTGAACCTTGCGAATAAGGCGGATTCATCATGCCGACGGTAGACTGCTTTAATTGTAGCTTGTTTGCGTCCTGTTTGAAGAAATCATCATTTATCAAGTTGCTTTTACCGTCGCCGCGCAAAATCATATTTGTAGTAGCGATTGTAAACATATTGGGGCGCATTTCAATTCCATGAAGCTGTTTCTGTCGGATACTTTTTTTCTGCGTATCATTTTCGGCTTTCTCTAACATATTGTGCATAGCGGCGATTAAAAATCCCGCCGTTCCACAACAAGGGTCAAATACTATGTCTGTCGGTTGCAAGTCCGCCAAATCACAAAAAAGCTGTGTAATATGCTTGGGCGTGAGAATGATTCCCAATGTTTGCCCGTCGCCACCGGAGTAACTCATAAATTCTCCGTAAAATCTGCCGATATAATCCTCTGCGCTGCTTATGTACCGAATGGATTTATAGATTTTATCATTCAAGTATTCAGCAAAATGTTTCAAAGGAGTCTTTTTCAATTTCGGCTCGATTTCATTCAATTTTACAGTATCCTTGATAAATGCGAACTGACTAAGGATTTTATCTTTCTTGACTTCTGGTGAAACATTCGCCCTTTGCAAATTTGCATTGATAGCGTCGTATATTTTTTGTCCGTCCGTTTTTACACTGTCGCCCGTAAGGTCATTGACGGAAAAATTTTTGTATTCGCTTTCTCGGAGCGCAAGCAGGATACCAGAAACAATCAGCGGTTTTTCTGTGTCAAGAAGATTGCCGTAATTTCTTAAATCTTCATGTAGTATGCTTGCGTCCCTCAGAATTTCTGCGGTCTCTTTTTCATAATCAGTATCTTCTTTTAATATTTCACGAATATAATACTCGTCAATATTGTCCTCGTTAAATGAGATAAACGATTCAACTTCCGGCAATTCACGGTAAAATTCTGTTTCATCAATATAAAGCGGTGTAATTTTATGCTTTTTCTCATCGCCGGACACACCAAAAACAATTACTTTCTTGTATGAGGTGTTTTCTGCAAGATGTTTTCCATAAAAGAACGCGCCGTTTACAGCATAGTCAACGACCGCCGTTGTTTCTATGCTGATATTGCCTTTATCATCTAATTTGATGTGCTTTGCTAAATCTGCTTTGTCCTCAATCACAAGCAGATAATCTTTTACAACGCCTACATATTCGGGAAATCCGACATTTCCCGTCCCTTTTTTAGACGCAGTTTTGAGGGCTGCGTCAATCTCTTTTATAGAACTCCCCTGTGGGTCAAGAACAATGTTTGCTTGTTTTAACAAATCATAAACCCACAAATCTGTCCGCACTTCTTTTTTCGCCATGATTACGCCCTCATTCTTTCTCTGATAATGGCTATTTCATCAGTATTATTGTAAAGGAAATCAAAAACATCTTTTGGAATTTCATCTCGCCCTGCGGCGGTAATATTAAAAAATTCATCTTTTTCGTTTCCCGTTAATCCTAATACAGAAACAATTTTCTCCTGCATTTCTGGAGCAGGTGGTTTTACTCTGCCATTCAATAAATCAAAAAGATAAGTACGCGATACATTGATTTGCCTTGCAAATTCAGATTGAGAAAAATTATGTTTTTTTATTAAAGCGACAAGATACGCACCATAGCTGTTTTGTTCATAAATTTTTCTTTGCATTTTTATCTCCTATTTTATAAATCAGTAAGCTAACTACTTTACATTATATTAAACAAGCAATATTTTGTCAAGAACACAAACTGGATTGTCATTTCCGGCGTGTCCTCCGTAGTAGGGAATACAAGAAAATTTTTTCTTAAATTTTTCTAAAATCTTCGGCAAAAACGCTATGCTCGGTGTTGTAGGTAGTGAAAGAAAAACTATCACAAAGCGGACAGAAATGTCGCTTGCAATCGTCTTGTTAGTGAAAGGGGGCTACTCATGGAAAACAGGAAACGAAACGTACAAATCATTATTCGGGTAACAGAAGAAGAACGGGCGTTGATTGAGGAAAAAATGCAGCAGATACCGACACTCAATCTCTCTGCCTACGCCCGAAAAATGCTCATTGACGGGTACATCATCACGCTTGATTTACAGGAAATCAAAGGGCATACGGCGCAGCTTCAAAAAATCGGCATGCTGTTTTATGAGTGCCGCCCTAAAGGGGTGCCTTTTTTCATGCAAACGGGCAATGGGTAATATTGAATAAAATAGTTACAAAATTGTATTAAATTATTATTGCGTGAGGTATTGCAGAAAAAAAATATTTACTGTATTATTATATATGCAAAGAACAAAAGATGAGTTTTTTCTCCGTTTGCCGACGGAAAAAGACGTTTTCGCCGATTTTCGGATTCGAGCGTATTTTTATGCGCTTCCTGATGTCTGAAATTGATGGTAAAGACAATATCTTCTATTTTTTAGTTCATTTAATGGGAGTATGAATGAAGAAATGAATGACGGGAAAAAATCGGGCAAATTCCGCCCTGCTCTCGCGGTTCTGATCGTTGTTATGGTGATCGCCGGCATGGCGACCGCCGTTTTCAGTGTAAATACGGATTTTAAATCGTATGACAAGCCCGAGACGACGACCGAATCCGCACTCGGAAATTCCGTTGACAAAGAGCCGGCGAGCCGAACAGAAAAAAAGACTTCGACTGCCGGGACAACGACCGTTACGACAACCGTTACGACGACGGCGGAGACAAAGCCCGCCGCCGAAACCGAGACGAAACCTCAGACCAAATCGGAAACGAAACCGCAGACGGTCAAGGGTTCACCCGTTCAGGGCGATTACGCATGTTTTAACAATTCCGCGTTTTTCGGAAATTCGAGATTTGAAGGGCTTCGTAATTTAAGACTGGTGCCGAACGTCTATGCAAAGGTCGGACTTACCGTAAAAACCGCGCTGACGGAGTCGGACAGCGACGGCGCAAGCCTTATCGGTAAATTCAATTCCGGCGAGAGATTCGACAATATATTTATAATGTTCGGAGACAATGAGATAGGTTATTCCGACTCGTGGATTATTCAGAATTACAAGACGCTTATTTCGACAGTCAAGTCGTATCAGCCCAATGCCGAAATTTATGTTGTTTCGATCCTTCCCATCTCAAAAGAGACGAGCGATAAGAACGTATATAATTACAGCAATTCGCGAATTATAAACGTCAACTCTATGATACGCGATATGTGCTCGGAGGTCGGCGCGACGTACCTTGACGTCTGGTCGGCAATGGCGGACGACAGCGGATGTCTGCCCTCGTCCGTGTCTTCGGACGGCGTTCATTTCGGAAAAAATTATTACTGTATAATGTTAAACTATATTAAATCGAGTTTGGGGTATTAAACGATGAAAAAATATGCGATGATTATTATTTCGGCTTTGCTTGCGCTGTCCCTTGCGGGATGCGCCGACAGCCCAAAAACGGACGAAACGACAAAGGGCGCGGACAAGCCCTCGCAGTCCGTAACGCAGAGTGATATGACGAATGAGGACAAGAGCGTGACGGACGATATTTCGGCTCTCGCTCTTTCGGCTAAGAATAAGATTAAGTTTTCCTCCGAACTGGAGGATCAGGGCTCGGCTCCGCTTTATACGTATTCCATGGATTCGTGCGCGTCGTCCGCCGCGGGCTGGTGTGCCATGGCGGGCACGGAGCAGATAGCCGTATTCAAAATCGCCGGCGGCAGGCAGAAAGAAGCCGAGGAAAAGGCAAAGGCGTATATAGATTATCTGATTGACGGTTATTCGTCGTACGGTCCGCAGGAGGTTCCGAAGCTTAAAAAAGCGGTTATAAAATCATACGGCGACATTCTCGTCGTTTGCGTGTCGGACGACGACAGCATGCAGAAAGTTTTGGATGATGTTTTTAAATAATAATTTATTTAACGCGTAAACAAAATATGTAGGGGAAGATATTGTCTTCCCGTATGAGATTTGCGTTTTTATGAATGATAAATTTGCGTCAGCAACATGAAATCTGCGGTTTTCCGTCAGCGGATTAAGAATAAAATTCCCTGCCTTTACTGTATTTTGTAAAAATCTTTTTAAACAGTCTTTACAAACAATGTTTATTGCGGTAAAATAAAAAAGTTCGCAGGATATCCTGCGAACCGGGGAGTTATCTATAAACGGTAGGCGGTTTTGCCCTTTTATTTGAG
>OJAW01000215.1_pt1 | contig 44645 bp, 52 predicted proteins | sample 1589151 | NCBI WGS metagenome assembly OJAW01 (sample SAMN03283290) | human gut metagenome | biome: human-associated habitat; material: feces | host: Homo sapiens | place: Peru | collected 2012
CTTGCATGTCTTAGGCATGCCGCCAGCGTTCATCCTGAGCCAGGATCAAACTCTCCAAAAAAATATATTTATTTTTATTGAATTGATTTAAATTTCCTGACTAATTTTGAATTGACATTTTGCTCAGTTTTCAAAGATCATTCATGCTCTTTTTGCAAGAGCACTACTAATATATCAAATACTCTTTTGTAAGTCAATACTTTTTTTGAAAAAAATTAATTTTTTTATTTTTTTCGTTTTTTTCAAAGCCTTTCTCTCAAAGAGCACTACTAATATATCAAATGAAGAAACACAAGTCAAGCACTTTTTTAAATTTTTTTTATTTTTTTTAAAATTTGTCAAAATTTGTCGTTTTCCTATAATCATTTTTAAAAAAAGGCAATTATTGCATAGCCTTTTTTGTTTCTTCTCTATATTATATTCATTCTTTTTTTTAAAATTACTAATTAACTTCATATTCTTTTATATTATTATAAACTTTTTCATATTCGTAATTATTCTTTGCATTAAACATTGGAACCTTTTCAATATATTTTTTAATTAAATCATCCATGGCTCCGTTTATAACAACATCTAGTTCATCAGAATACTCCATCAACTTCTTGTGATACTTGTATTCCATTTTATCTAACACTTTATATTCCCCACTTGGAAAAATTCTTAAATCTAAATCATAATCTATATATTTAATAGTATTATCTTCAATTATAAATGGACTTGCTATATTACAGTAATAATAAATACCATCTTTTTTTAATTGAGCAATAATATTAAACCATTCATTTCGAAAGAAATACATTATTGCTGGTTCTTTAGTTTTCCAAACACTACCTTCCGATTCTGTCACCTTAGTTTTATTATTACCAAAAACCATATAATCTTTTTTTATATCCAAAAGAACCGCCTCATCCCATGCACGATGAATTTTACCATTATGCTTATAACATTGGATTTGCAATTTATCTCCTATACATAATTTCTTCACGTTTAATCACCCTCGGTTCAATTATAACCCAATTATTAAAAATGTCAAAGATTTTTTATTCATTACTAATAATTTTTATTGCTGCTTGTAATTGATTATCATTCTCGACAGTTGGATTATTTGTATATGAATCATCCATACTTATTTCAAAATCAACCGGTATTCCTATACCATCTATGCTTTCACCTTTAGGCGTTAACCATTTTCGCGTAGTAAATTTATATTGTGTTCCATCTGGTAAAGTGCGCAATTCTTGGGCTGAACCTTTTCCATATGTTTTTTTACCAACACTTTTAGCACCATATTCATCTTTTAAAGCAGCCGTCAATATTTCAGAAGCAGAAGCACTACTTTCATTAGTCAACACTATTATAGGATAGTTTTTAGTAACAGTACCCGTTGAATAGTATTCTTTTATGCCTTCGGAATCTTCCATCTTATATATAATATGACTCGAGTCTAAAAATAAACTAAGAATATTTTCTACAGAAGTTAAATGACCTCCTGTATTATTTCTTACATCTATAATTAACGAATCAATTTTACTCTCTTCTAAAGACTCTAATTCTTTTTTCATTTGACCATATGTATTGTTAGCAAATATTGATATATTTAAATATCCTATTTTTTTATTATTGTTATTAAAAACTTGTGATTCTACCGAATTAATTGTCACATTGTTTTTTTCAACTGATATTTCTTTTATTTCATCATTTCTTTGTACCGATATTTTAAATTTATTATTTTCTTTAACAATGTTAGCAAAATCCGTAGTTTTCATTTCTGATGTTGATTTATCATTAATGCTCAAAATTATATCCCCTGCTTGTAATCCTGCTTTTGATGCTGGTGATGAAGTAAAAACTTTAGATATTACTATTTTAGAATTACTATTATATATTTCTATACCCAACCCTTCATAATTACCTTCTAATTGAATATTAAAATTATTAACACTATTTTCATCTATATAAGTAGTATAAGGATCATCAAGTTCTTGTAATACTCCTGCTAAAGCAGCATCCAATAGCTTTTGTTCATCATATTCACCATAATAATTTTTTATAATATAGTTATAATTTTTTATAAAAGTATCTAGATTTTCATTGTCAGTAACAACTGTATCAGATTTTTTATCTTCAAGCAAACGACTCGTAATAGCAAAACCCGTTGCCAAACTTACTGCAGCTGTAATAACTATTAAAACAATCACTTCTTTTATGCTAAATTTATCTATACTGATCTTTTTCTTATCTTTCATATCATCACTCTATTCTATACAAGATTATATCATATAATTAACCATTATTGTAAATTAATAATTCAAAAATAAAATAAATCTCATAATTCTTAAAATTATGAGATTCGTATTCATTATTTTATTAATTCTTTCAAATAATTTTCAATTGCTTCTGTTCCTATTATAAATTGCTCTAACTCACCATTGTTAATTTTCAATAGTGTAGCCTCACTAAATTTAAAATTGGAAATACCTAAATCAAGTATTGTTTCTTGACCTGCATAACTTTTATTAAACACATCATCTAAATCTACATTGTACACTTTTAAGGCATTTTCTTTACCACTATATATTGATAAGTATGATTGATATAAATTTGAATTAATATCATCACTATTTTTAACTAAAACATAATATTCAGTTTGTGGTCTATTTAAAATTTCACCAACCATTATCTTATCATATTGTATAATAGCAACAGTATCTTCATTATTATTAGTGTTAGTTTTTGTTTTTTTATTAACAAAGACTGTTATAAAATAAAATGCAAGAAGAACAACACAAACAATCACAATAATTTTAATCAAATTTGTTAATTCATTAGTAGAAACAATATTTTCATTTGTTTTTTTATTTTTTGCTTTTTTATTTGCCATTCATATCACCTGATTACTATTATAACACAATTATTATATTTTTAATACATTATTTTCCTACGGGCATAACACTCATCGATTTTGCGACATCAATAAGTTCTTTTTGTGTTAAAGCTGAAGATGAAACATAATACTCAATACCATTACTAATCCAACTGACAGATTGATCAGATACATATCCAACAGAATCAGTAATAATTTCTAATTCACCAGTTGGAACAACAGTTACATTTTTATCACCTTTTACCGTTTCCTGAACCATAGTAAATGGTTTATCACCGGCAAACGTTAATATTACTCTTTCACCATTATCTAAAAATACCTTATCTTGCTTAGATAGATATGTATTATCAGGTACATACATAGGAAAAATAACTTCATCAATATTGCTTACCGTTTCATCTACACCAGTTGATGTTTTCATGCTATTTTCTAATTTAAAATAATTATCATCAAATGTAGCATTTAAATCAATATTATTATAATTCATTCTTATCTTTACATTTTCTTTGTCATCTAACACTTCTACTTTGCTTATATTAGCATCGCCATCGATATATATTTTTTGTTTCTTTAATTCCTCATTATTAGAATAATCAACCTTTGTTGTTATAACATATTCATTATTAATTTTTTCTACGGTTCTTTCAGCATCACTATTAATATCTTTTACTATAACCTGCAACAAATAACTTTGTGAACTATTATAAGGCCATTCACTTTGAAATTTGAAACTTTTATTTAATGAAGGTGTTAATACATACACACCATCGCTATTTCTTAAAATAATTTGCTCATGATTATTTGTTTTATTTTTTAATAAAACCTTAAATTGATTTTCTTCTTTATATGATACTTCAGTATCATATTTATAAGTATCCTCATTATTTATTATTTCTAATTCACCTGTAATATAATAACTCTTACTTTTGTTAACTTTATCATTCATTTTTTTTATTATATCTTGTTCTCCTTTTCCACATCCAGAAAGTAGAAAAACGCCCACCAACACAAAACACCATAATATCTTTTTTTTCATTCTTTCACCTCTTAATTTATTCATTTAATTATATGGGTTAAAATATTTTATTATGAGAATATTTTTACAATTTCAGTTCAAAATAATTAATGATTAAATTAGAAAGGAAGATTTAAATGGAAACATTACAAAAAACATGTCTTGTATTAACAATTATTGGAGCCATTATTTGGGGAATTATAGGAATTTTTAATGTTAATATTTTAGAAATGCTATTTGGCAACACGATTATTCCACGTATTATTTATACTTTGGTGGGAATTGCTGGTATAATTAATATAGGAATTCTGTTTAACCATATTGAGACAAAATAAAACTTCATTGCTGAAGTTTTATTTTTTTACAATTCTAATTTTTACTTTTTTAGTTTTAGATTGATATTGAACCTTAACATCATTTCCTTCTACATTTACATCTACTTCATGTTCACCTTCGCCATATCCAGATAAATCCAAATAAGCAACTATATCGGAAGATTGAACACTATTAATAACTGAGGCAACACCTTTAACGTTAACTGTTACCATAACATCAGAAGCACTTAATCCTTGAACAGTATAACCACTTCCTAAATTACGATATTCGATAGCAACATTTTCAATATCTTTATCGGCCACACTATCTAAAGAAACATTAACAGTAATATTAGAAATAGACATCGTTTTAATTCCAACTGGATTTTCTAATTGGACTTTATATTCTCTATTTTCTTTTAATTCATTAACATCAATTTCAACAGGAATATAATTTAATGAATTAAGTACATCAGAATTTCCATATACAGTTACTTTAGTTTCACTTGTTTCTATTGAACTTATAGCTTTACCAAATGCAACTTCGCCTTTTGGAATTACCTTTATAGGAACTTCTTTACTTGGTGATGAAATAGTTACTTTTGCATCAATTGTTGCTGGTACGATTTCTACATCAACTACATTACCAGATTGATCATAAGCTTTTAAAGGAACATCTTTCATTGTTACTTCACCAATATTTTGTGATGGTAAATTATTAACATCAACTAAAGCTTTTACTGTTGCAACTTTTGCAAGTTGATGCTCTGCACCTTTTACAACAACATTGTCTGTAGAAACATCTACATTAGATATAGATAATTTAGAATCAAGGGTATCTTGATTTAATAAATCTACCGTAAGAGTTTTAGCTTGCGATATTTTTTGATATATCATAACTGTTGCAACTGAAGGATTAACTTTATAATCAATTGATGAATTAGCTTGATTATATTTAATATTTACTTTATGTTGGCCAGGTTTTAATCCTGTTAAATCAACAACAACTTCATGAGATGTAGATTGCTTAGCTATATATAAATCTGCCTTACTACCAATTAAAGTAATATCAACAGTTTTAGGAAGCCCCTCTACTACATATGCTTCAGCATTATAAATAGCCGTTACATTTTGACTTTTTAAAACTTCAGCTGAACTTTCTGAATAAAATATTATTTTTTGATCAACCATTATGAAAAGTCCAATGGCAAAAATAAGCGATATAAATAACAAAGTATTTGTTTTTGAAAGCCAAGTTTCAAACTTCTTACTTGGTTTACCTATTTTATTTGAAATTAATGTAATTAATTTTGTAAAAGGAAGAATTATTTTTTTATCAACAAATTTTCCAATAGCTTTAAAGAATTTAGCTATTTTGAGACATATCTTCTTCATTTGTTTCATCCTCCTCATCTGAATAGTCAACAACTTTTTTAGGTCTTAATTCTTCTAATAATTTAAGTCTAAGCTCTTCTAGTGTTAAATTATAGAACAATTCACCACCTACGGCCATAGATAATCTTCCTGTTTCCTCTGAAACAACTAATGATATACAATCCATTTCCTCTGATATACCTAAAGCAGCTCTGTGTCTTGTACCCAAACGTTTACTTATTTTCACATTATCACTAGTTGGAAATACTGCTCCCGCACTTGTAATCTTATCTCCTTGGATAATAACTCCTCCATCGTGTAAAGGATTATTAGGGAAGAAAATAGAAATTAACAAATCACTAGATATTTCTGCATATATTTTTTTAGATTTTTCAATATAATCGTGCAAACTATTATCGCGTTCAATAACGATTAAAGCTCCAATTCTATTTTTTCTAAGTTGTTCCATTGCACTTGTTATTTCATATACAACTCTTTCTCTTTCATCAACAGTAAGAACTTTGTGGCGACCTAATAATTGACTACGTCCAAGCTGTTCTAAAACATTTCTAATTTCTGGTTGGAAAATTATTATTAACGCTAATGGTCCCCACATAATTAAATAGTTTAATATATAACCAATTGTTGTAAGATCTAATATATCACTTATTATTTTTAAAATAATGATAATGATAATACCCTTAAAAAGTAAAACCATCTTTACATTTTTTCTTAAATTTTTCAAAATATAATAAAATACAAACCAAACCAATAATACATCTATTAGGTTTTTTAAAAGTGTAACAATATTATCAAATGTCATAAACTCCTCCAATCTTCTAACAAGATAAATTATATCACATTATTATAAATAATGAAAATATTTAGGTTAAAAAAAACTTACTAAGTAAGTCTTTTAAAATTTCCAAACATCATCGTCTGCTTCGTCTGACATTGCATTATCTTTTGTTTCTTCAACTTTAGGTGTATCAGGAACTTCTGGTACTTCACTAGTAGCAACAGGTTGTTCCTCTTTAACTTCTGCTGGTTTTACTTCTTGATCACCAAAAGGAACATTCAAATCTTCTTCTGGCATAGATACTTCAGGCATATCATTTTCAGCCAAAGGTTCTTTAATTTCTTCTGGAACTTCAGTAGTTTCTAAACTGTCTACTGCATCTAAAGATTCTACTGGAGTAGTAATATCTGTTTCAGAATTAACTTGTTCAACAGGTTCTTCCTTAACTTCTACATCTGAAGTTTCATTAGAAACATCTTGTTTTTCCTTTGTTTCTTTTAATGGTTTCTTACCAAAATTAGTTTTTTCAGCAAAATAACCAATAATTATCATTAATAAAACAACCGCTCCTATGGCAAACCATAAATAATTTTCAATCACAAAATCCATTTTTATCCTCCTAGTCTATGATAATAATATCATTTTTTTTATAATTTAGCAATAATTTTAATCCTATTCATTTAAATAATTTGCACCCTTAAACGAATCATAACTTAAAAGCTGTGGAAAACCTTGTTGTCTTAAAACTTCAAAGAGCATTATACAAACTGAATTAGAAACATTAAGAGCTCTTATATTACTATTAATAGGAATTCTTAAACATCTATCTATATGTTTTGATAAAATCTCTTTAGGAATACCAGTACTCTCTTTTCCAAAAACTAAATAAATATTTTTAGTTGTATCAGAATAATCAAAATCACTATAATTTTTTGTACCATATCTTGTTAAATAATAAAACTCGCCTTCATTTTTACTTAAAAAATCTTCATAATTTTCATAAACAGTATAATCACAATGATCTAAATAATTAACGCCACATCTTTTAACTTTACTATCCGAAAGTGAAAAACCAAGTGGTTTTATTAAATGTAATTTAGTTCCAGTTCCAGCACAAGTACGCATAATGTTACCTGTATTTTGTGGTATTTCTGGTTCATATAACACTATATTAATCATTTTTTATAATCCCTTCATTAAACAAAAATTTTTTTACATCTTCTATATCTATTTTATGTTCAGCATAATACAATACTTTAATTATTTTTCCATTTTTAAACAAAAACATATTAGGTTGCTTTTCTAATTTTATATAATTATTATTTAAGTCATCTGAAAAAAAGTTATCTTTTAATTCATTTAAAAAGTTTTTGTTAGCTATTAAATTTAAATTAGCAAATACTAAATTAGATTTAATATTTTGTTCCTTAACTAAATTTTTTAGTTGTTCTTCAAATTCGTTTAAATTTTTAGATGAGTTATAACTAACATATAAAACAAACTCTGGATTATCAAGCGCATAGTTACTTAAGTTAGTCATAATTTCTTTTTCACCTAGTTCTAATACATAACCGGATAAAATAGACGGTTCAACTTTAATAGCTTGATTTTTTTTACATATATAAGTTAAATAAGTAACAACAATTAAGGTTGCTAAACATATAACAACAACCAACAAATAATTTTTTCTAGGTATTACTTTCATTTTATCACCATCTTTTTATAAGAATGTAATTTACAAGATATCTTCAGGGCGTTGAACTTCTTCAAGCGTTACCACTGGTAATACAATACCTTGTTCATCACAAAATTTTTTAAACTTTTCTCTAAAAGCAGTAAGTTCTTTAACGATACTATCAGGATATATTCTCTTACTAGTTTTTATAGCATTATACACATCAACTATATCCACTTCTTTTTTGTTATCAAATAACGCAAGAGAAAATGCTTGACTTAATACCGAAAAAGCAATATCAGGATACATTGCTGATAATCCATATATTCTTTTAAACTCTGATGTTGCTGAAACAATAGATTCTAAAAGCATATTTTCAACATAATTATTATATTTAAACTTTATACCTGTTTGAGCTTCTATTCTAGGTAATGAACCCATCAATATTTTTACTGTAGTAGGTTCATCAGGCTCTAAAACATCAATTTTTTCAAATCTTCTTAAAAAAGCTCTATCACGAACAACATAAGTTTCATACTCAATAGTAGTAGTTGCTCCAATAGCTTTAATATCACCACGATCTAATCCAGGTTTTAAAATATTTGCTAAATCTAGTGGGCCATCACCTCTACCACCTATTAACGTATGAACCTCATCAATAAATAGTATTGTTTTAGTTGTTTTCTTTAACTCATCTACTAAAACAGAGATAACCATTTCTTCTCTACCATTAACTTCCATTGTACCAGTTAACGATGTTGAATTTATTTTAATTATACGATACCCTTTTAATGCATCAGGAACATCATTATTTTGAATTTTATATGCTAGACCTTCAACAATAGCCGTTTTACCAATACCAGGTTTACCAACCAATAATGCTGATTTATCAGGAGTTAAAAGAACTACAATTAGTTTTTTTATTTCATCATCACGCGCAATGGCAGGATTAGTAACATATTTCTTTTTTGTTAAATCCTCTCCATAAAGTCCAATTATAGAATTAGGATCAACTTCATCATTAAAGTTAACATCAATTATTTCTATATTATCATTCATTTTATCACCTATTTAATATAATTTTTTTCTTTAAATTTACTTATTACTTCATCAATTGATACTGCTGAAGTCAATCTGTCATAAAATGAAGTTAATTTACCACCTTCATAAAAGACTGTTGTTGGCGTTCCATCAAAAGTTATTTCTGCTTTTAATTTACTATAATCTTCATCTGATAGTTTTGATAAATCAATGTAGAAAACTTCTACTTGATAATCACTAATAAATTGTTCCATAACAGGTTTATACATCGCACATGCACTACAAGTTGCTGAACCAATTACTAAAGGGAATGTTTTATTTCCTTCTTTTAATTTATTAAATTCACTATAAGATATTTCCGTATATCCTGTTAACTTTTTATTACATCCACTAAACAAGATAATAGAAGAAATCATTGCCATTAAAACTATTATTATTTTTTTCATTTTACCACTTTCTTTCTTTATCATTATAACTTATAAGATACCAAAAAAAAAGAGTTTTTACAAATTTTCTCTTTTTTTGTATATTATAATTTGTTCTGGTAATAAATATAAAGTTTCATTTTGTTTAATTATTTCTTCTTCACTCAAACCTAATTTAGATGCTACATCCTTTAAAGTATCGTTCTCAGTTACATAAATATTAACACCTTCATTAGGGACTAATATCTCTTGGCCTGGATAAATATAATCATTTTCGTTTAACCCATTTATCAAAAGTAGATTTTTAACGTTAGTATTATTTTTCATAGCTATCGCATATAAATTATCGCCTTTTTCCACAATATAAGTTTTATATAATCCATTTTCTATTTTGGGAATAACAATGTAACTACCTGGCATTAACATAGTATTTAAAGCCATACCATTGATTCTTCTTATTTCATCTATTGTTGTATTAAATTTAGTTGCTATACTAGATAATGAATCATTAGGCGCAACCTGATATATTTGATACATATAATCACCTCAATTTATTATATGTGTTTATCATGTTTTTGCGCTTAATTTTAGGGTATGTGAAACTATAATATTTTCACCATCTTTTTTAAACAAAAAAGGTAATATTCCTTAATTAAAATACCACCTTATATTATAAACTTTAATATATTTATATAACAATTATTATACTATATACATATCTTTTGCCACGAAAGTCATTACACGACCTTTTATTTTTTAAATTTATTAAAAATTATCTATTTTTCTTAATTCTAGAAATATTCCAAGGAAAATCTAAATCTGTACCTGGAAATTTCTCGACTATAGTAATGCCATTATCTTTGCAATAATCACAAATTAAATCAGAAATTACAAATTTGTCTTGATCTTCAATATCATAATTACTCATAAATTGTTGAAAACCAAACTCTGTTCCGTCTGGTAAATTTGATATTTTTTGAAAAATATCGGTTGCAATGTTTTCGTTAATTTTTCTTATTTTTTCATCTATTTTATCAATTAGTTCCTTAACATTATGATTTTTACTACTTTTTACAATATTGTCACGTATTGGTGGTTCATAACTAGGATTAATATCTTTTAATCTAGCGTCTATTTTTGAAATTAAATCAACTTTTTCTTCTTTTGGTGGAAATTTTGTCATTTGAACACTCCTTTCTCGTTCTTGTTCATGCCCATTTTCATCAATATATGTTTCTTTAATAATAACATTTTGTTTTTCAAAATCGAGTTTCTCAATTTTTTGTTTTGGTAGTGAGATTAAACACCAAGATAAAAATTCATTATTTAACGAATATTCAATTTGTTCTGATTCGGATGCTATATTTCTATAAATATTTAAAAATTCTTTTATCTTATCTTTATTTTCTATGTATTCACTTTTACTCTCATACATTAAAATTAAATCATCCAATAATTTAAAGTATCTATCATATAAATTATTATAATCATCTTTATTATTTATTGGTATTTCTATTTTAGGTGTAAAATTTAATAAATTTAATTGAAAATTATTTGAAAGAAGTTGTTCTGTTTCTAATTTATAATCTACATTTCCTGTGATAGTATCAATAAGAACATATCCACATTTATATATTTCTTCAGTTTCAGAAGCAGATGATAATAAAATTAATGATTTTAGTTTGTTATATGACAAAGGTAAGGGCAATGATAAATACTTATTTACTCCATATTCATTTTCAACAAAATAATTAAATTCTTCTTTTGCTTTCTTAAATAAATTTTCAGTCGAATACTTATTACTAGAATTATTTAAACAGGCTTCTAATCGATTAACCATATTTAATATAATTGATTTTTCTTCATTACCAATATAAATTGAATAATTAAAATCTTTATTAATAGTAGGGTTATAAATACCATTTTTATCAGATTCTATAACCTCGTATATATCCATAAGACAATCATTTACCTGTTTCTTTTCTAAATAATATATAAACTCATTAATACAATGTTGTGCTCTAACACAAGGAATATAAGGAGTTTCAAAGCTATCATTAGACATTAATTCATTTTTTATTGTTTTCAATTCATCAAGAATAAAATCTTTTTCAGTTAAATAATTATTCCTTTTATCTCTATGTTCATATAAATATCCTAATTTATTTAACAAAATTTCTCTATTTATGTAATATTTTTTTTCTTTTAAATCTTCCTTAACCAATTTATTTACATCTTTTTTTAATTGCCTATTAGTAGCTTCCTTAATTTTATTTTGCAATTTAGTTATTTGTTCTTGATCATTATTTTCATAAGCTTGTGCTAACTTTTTTGTTAGTTTTTCTATATTTTTATTTAAAAATTTAAAACTATTTTCACCTTCAGGTATTTGATTTTCTTTTATATTTTTATCATTTCTTTCAACATTATCTTTTCTATTGGGACATACTTTTTTATTCCCCAAAATATCAAAAGCTATTTCACCATATATTTTACAATTTATATCTCCTAGATAATTTTTACAATTAGCACATTGTGATTCAAATACTTTAACACCTTCCCATTCAGACTGATGCCTTCTCAAACCAAATTCGATCATTACTTCATCCAAATATTCTTTAAATAATTCATATTTTGTTTTTGGAGACGGTTTAACTAAATATTCTTGCTCAGAAAGATTATTATTTTCATAATCATTTATAAATTTTTCTAATTTTTGTTTTCTTTCAGATAATTCTTCAAGTGTTAAATTTTTAAGTTCTTTTTTATATTCCTCTAAACTTATCATCATATTTATTTTACTCCTTTTTGTTTATTTTTATATATTAGAATACTTATCTAGAAATACCTGCATCTTTTTCAATGTCAAATTCTTCCATACTTGAATTAATCACTGTTTGAGGAGCTGACAATCCAACTTCTGCTTTTTTTTGTTCTAGTGCTTGTCTCATTTGCTGTTCTTTTTGCTTATCTATTTGCATTTCATCTTCTGTTAGACTGATTTCGTGTTCTAATCTTTCAATTTTTCTTTTTAAATCTGATAGTTCATCCGCATTTTCATTAATCTTTTTATTAGCAATCATTTTGCCAAAAAATCCTTTTTTATCTAATTCTGCTTTTTCTTCTAATAACTGATCTTGACGTTGACGTAATAAAATTAATTCTTGTTCGTTTGATGAAATAAAATTTTTATAAGTATCTATTTTTGTTGCACTTTCTTTTTGATGCTGTTCTACCCATTCTATACTAGAAGCTCCATCATAAATTTTTCTATTATCTGATAAAATTTGTATTTCACTTGTTAATTGGTGTTGTAATGCTACTAATTCATCATATTTATTTATATTTTTATCAAGAACAGATATATCCACAAACGCTTTGCTAACAGTTTTTAGTTGTTCTAATTCTGACGTTTCCTGTTTATATGCAGATAAACCTATATTTACAGAATTTGTTTCATAAGCATTAAGCTTAACTTCAATAACTCGTTTAGCATGATCCAGTCTTTTTTGCATAGGATCATGTGACAAATCAACCTTATTTAACATTTCTTGTTTTGTTTGCTCTAATTCCTGTTTAGATTTATAGCCTGTTATAACAGTTATTTTTTCTCCATTAAATTCCACTGTTTCAGTATTAAATGGTGTAAAATTACCAATAATTTCTTTTGACACAGGATTACTTTGATATATTAAATTATCTTCTGATAATCCAATACTATTTGTATTTTCAATCAATTTATTTAAAGATTCCATTCTTTTAATGATTTTGTTACTTTGCTCTATTATAGATCTTCTAATTTCTTCATTATCACAATTAGATAAGGCTTGCTTAAAATTATCTAGTGATTCTTTCAAATCAGACATTTCATTAATATAAGTATTATAATTTTCAGCTTTGTTTTTTCTTAATTGTTTCTTTTCTTCAAATTTTTTAAATAAATTTTCTTTATTAATATTATTATTTTTCTTTTCACTTAAAAATATATCTATAATCATGTCTTGATATAAACCAAGATCTATTTCTACAAAATTCTGTGATGTTTCTAAATCATAATTTTTACTTTTATAATACTGTTTCAAAAAGTTTTCTGCAAACGCCTTTTGTTCTTTAACACTTAAAGCTTCCTCATCAGTTAAATATGTTCCCTGATTTCCCTTTGTTCTATAAAGAGAAATATCAATATCTATTAGTGGCAGACCTGTCTGTTCTGCTAACTTTTTTGCTGATTCATAATCGTAACTTAACTCTTTTTCCCCAAAAGTTATACAATATATGCCAACAGGTTTTAATCCATTTGTTGAATCAAGTAAAACTTCATTATAAATATTAGCATTATCATTATTTAATTTTTTACCATTTTCTTGTATACATAAATTAGTAGAATAATTTCCCATTGCCTGTGGTGTGATTAACATTGAATTATTACTATTTTGATAAAATCTTCCTTCTTCTTTTGTTTCATAACTATATAAATCTTTGTATCCAGCTGTAACAATTTTAGAATCATTTGGATATATAAATCCATATTTATGTGCACCATAAACGCCCATTTCCTTATCCGTAATTAAAGATGCTGATACTCTGCCACTTCTAGTAATATGTTCATTTATATCAGTTGTTTCCATATCTGTTTTTGACACATTATGTACTATAAACATGAATGGTTCTCCAGATTTATAATTCTCAGGATTAGTTATGGAAGAAGCCCAAATTTTATTACTTATGTATTGAAGCTTTGTTTCTATATTAAGTAAAACTTCATCTGTTAATGCATTACTCTTAATATAATTTGATATTTGATAATAACTACCATATAAATTATATAAATCTGCATTAGATAAATTTTTTCTTATTTCTGGATTTTCAAAAAGTTGTTGTATTGCTTCACAAACAGTTTTACTTCTTTGTGATAAATCTGCCTTATAATATTCATCACTCTTTTTAACATTATCAAAATCAGGTTTCCATAAATAATTAATTTTCTTTATAGATTGCATAGTAACCAAAGTAACATTCATGTTGTCTTTTAACAAATTAGATAAATAATTATATTTAGCTTTATCATCTAAATACATATGATTTTTAATCTCTAAATATTTATCCAAAAATTCCTTTGCATCACTACTAAAACCATAATTATTTTTTAAAATATAAAAATTAAAACTAGATTCAAATTGATTTACAAGATTTTGTAATTCTTGCATATAACATCACCTAAACATTTCTATCTTTACGTATATAATTAAAATAATTATATATTAAAGAAATCACTTATTCCTTTAACGCCATAATAATAATTATTCATAATTTCTATACACGCAGTCATTTTATCTTTATTTATTATTTTAGTTTGTTTATATTCACTTATTATTTGATTAAATAATTCATTGTAATAAAATGTAATAGAGCTATACTTTGATTGTACTAATAAATCTACTAATTCTTTTACTTTTTGTTTTAATTCATCTTCTATGTTAGCCATTATATAATCTTGTATATTTACTTTTTCACCATCTATTTCAAACTCGTTATTAAGTATTATAGATAACTTTTTTTGTATTGGTAATTCATCATTTTTAATATCATTTAATAAATATTCTTGATATTCTAACGTTTTTTTTACTTCATATTCTGTTAATTCTTTTAAATTTGTTGTTGTTTGTTTAGTATTATTAGCCATCCCTGTTATATAATCTTTATCATCAGTTTTGTTAATTTCCAAAACATTTAAATTATTAATGTCTAATAAAACCCAATATTCAGCTTTAAAATTCTCATTAGCATTCCATATGTCATCACTTTGATTTGACAACATAACTCCTATATATAGCTTATCATTTTCTACTCTTAACATAGGATAGAGTGGAATATACTTATCTAATCCTTTATCTTTTTTAACTTTATTTACTATTTCTAGTATGTGATCTAAATTTAATTTATCCATTATATCTCTCCTTAATCTTATTTCTAGCACTATATAAATAATATTTTATATTTGATACACTAGAATTCATTTTTTTACTTATTTCTTGTATTGAAAGGTCATCACAATAATACAGTTTAAATGATATTTTTTCTTTTTCAGTAAGATTAATATTATCTAAATTATTCATTATATCCTTATATATAATTTTATCTAATGCATTTTCTTCATAACCAATTTCATTTGTTAAATCATATGTAATGTTATCTTTTTCTCTTATATATATTTTAGCCTTAGTGCACCAAACGTTATGAGCTATTTTCCATATAAGATTATCTATTCTTTCTATTTGAATGTCTTTATTAAAATATTCAAATATAGAAACAAATACATTACTCGTTAAATCTTCCGCATCTTCTTTATTATTAGTTTTCTTTAAAGCCCAATAATAAATTTTATAATAATATTCATCAAATATCTTATCCATATTGTCACCTTTCACTCATATAGTATCAAAAATAATTGTTTGGTTAGTTTTTTATTAATTTTTTTACCAATTTGCCTTTTCTCTGCGTTTTTATAATTTAATAATTTAATTGATTCCTGTGATTGCAACCGTCGATCTTGATTCATCTTCGTCTCCTCCTATTATTATTATATCACATATCGACCGTATTTACCTATATCAAAATCGTTATTTTATTTTTCATGGGAAAATTATTATGGTGATAGTTATGGATTTTGAAAGACTATTTTTCTTAAGAGAAGAACAAGAATTATACCAAACAGATATGGTAAATATATTAAATGTAAAACAAGTTAATATTTCTAATTGGGAAAATGGTAAAGAAATAATACCTTTAACAAAATTAAATATTTATGCTAATTATTTCAATGTAAGTTTGGATTATATTATGAAATTGTCTGATAAAAAAATTCCTAGTATTAATAGGAATACTTTAGATAAAATATTAATTGGTAAAAATATTAAGATTATAAGAAGGCAAAATAATTTAAGCCAACAAGATCTTGCAAATGTATTAAATACTACTAAATCTACTATATGGGCATATGAAACAGGTAAGACATTAATTCTGACTGCTTTTGCTTATCAAATATGTATTAAATATAATATATCAATGGATTGGCTATGTGGTAGGGTAAACTAAACATCAAAGCAAAATTCAATGATCTTGTTATATTTATACTTCGAAACACAACAAAAAATAGTATCGTTCATTTGATACTATTTTTCTTTTAATAATATTTTTATTATTAAAACGTTGTTATTCTTATTTTGAATATTCTCTTATAGCATTTACTATTGAAGAAGCTTACCAATTTACAATAACGTCAGCTTTTGTTTCTGCCTCACTAGGCAACATATCAGCTCCCCAAGGCCTAATGGCTTACCATATTTTTTAGCAAGCCTAATTTATTCTTGTATCCAATTTCTATATTTAACATATTTCCCTGCTATTAATAATACCACACTAGATTGTCTTATGTACTATTAAATATAATAAGGTCATGTTCTGACACACTATAATTTCTAAAATTAAAGTATGGATACGCATCTAATAGTTCTGTTAACTTGTAATATTATTCAATATTATTTTTCGCCTAAGTCATATACTTCCTAAATAAAATAAAAAAGAGCAATATAAACAATTTAATCAAAGTCTATACTAGCCCTTTTATTATTTCTAATTTATTTTTATATTTAAGACAAAACCACATTATAAATTAATGATATTTGCATATTATTAAATGGCAGGGGTAGCAGGAGTTGAACCCACATCAGCGGTTTTGGAGACCGTTATTCTACCATTGAACTATACCCCTATGCCGTAGATTATAACATAATTTTTTTAAATAATCAACACTAATCTATTATTTTCATATATTAAAATAGAGGTGTTTTTATGGGAATTATTAAATATACAACAAAGGAAAGAGATTTGCTTGCTAGATTGATGCGTGCTGAAGCAGTAGGTGAAGGTAACCTTGGAATGTTGATGGTAGGAAATGTTGGTGTTAACAGAGTTCTTGCTGATTGTTTAACTTTTAAAGATATAACTACCATATCACAAATGATATATCAAAACCCTGGAGGATTTGCTGGTAAAGATAGTCCACTTTTCTTTAGTAATCCAACTACAGTAGAAAAGGGATTAGCAGATCGTGTTATTAAAGGAGAATACTACCATCCTGCTACTAATGCATTATGGTTTTATGCTCCTAAAACAGGAGAATCATGTAAAGCTCTATGGTGGGAACAAGAAAATACTGGCAGATATAAAAATCATTGCTTTTACCAACCATATGCTGGAGAATGTAAACAATTACACTAAAAAAAGACTTGATGTCTTTTTCTTTTTATATTACCAATATTTGACCAATACTTAAATTATTACTAGTTAAATTATTTTTTCTTTTTATTTCATCAACTGTAGTATTGTACCTGCGAGCTATAGAATACAAGTTATCTCCACTCTTTACAGTATAAGTTATAGAACCACTTTGACTAGGTATCTTCAATGTTTGACCCACACTCAATAAATTACTGCTTAAATTATTTAATGATTTAATCTCATTTACCGTTGTATTATATTTTTGCGCTATTGAATAAAGACTATCTCCACTTTTAACAACATAATCAATTCCTCCACTAGGTTCTAAAACTTGTGGTATTTTAAGTTTTTGTCCTAAACTAAGAACTGATGTTGTTAAGTTATTTAACTTCATTATATCATCTATTGTTGTATTATACTTTTGAGCAATTGAATATAAAGTGTCCCCACTTTTTACTGTATATACACCTTCTTCAACAATAGTATCCTTTTTAGGTATTAACAATTGTTGATTTAATTTCAAATTAGTTGATGATAAATTATTATAACTAACTAATTCATCAACAGTAAGGCCATATTTTCTGGCTATACTGTATAACGAATCACCTGATACAATTTTTATGTAACATTTTTAAATGTAAATATAATATCTATCGTTTTATCTTGATAGATATAGATTTTTTCAACTAAATTAATTATTAATTCTCTAGTTGGATTATCTATACTTAAAAATTCATTGATATATTTTTCTAATATTTTATTATCTATTTTATCCCTATTTAGTTGTTCATTTTTAAGATTACCAATACTTGACTTATTATTTTCTATCTCTTTTTTAATACTTTCACTCACCCTTATATATTGTTCTTTATCAATAATACCTTTTAACATATCCATATAAGTTTTATCTAAATTTGTTATTAATTTATTATTAGTAATTTCTAAACTTTCAATTTGTTTTTTTATCTTCAAAGTATTATCTTCAAACTCTAAATTTCCTATAGAATTTTTGATTTTATTTTTATCTAAATATTTTTTACAAACTTCTTTAATATTTTCTAAAATTACACTTTCTAATACTTCATAATTATTCGTATGAGTTGTACAAACATGATATTTTGAATATGTTCTATAATAATCACAAGTTGTATAACTTCTTCCAGTTTTATTTTGATATCTAATAGTTATACGATGTTTACAATCTCCACAATATAAAAGTCCATCTAATAAATAAAATCTTTTTTTCTCTGGTCTTTTAACATTTTTAGGAAGTAACGATTGTACATAATTAAAAGTTTCTCTATCAATTATTGCTTCATGTGTATTCTCAACTACAATATAATCATTTGGATTATTTTTAACTGTCTTTTTAAGTTTATAATTAATCTTTCTAGTTTTACCTTGCACTGCATCACCTATATAAATTCTATTAGTTAAAATTGTTTTAATAGTTGTATCAACCCATACTCCATATTCTTGTGATATACAATTTGTATTTATACATTTAGTATTCCATACATAGTTATAATAAGATGCTGGAGTTTTAATTTTTCTTTTTGTTAATTCTTGTGCGATAAAATGATATGTATTTCCTTTAAGTGCTAAATCAAAAATCAATTTAACAACACTTGCTTGTTCTTCATTTATAATTAAATGATTTTTATTATTTGAATCTTTTTTATATCCAAAAGGACATCTACCAGATACATATAATCCATCTTTCATTCTTGAATGCAGACTACTTTTAATCTTTTTAGAAATATCTTTAGCATACATATCATTCATAATTGCTTTAAAAGGTGCGATATCATTATTTGTATTATCAATAAAAGTATCTATTCCATCATTAATTGCAATATATCTAATATTATTATTTGGAAAGTATTTTTCAATTAGCTCACCAGTACCAATATAATCTCTACCAAGTCTTGACATATCTTTAGTAATAATCATATTGATTTTTCCTAATTCAATATCTTTAATCATTCTTTTGAATGATGGTCTATCAAAATTAGTACCAGTATAACCATCATCTACATATTCTTCTATTAAATTATAATTGTTTTCTTTAACATATTGATTAAGTAAACTTCTTTGACTAACAATACTATCAGATTCTAAATTACCATCATCTCTTGATAATCTTATATATATTCCTACTTTAAAACTATTATTCCCTACCATTAATTACTACTCCCTTCCATTTGGGAATAATGAGTATGATTACATGGTAGTTCTCTTTTTAATATATTGCAAGTCATGTTTATCTTCTTTTGTAGTTCAATTTTTAATACTTCAGTAATTATTTCATTTAAAGATTTTCCAGTATCTTTAAACTTTAAATTAACCTTGTATTTAACCATAGAGTTTAATACCTCCAATTAATTCTATGGTTATAATTTTTGTTTTAGTAATATCATTTAGTATGTTTACAACATAACTAATAATATTACTTACTATCATATTCCTCCATTAATTTATAAATTTTCATAATCATCACCTAACCCTTCCATATTTAATAAAATATTTTATTTGTTTTTTCTAGTATTTAACATCTCTACATATCATATTTCTAATAATTCCACCATTATTTTAGTTATAGAGAAATTATAAAATTTTGAAAGTAATTTTATTCGTTCGAATAATTCTTCCGGTAAATTAAAATTAAATCTTCTCATATACATCATCTCCTTTGCATGATGAATAGTAGCTCCATTAATTAAAAGAATCAAGTCATAATTTTCACAAAAAAATGTAATCATCCTAGTTTCTATTATTTTATACCAATTCTACAAAAGCAGAATAAGATGTTTGCACAACAGCACCAATTAATCCCTTATTTCATAAGGAATTGGTATGTGCAAATCCTATTTTGCACTTGCAAAATTCATCCTACTTCGTAGGTTGATATAAAGGATGAAATAAAGAGTTTATATTGTTATTTCAATAATTTAAGAAACAAAAAAATCATCCTAAATTCTAATTTTTATTAAAATTTATAGGATGATTTTTTACTAATTATTAGTTTTTAATTTTAAAGTTTTTACAAATCTATTTATTAATACTGGTTTTGCAAATTGATCTTCCAATATTAAAACACTATTTTTATATCTGCTGTATGCTTTATCATAGTTTCCTTGTTCAATTTGCTCAACACAATAATCTACTATATTATCGTATATATAATCATAAATAATATCAGATTGTTCTTCTTTATTTATTGTTTCAACTATAATTGGTGCCACTTCATAATAATGTTCTATATCTTCTTTTGACACAAAATTATCTCTAAACCATCTTAATACTGTCAACTCGTAACAATTATCATCAAACTTTTCTTGAAAATATTTCATGCAAGCAGAAGTTAAATAACATTTTGTATCAGTCGTTTCTCTAGGTTCATCACCACTTTTTGTTGTAATTGTTCCACTCCCATCTTCTTTTATAGTTATATGAATAGATTCGTCGTGTGGTCCTTTTGGGTCTTGGTCGTAAATATCAATATGATCCTTCCCTCTTTTATCAGTATCAACTCTAATATATGTTCCACCTTCTGTTTTTTTTGCATCATTACCCATATAAATACCTCCTTATTTTTTATATTATTTTAATAATTTTGTAAGTTCTATAATTCCAAATTGAATGTCTTCTCCTAACTTTACAAAATCATTTTCTTTGTTTTCGATACATCTGTAAGAAAAATCAATTAAATCTGCTTCAGTATATTTAAATTTTAGTCCTTTAATGTCATTTGATTCAATAATCTTTTTATATTGATTTATTAAATCAATTAAATATTCGCAAGCTTCATTTTTTAAGTTTTTATCAGTCGTAGTTTTTTCTATACATGAAAGTGAAGTAATTGTTTTTCTCAATAAATTAATAATTTCTAAATTCATAACTACCCCTTTCTTACATTATATTATAAACTTTTTCTTAAATAAATCAATAATTTTACTCATTATTCCCAATAAAAATCGTATCTCCTGATTTAACCGTATAAACTGTATAATTTCCTGTTTCTGGTTTTTCTTCTACTGGAATTTTTAATACTTGACCTACTCTAAGTAAGTTACTAGTTAAATTATTAGCTAATTTCAAATCCTCAACTGATACATTAAATTTCTTAGCAATGCTCCATAAACTATCACCATTTTGTACTGTATAGGTATTTTGACTAGGAGATAACCCTATATATTCAACAACAGCTTCAACGACTGCATCAACGTATTTAGGCCAATTGTTTTTTAATTTTTCTGCATCTTTTGCATTATCTAAAAAACCATACTCAACTGTTAATGATTGCACATCTCCGGTATTTCTTTGCATAAAGTAATAATCTTTTGATGTATTGCTAGGTAGTCTTCTTTGATAAGCTTTTCTTATTATTTGTCCCTGATCTTCTAATTTGTCTAATATTAGATTAGGTAGAGTTGCTGTATTTCTTAAGGCGTAGATTACTTCAGCACCTTCGCCACCCCGGGAAAGATTTTATGTGATTAGGCTATCATTTTTCCTTTATTTTACTGCATTTCTATTTTTTCTAAAAATAGTATAGGGGATGGTAAGATTGTGTGATTAACAATTTTACAACCCTATTTTTATTATTTAATTTATTTCTTCATAATTAGTTTTTATATCATTTAGCACCTTGAATCTATATTGAATTTCTATATTTCTATCTTTATCAATATAAATATTTTTTACTAAAGTCTTTATGAGTTCTCTATTAGGTTCATCTAAATTCAAAAGTGATTTTATTTGTTCTTCATATTTTGCTATTTCTTTTGTATCTTCTTTAATCTGATTTTCTTCATTATCAATTTCATAAATTCTATAATTTAAGGCTGATATTTGTTTTTCCGTTTGTGTCGACAGTCTTGTATAAGTATCAACACTTATTATTCCATTAAATTTATCATCATATAAAGCATCAGATTTTCTTTTTAATTCATCAATATCATTTAATAATTGTTGTTTTTCTTTTTGCCTCTCATTCTTTTCCTTTGCTCTATCTTGTAATACTCTTTCAGATAACTCTTTGATATTTAAACTATCTAAATATTTTTGACAAGTAGTTTTAATAACACTCATTATTTTTTCTTCTAGTTTATCATAAGGAAAGAAATGTGGATAACACAAATGTCTTCTTGGATCTCTTGCATATTTATTGCAATTAACACTCCAATATTTTCCATCCTTATAGTTTTTATTTTTTCTATAAAGAACACTTAAAGAATTTCCGCATTCTTTGCATACAAGTAGATTTTCTAATAATCTTTTTTCTCTATTACAATGAGTTGTTCTTACTCTTGCAGGAGCATTTTGTATTGCTTCAAATACTGTCTTACTAACTAGAGGTTCATGAGTGTTTTCTACTATTATCCAAAACTCTTTTTCTAAAGCAACTTTCTTTTGAGATTTATAGCTTAATTTTGTTTGAACATTTTGTACCATATCCCCTGTATACATTCTATTTTTTAATAATTTATTTACTGAGGATATTGTCCATACATTCACTTTTTGTCTTGAAGATGATTTAGTATTTTTATACATACTAGGACTTAATATCTTATTATCATTTAAGTATGATACTATATCACTTACTCCAGTTCCAGAATGAGCCATTTTAAATATCTTTTTAACAACGGGAGCAACTTCTGGATCGGGTATTAAATGTCCTTTATCAAGTGGATCTCTCATATATCCATAACATGGTTTACTACCTATAAATTTACCTTGTTCTTTTTTATTTTTTAGTATTGAACGAATCTTCTTAGAAGTATCTTTACTAGTCATATCATTAAACAAAGCTTTAAATGGAGCAATGTCATTATTAGCGCTTTCTAGAAATGTATCAACTTGATCTAGTATAGAAATATATCTAATTTTCTTTTGTGGAAAATATTGTTCTACATAATAACCACATTGAATGTAATCTCTACCTAATCTTGATAAGTCTTTCGTGATTACGCAATTGATTCGACCGCTTTCAATATCTTTTAATAATCTTTGAAAAGAAGGTCTATCAAAGTTAGTCCCTGTAAATCCATCATCTACATACTCCTCAACCAAAGTAAAGCCACTCATCTTTACATAATCCATTAATAGATTTCTTTGATTTATTATACTTTCACTCTCTGACTCATAAGTTTTATCTTCATCACTTTCTGATAATCTGATATATAAACCTACTCTATAAAAACTTGGTGCTTGTATTATATTGTTATACACTTACTACTCCTTCCAATGTGTATAACTTTAATAAGCAATATCATTATACCACAAACTTTTACTGCTTACTATTTTCTAACATCAATTTTAAGTACTCCTCTATTAAATCAACCAAGTTTTTATCTTTATCGAAAGTTTCAGTTATATTCACTAATCTACACCTCTCCTTTCATTTTATGAAATAAGAACGACTATAAGACTTTATTATCAAAATTAGAGCATAAAAAAATTAGTTATATTTCAAACTAATCTAGTAATAGAAAATATTATATTCTTTTAATCTATTTCGTTTTCGCTTAACATTTTGAAGTTCTAATTTGTAAAATTCTAGTTTTTTTAAATAATCTTTACGGAAATAGTTTTCACTTAACCATTTAACGCCTTCTTTAGAAATTATTACTTTACCATCTTTTAAATACTTAAATGATTGATTATTTCTTTTTTCCATTCTATTAACTGCAACACCAATAACATTTTTACTTCTATTAAAATAACTTCTTAAATCATATAAAGATATATCTTTATATTCAAATTCATTATGAGGAAAATTAAGCTCGTCTTCTAATCTTAATATTTGTTTTTTAAAGAAAACAATTTCAGCATCTAAATAAAATAGATTGTTATTTAAATAAACTTCTTCTATCCATTCTACAAGTTCCAATTTTAGATATACTACTCTTTCGCCATTCTGAGCAAAATGTTCATCAATCCATCTCTCATTTGGATGTCTTCTTTCTAATCTTTTCACTAATCTCTTATACTGTTTCTCACTCATATTAAACTTCTGTAAAACACGCCACTTCTCCATTGATTTAAATTCCATATTTCTCCTTTCATTTCTTATCACATTTTAGGTTACAATTAAATCCTCTTTTTAGGTTACATAACCGTGTAATACAATATATCAAGCATGGTGTATACACACCCATCTAGCTTGTTAGGGAATATCCCTAAAACCCACTAATAGTCTCCGACAGTTTTAAAAATTTTTAATCAAAATTTAATTTAATATTTCAATTATTTCATAAAATTCATTATCAATTTTTAAAAATATAACTCACCCTCTTTCTTTTGATAAAAATAAAAATGGACATAAAAAAGAGAGATAAAAAATCTCTCAAATAGTCCTTCTTTATAATTAATCTATATTACCATAATACCACAAAATAATAGGACAGTCAACGGACACTATTAAATAAAATAACTAACTAGAGGAAATCATTACTTAATTGCCCACACACCATTTTTAATTTTTTTAAACAAATCCACTTTATTATTGTAAGATGTAGAATCACTGCAATATCTTTGCAGAATTCCTCTAATAGTAGCTTTAATATCTTTATTAGTGAGTTTTTCAGGATAGTCATTTTCAATGATATCATACACTTTATCATATATTTGACTTAAATATGCTACTCCTCCTAAGCTTTGCAGAGCTTCATAAACAATATTAACCCAATTAGATTTCTCATGATATACTTCGTATTCTAAAACTTCTTTTTCCAAAAGTATATTTTTTTCAATTATTTCTAAATTATTAGAAGGATCATCACCTAACAATCTTATTGCATCAGAAATTAATTCTACTATTAAAAATTTCTTTCCGTTTTTTTCATTATATTCATTTTTAAGAAAATTATAATTTTCATTAAATGTTTTATCACGAGTAACAATGATTAAATCATCATGACAATTTTCTAAAATAGATTCCCATATAATTTCATCACAGCATGTGTTCTTATTACTCGTAGGTGGGTTTCCTATGTATTTTCTTTTAATAGCTCTATCAATAATATCTCTAGTTCTATCATAAGTGTTATGACAAAACAATAAATATAGTGAATAAACAGGATCTTTTTCAAAATCAAAAATTAATTCACTACATTTGTCTATCATGCATTTTATAGATTTATTAGCTAATTTCATATTTTCATAATAATCTTCAAAGCCATTTAAACTTGACAAAAAATTACCATCATATAATGGATTAATTTGGCTTTTTAAAGTATCTATAAATTCGTTAATAGTTTTTTCTCTATTTCTAAAAAATTCATCATATGATTGTTTAGTGTTTATAAAATATTCAAAATACTTTTTAAATTCATCTTTTAAATTAGAGATGTTATCATTTTTATTATAGCGATAAAAGTCCAAAAATATATTTGTATCAATAAAAATTTTAAACATAATAAAAATCCTTTCTCCTAAAATCAATCTGTTAAAAAACTTATTTTTTTAATCTTTCAATATTTTGTAATAATACTGATACTGTCCTTTCTATTTTTTTTAATTCGAACTCTATTCCACCAAGATTATCGTCTTTTAGTAATTTGTTAGAAAATGATTCATCAGTAATTTTTTTTCTAAAATTTGATATTATTTGAAAATTATTATCCATCTTACCAGAACCTGCTACTATGTCAAATCCACTATAAATATCTTCCTCACCTTCAGCTATATCTTTGAGTATTTTTTTTGATAGTTTATCATTTACTTTACTTATATCGCCGAGTTTTCTAACATCGATTGCCATTCTAATTTTATCACTTTTTATATCAGCAACTATTTTATTTTCCAACCCGGAAATTTCATCAAATGCTTTCTTTATTCCTCTATTTTTTAAGAGCTCTTCATAATAACTCCACTTATTCGGATGGTTATCATCTTTTTTTAACATATATTCATATACTGATAATAATTTTTTTATATCAGATATTTTCATTCCAAGTTCACTTGCTAATAATTCAGGAGTCTTATTAGATTTATTAATTGTTCTGTACAAATACCCTGCTTGCTCATAAGGATCCCAATCTTTTCTACCAATTATATGATATTGTCCTATTAATGCAAATATTGTTGAATCAGGTATATCTTTTGGCAATATTATTGCTTTTATTTTTGACCATTTAATTGGATCTTGTTTATATAACAAACGATAAGCAGCCAATCTACTATTTCCTTCTAATACAACATAATCACCATCTCTTACGATTACAGGATCTATTAAACCACCATTTGATTTAATAGATTCTTTTAATTGCTTAACATGATCTTTTTTACACATTAATTCTTCTATTTCCTCTTGAGTAGGAGTGTAATTATTACTATTTAATACTGAATATACCCTAGGATTTTCAGGATAAAACATTAATTTGCTCTGATCTATTTCATATTTATCTATTGGATATTTTTCTTTTCCTATAATTAAATAATCTTCTGTTTTGTTCATTTTACTACTCCTTAATATCTAGTATTTTTTTTATGAATTTATCATATGTGTAATCTGCAATATTCTCATAATCTTCAAGTAATATATCATTTTGAACTAAAGATGCTGCTTTTTGTTTACTTATTAACAATTTATGTATCCATTCATCAATACTACCTTTTATCATTATATTATAAATATTACATTCTTTCGTTTGAGATATTCTATGAATTCTATCTTGTGCTTGAAGATAATCATCTAAACTAAATCCTCTATCATAAAATATAGCATTATTAGCAACCGTTAATGTAAGGCCTTCTTTAGCAGATTGAGGGGTTGCAACTAAAACTTTTGAATTACCTTCTTTAAACTCTCTTATTGATTTATTTCTTTCATTAATATTCATATCTCCACTAATCTTTACAGCATCATACTTTTGAAATAGTGTACAAAAGTAATTAACATTATATATATAATTAGTCCAAATAATTACTTTTTCATCACGATTAATAATCTCTTTTACAATTGAAATAAGTTCTTTTTCTTTTCCTGATGCAAATTTTATATCTTCATTTATCATTTTAGGATTAGAAGTTATTTGCTCTAATCTTAAAATTCTTTTTAAAATTGGTGATGCGTCATCTACAATTTTATTGTTATTTTTTTTTATTTCTATCGCTAATTTATTTTTTAATTCTTCATACATAATTTTCTGTTCACTTGTAAACATTGTCCAAATATCATAATATTTTTTTTCTGGTAATGATAAATTCGCTGATTCTTTTGTCTCTCTAATTGAAAACTCACTTATTTTATCAAAAATATTAGAAATAAAATATTCAAACTCTTTTCTTTTTTCAGGATTCGTCGATAAATCATTAGATAAATCAGACTTTTTCTTAAAATCTTTAAAATTAGTCCCTAAGCTTTTCCCGTTATCTAAAAAATATATCTGAGCCCATACATCATAAGGCCGATTGGCTACAGGAGTCCCAGTCATTATAATCCTTTTTAAAAACTTTTGAGATAATTCAAAAAAATCTTTAGTTAGATTAGAATTTGGATTCTTTAACTTCGCTGATTCATCTATTATAACACCAACATTTCTTGATTTTAAAAATAGAATAAATCTGTTTTTCTCTAAAGAAATAGTTTCAAAATTAGTAATTAATATTCTAGATGGGCTATTAAATATATAATAATTACTGCTTCTATTATTAGTCAGTATTTTAGGATGCAAATGTGAATGAATTTTTATTTCTTCCTGCCAATTTTTAACCAATCCTTTTTTAGTAATAATTAACACAGTATCTATATCTTTATCAGATAGCCAGTATAAAGATATATCTAAAGCAATTTTTGTTTTGCCCAATCCTTGTTCATGGAATATTGCAGCGTAGTCTAAATCTTTTGCAAAATCAATTGCTTGTTGTTGATAAGTAAATGATTTTAGCTTTGATTCATAACTAGGTTCATTAGTTAGTTTAATTTTTTTCATATTCTTTGTACACCCCAACTTCATTTACAATTATCAATTTAATTTTTTTATTTATCAATGTTTTTAATATTTTATAAGCAGAAATAGAAGCTTGCCATGGGGTAGCAATTATTAGTATACATTTTTTACCATTTGAAGCATGAAGATTCAAATATTTTATATAAGATTTATATTGCTCAATACTATGGGATGTTTCTAAATCTTTTTCAGATTTTGCTTCACCAATTATAATAATATTCTTATAATTATAGTAAACATCCGGTACATAACCTTCCGACATTCTAGTTACATTGCCTTTAATTTCATATATGTCACTTTCAACCAAAGCATTTTCTATACATTGAAATGAACAAACATAATTATATATTTTTTTTACCAAATTATGATGAATTTTCGATTCCATTATTCTTTATTTATATCCTCAACAAAGATATCAATATTCCCTCTTAAATCAATTAAGCTATCTTTAATTGGATTACTACCATTTCTTATTGCATTATACTCTTGAAAAGGCATATCATTCATTTTTTTTATCAACTCTACACATAATTGTTCTATTGAAACACCATTAAGGTCTCGAAATTCAGGCTTATCAGTTATTACTTTCTCTAATGCTGCTTTTATATTGCTTTTTAATAACATCTTTGTTGCCTCTTCATTTTTTAAAATCTCTGGTAATCTACGTACATTAATAGCAGCATCTATATTTCCTTCTATTACCCATTTTGAAAAATCATCCAATGAAAATTTTGATAATAAAGCCTGCTTAATATTATTGTTTTGCAATTCTAAGAATTTAGAAAAGTCTCTTTGATCAAACATATCATCAGCTTCTAACAAAGGTCTATAGTGTTTCTCCATATCTTGATAAGCATTAATAAGTTTAATTATTTCTGATTTCTTCCCACCACAAAAGTCAATTACCTGTGTCATAGGCAAATTTTGCTCATTGCTTAAGTAATTCAAATACTTAGCCTTTGAATATGGATCCCATTGTCTTGGACCAACTAAGTGTGATTGTAACCTTATTGCATGAATTTGATTTTCGCTTAATTGTTCATAAACCATTGCTGGGATAATGTCCCAATTTCCCTCAACATTATTTTCTTTAAATTCTTTATATATTTGAACCCTTGTATTTCCCTCAATAACAACATATTTGCCATCAGACTGATGATTAACAATAATTGGATGAATTATCCCTTTATTTGTTTTTATTGAATTATATAAACTTGAATAATTAGTTTGATTTGAGTCCTCTACACCACTACCTAATGCCAATGCTAATTGTTCACTATTCAATGTATCTTTATCATACATTTCAATAAATTTTGCTATTCTAGGATTGTTCATGTCTAATTCAATATTCTCAATAACCAAATTCATAAATTTACAGTCATTTTTCATTTAAAATTCACTTCCTTTTAACAATTTATTAATGTTTTATAACTTATGTCTCTTACTACTTAAATGTATCTTGATCAAAAACAGTTGTAAGTTCCATAATCCATTTAATCCAAGCAACCACTGTACTTGTTCTTCTTTCAGCAGTCCCAATTGAATTAATTTCCTCTCTACTATCATAAATAACTTTTGCAATTTCTGAATAATCAAATTCAAAATTTGTTAAATATTGTTCAAGTGCGCAATAAAATGGTTTATGTGACAAAATAATGCTTATAATTGCAAGATTCTTATTTTTATGATTCATTTTCATTATTTGTTTACCTAACTCAGATAATTTATAATTTTTATCTTTTATCACTAATCCCAAATATTGAACAGCAGCTAAATAATAATTAGCCTGTCTAATATCAAATTCATAAATATCTGATATATCACTTGCTGATAGTTCTTGATTATTTAATTCATTTATTAGATCCAAAACTCTATAAAAAGAATTGGCTTGCGGAAAAGGAATACTATTATCTTCTTTAACAAATTCAACTTGACTCATAACATTCTGTATATCATCAACTTCAATTGGATTATATATTTCATCTAAAATATATCTTTTAATTTTCTTTAATTTAATACTATTATAGTTGTTTTCATCTAAAAATTCATAGATAAAGAAATTAAAAATATTATCATGCTTAATTAACATAATAGGCATTATCTCTTTGTTTGTAACTCTTTTCCAAACTTTATATGGATAATATAGTTGTCTTATTATAAAATCCTTCATATAATGATTTTTAGCTTCAAAAATTACAAATTTACTTATACCTTCGTAACTACCATCAATTTCCATTTGAGAACTTTGAACATTTATATCAAACTTATTATTATCTTTTAAAGATATTTGATAACTAAATTCACCTGTTCCCATTCTCCCCTGTATAGTAGGTACAACTTCTTCTCCCACGATATCCTCAATCATTCCGGAAATATATGCAGAATTCAATGAAATTGCTTCACTTGTGATATTACTATAATCAATAGTTGAAATATAGTCTGGTAAATATTTTGTTTCGACGTCTAAATCATTATTTAGCTCAACACTTTGATAATTTTGAAATTTACCAATAATATATGACCCACGTTTAATAGGCAATATGGCCAAATTGTTTTCTGCAAAAATAGATGGTAAATTTTCACTACTATCAAATTTAGTCATCAATCTTGGTTCTCTACCTGATTCTTTAATTTGATCAGCGGTAATTTCAAAAAAGCCATTTGTTTCTATTGCATTAATTATATTAAATTTTTCAAACAAATCGTTCCATGCTTTATTATTTTTTGTTATCCAATTTTCCAATAATCAAAACCTCCTCCACTTCACCACGTTTTTGAGCATTGCTATTAATGTTACGCCTAGCATTTACTGTATTAATTGTATAAGTTACATATTTTGTTTTGTCACTATATAAATTAACAATAAAGGGGGTTTTAGAATTACTTACCATAATGTAGCATCCACGTTCAATTAGTTCATCACACATATTTTTTAAACGTTGTTGGTCATCCCTAGAAAATCCATTTTTTGTATATCCAACAAAGTTAACTTGCTCATCATATTGATCATAGGGTGGGTCTAAATAAACAAATGATCCTTTAGGAGCATCAATGCATGCATCATAAAAATCACCTGTTCTAAATTCAATTTCATTTTCATTAAAATATTTATTTATTGCTCTTAAAACTGGCTCATTACATATACAAGGATTTTTATATGAACCAAATGGTGAATTAAATTGTCCTGCACTATTCATTCTGAACAATCCATTATAACATGTTCTATTAAGATAAATTAACCTAGCTGCTCGTTCAACAGAGCTCCATTTTTTATATTCATCAGTTCTATCAAAAGCTCTTATCTCGTAATAACTATCTGCATCATTTTTGGTTTCATAGTATTTTAATTTTTCTATCAATTCATCCAAATTATCTTTTATACATTTATAACAATTTATTAAATCTTCATTAAAATCATTTACAACTGCTTTTTTAGGTTGCAAATGAAATAATACTGCTCCACCGCCAATAAAAGGTTCATAATAAGTAGTAAACTTCTTTGGAAAATATTCCTTTAATTTAGGAATTAGTTGTCTTTTACCACCAGCCCATTTCAAAACCGGTTGCAAAATTAAATTTTGTTTTCTCTTCATTTTTACCACCTACATTCTAATAATAATTATATCATAAATATTTAAATATTAAATCCAATTATATCATTTTTCTTTATAATTGATTATGGATTCGTAAATCAAAATATCCGATAATTCATCTGTTAAAAATTTTATCCATTCAATTGTATAACTATAATCTTGATGTAAAGCATCAAATTGACAATATTGTGTTTTACAGCCATCTGATTGATATCCTTTTTTTCTAACACCATAATATTTCCAAGCATTAGTATGATGATGAGTTTTAAACTCTTTATTTATATTTTTTGAAACTATATTACAAACCTGTGACGGTTTATATTTATCTTTATTTATGACTGGTATCTCAACCGTTTTTTCTTTAATTAAAGTAATCGACTTTAGCATTTCATCATAGTCATTTAAATCAATATCTTTAAAATTTAAAAACTCCATAGATATATCACTTCTATTTTTATGATTCTTTAGCTTAGGAACTAAAAACACTTTAAAACTATATCTCATATCATTATAAATATCATCTGATAAAGCATTTCTAAAATCACAAATATATTTCCTTATATCATCAAAATTATCATTATAAAACTTTTGCATTGCCATTTTTTTTGATTCGCAATTAAAGTTAACCAATTGTAATGGAATAGCTATATTAGCTTCAAGGGAATATCCATTTCCATATACCTTAGTCAGCAGTTCTTCAAAATTTAATAACATGGCTTGACACTCTCCACATACCTCTAAATCTAAAGCTGGAATAAAACGATGTTCAATTTTATTTCTTAATCCTACCATAAATTTTAAATTATCTTTAATAGGCTCTTCAATTATATCTGTATTTTTTATACATTCAGAAAGTTCCCATGTCTTCTTATCTCCATCAATAATTATATAACTACCATCTGACTCCTTGTAATAATAATCAATATCATTTTCTTCAAAAATTGAATGAAGTAATGATGTCCACGCAATTATCATCATCACAATGTACCCATCGGTTCTAAATTTAGTTTGAGGTCTATTATAAATATCAACTGCAAGATATGCTGATTCAATAGATTTCTCTAAATATTGTTCTGTTAATGGTTTCATATCTTTTTTAAATGGCTTTTCATTTTTAGATTGGTTTTGTGACATAAATCTTAAAAATGAAGATTCATCATATTTATTGATATTTTTAACAATATAGGCATCTTTTGATTTAAATAAAATTTTATCTTTCATTTTTTTATTATAATATGTATTAAATGTTGATATTTTCCAACTTGTTTGCTCAATAATTTCGTTCTTTGTAACTACTTCATCATTTTCAAATTTGATATTAAGTAATTCATATAACAACTTTAATTTTGAATACTGATCCTTTTTCATATACTACCCCAACTATTTAAAAAACGCCAATACAAAAACTTATAAAATAAGCCTGTACTAGCGCTCCCTTTTTAACTAATTACATTATACCATTTTTTTATATTTAAAAAAACATTTTAACTACTTTAACTATTTATTTTAATAATTAATTTTAAATAATTTATTGTGTATTAAAAACCGCACATGGAAACTCATGTATCCGTAAAGGTAATATGGATTAATCTTCATACGTTTTTTCATAGATTATATAATCATAATCAAATCTTCCATTATCATTCCTACTTTCAATAACTTTAAGATATTTATTTTCTTTCAACTCATTTAAAGTTTTCCTAATAGTATCTTTACTTTCAATACAAATACTAGTTAATCCTAATAATGAATAATCCCAACTATCTGGTAAAGATAACATCAAAGATAGTAATCCCTTCGCCTTTAAACTTAATTTTCTATCTTTAAAATGATAATTACTCAGTATGGTATATCCTTCTTCTTTTTTTATTGCTTTTATTTTCATTTTTTGTATCCTTTCTAACATAAAAAAATTGTGTCCCCACAACTTTCAGATTAATCACTCTCTAATTTATTTAATTCGTCTATAACTTCTTTTAAAGTTTTTTTAGGTGTTAAATTTTCATAACTATTATCTTTTAATTTATTTTTATTTCCATATAAAATATAACCATTAAAAAGACCGACACTTTTACAAGAGCACCATATCTCTTTATTAATAACTTTATTTTCTATAATATCATCACATTGCTTACATTTTATTTTCATAGATAACAACTCCCATCTAAAATTTAACATTTTAATATTTTTTTGTCTATATATTCCAGTAAAATAAGAAGCTTATTAAGTTATACACAGATACCATATTTTAACCACATATTACGCGTCCTGACCCCCTGCATTTATGTGATTAGATATTACTATAACATTAGGATTATTTCCATAATATGATAATATCTTTTTTACTCTATCACTAGGACTTAGTGTTACATCATCTTCTCTTGTAATACTAACTGGTATACCTAATTTCTTAAACTCATTATACATGTATTTAGATATATCTAAAGTTAAATTCTTTTCTATTATTCCATTTCCACTAGCACCATTATCACTGCCCCCATGACCTGGATCTAAAACTATACTATATTTCATACTTCACCTCTATAATAAAATATGAAATATATTACAATTAGTTAATGAAAAAACTACTTGTAAGTAGTTTATAATTTATTACTTTTACCACGATTACATCTTTCACATAATGTTTGCAAGTTACTCATCTCTGTTTTTCCACCTTTTGATACTGGAATTATATGATCAACTTCAAGTTTAACACCATCACGGTTGCCTTTTCCACATATTGCACATTTGTAATTATCTCTTCTTAAAACATCATATCTTATAGAATCACTCATTCTTGCTCTTTCAATTCTTGAACTAATTTGATTGATTTCTTGAGTATTTTGTATTTCTCTATATTTTTTCATTATCTTCATAAATTCGTCTTGATAATATATGTGTGATTTACTTTTTCTTACTTTACCTTTTTTACTGCTATAGTTTATACAAATTAAAACTTTAAATTGATATGTTCTTTTCATTTTTTCAGCTTCATATATTTCATTTTGATATTTATTATATTTTTTTAAAGACATACCTATTTTTCCAGCTTCTTCTATAGAAATATATTTATGTATATCATTATATTCTTTTAAATATTCCTTATATAAGATAATTAATTTATCATAATTACGTTTATATTCAACTAATTGATCATATTTGTTATTAATAGTCATTAAAAGATAATCATCAATATTGGCACTATTTAATCCACTTTTAGTAGAAACTGAATAATAATCTATAAAATCATAAAGTTCACTTAAATTATATCTAGAATTTAATTCTTTTATTTTTTCATATAACAATGATTGCCTTTTTAACTTATTAATGTATTTTCTAGAAAAAAATGCTTTTATTTCCTTATTATATTTAACTATTAAAAATATAAATAATAATATTAGAAAAACTATAATTATCTCAATCCAATACTTTCTTAAAAACTCATAAATCGAATAGCATGCCGCTAAGACACCTAAAGCGACTATGTCAAAAGTATCATCATTACGTCTTCTTCTATATCTTCTTCCCATATAATCACTACCTTTTATAGTACAATTTTATCATATAATTAATATAAAAATAAAGATAATTATTACTAATTAACTATTCTATTATAAATACATAGTATATATAAGGTGATACTATGGAAATTATAGATAAAAATACTGTTGTTATATTTACTAGTACAGAATTAAAAGATGTCCTGCAAAATGATAATGAATATAACTATATCTTTTTAGGTGCTAACATAACTTTAGAAAGTGGAATAAAAATAAATAGTAAAAAACTACTATAACTATAGATGGCACATATAAAGATATTACATATCAGTTTGAAGATAGAAAATCACTAAGTGCCAGTGATACTATTACTATTTCATCAGCAATTACTACAAAAGTTATTGTATCAAACATGAATATTATTGATAATAATTATTATGGAATAATATATGTACCAGAAAGTAATACCTATAAAAATATCACTATTGAATATAACAATAAAAGATACTAGTTTAACTACCGGTAATGAAGTGGCTGAATGTAATAAAATTGAAATAGGTGGTACATCTACTATTACCCATTTATCAAAAAGTAATTCAGCTTTTTGGTTTAGAAATGATAATCCATCATTTACTATTTTAGAAAATTCAAGCGTTAAATTTATAAGTGAATTTAGAGAATTATTCTATGGAACTAATAATCTAACATTTACTATACTAAATAATTCATATTTTGGTATAACATCTTATAATGGTATGGCATATCAAACTTTTGGTACAGGTAAAACTATAATAAATGATAATTCAACATTTATATTAAAACAAACAAATAGAAATGGAAACTATGCAACTTGGTATAGTTATGGTGCTATAACACTAAATGAGGGATCAACACTACACATAATAAATGATTTTGCTAACATAACATCATCTAATTATAATATTTATTTTAATTCAGCAACTAGTGAATTTATATTAAATAGTCCTAAAGAAGTAATTTTATTTAATAGTATTGGAAATACCATATATACAAGGGATAAAATACCATTTTCTTTTACCTATACTAGATTAAATACTTTTAATACAGCAATAAATATTAAAGATAATATAAGTATAAATACTTTACCTACATATTCTTGGTATAAAAGCACTATATCAGTATTAGAAGGTACTTTTAATAATACAACTACTACTATAACAAATAATAACTATACTACTGAAGAACTAGCAAATATATCTAGTTTATCTAATTTAAATATAGCAATAATAAAATATTTTCTATAGGAGATACTTTATTAAAATTAAATCCTATAAGTGATGAAAGTATAGTTATAGAGGGTATAACAGAACCATATTCTAGTGTACTTATAGAGTATAATAATAACAATTTTGTTATAGAATCAAGTGAAAGTGGAAACTTTTCTCATTTTTTAGAAACTACTTTACCAATTGGCACCGAAATAACTTTTAATATAAAAAAATATAATTTACCAATTTATTATACAAAAAAAGTTACAATTATTTATAATGGTGAAATAACACTTATTAGTGCTCCGAAAGATATTAATTTTAAGCTGTTACCATTAAGTTTAAATCCTATAATTTGTCCAAAAGTAGAAGATTTAATAATCACTATAGAAGATAATAGAATAGTTAAAGATAATTGGAATTTGTATGCAACTATAGATAATGATTTAAAAACTGATAATAATGACATACTTAGTAATTCTCTAATATTTATTGATGACAATAATGTAAAACACATACTAAGTGAAAATAAAACTATAGTTTATACGCAAACTATAGCTGATAAAGATTTAACTAATATTCAAATCACTTTTAAACAAAATGAAAAACTTTTACTACAAATACTAAATCCTATAATAAATAATAAAACATATAAAACAACTATAACTTGGTTTATAGAATAAAAAAATATATTTTAAATAAAATATATTTTTTTATATCCTAAAGTATGGTGTAGAGCAATCCAAATAATTATTATATTTAGGCTAACTTAAAGTAGTTACTATATTACTTCTTACTACTTTATTTTTTAATACCAATAAACATACATTTTTAAATTCAAAAAAGAGATTACGATTTTTTCGTAACTTGAAAGGTAATTTCACTCTTACTAGATGAAGTTATATCAGGTAAATTAATAGTTAAGGTTCCACTACTAGCTTCATATGTATAATTAGATTCTTCCAATTTTTCATTATTTAACATTACACTACCACTTACAAATGTTACTAAACTAGGATTTAAAACATCAGTTATAATTGGTGATGTATAGCTTTCTGTAGCTGTATTGTTTATAGTAATAGTATATGTTAAAACTCCTGATGCACATACCATCTTATCGGCTTCTTTAGTAACAGTTAAGCCATCAATCATTGAAACTACTACAGCTTCTGATTCCAAAGATGTTGGAATGCTATTATAATTACCTAACACATTAACAGTATTACTTAATTCCATATACACTTGCTTTCTTCATGATAAATATTATCACTATCATATTTTATGTTAATAATATATTTTTGCAACAAAAAAACTACTTTATAAGTAGTTTAACTAAGTACATCATCCATAAAATCTGATACTATTATTTGTTGAACGCTATTTACTATATTTTTTAATTTATCATCATTATATATATTTTTATTAACTTCAAGAACTAAAGCATATATCAAATATTCATCCCACAGGTGAATATCACATGTATTTTTCTTATCCAAACTAGTAAATTCTTTTAAGAAATTTTTAAACATATATATTTTTTCTTGATCTAATTTACCTTTTTCACTTAATTTTACTTTTTTCTTAGCTGCTGCTATAAAATATGAAAGTCCTTTTCCAGCTCTAATAATTGTAATAACTGGTAAAAACATAATAAATAATATTACTACAAGAACTATACTAGAAGCTATAAAATTACTTACTTCATTATTAAAAGTAGTAGTAATCATAAATACAATAGCACATAAAACAATAAATATTGGAATATATATTAGTTTTGTAGAAAACATTTTAAATAAACCTTTATAAATTAATTTTCCATTATTAGCTTTAGTTACTAATTCTAAATTAGTTGCATCTATAATTAAATTATCCTTAAATTCACTAAATTTCACATCAGTTCTATTTTTAATAGCATCACATAAGTACTTCTCATGTTCATATAAGTTACTATAATCTTTATTTGTATTAACTATCTTATTATTTTCTATTTTTAAGTATCCATCATTTATAAGTTTTAATAAAGCAGCTAAAACATCTTTATTATATTCAATAGATTCATCTTGAATAAAACTAACTAATGCAGGAGTAAGATAATCTGGTAGTTCTCTAAGATATTTACTACCAACTTTCTTTTCATATTTAGCCCCTTCTTTTCTATTTATTTTAGCAGCATTACGAAATATATCATAAATAAAATTAGAAGAAACACTACAAATTAAATATATTATTATAAATGTAAGTAATGTATATACTATTACTTCATTATAATCAAAACTTTCTACATAAAGACTAATACCAACTAAAACACTAATAATAAGCGATATTAAAGCACACTTCTTTTCCATTATTTAATCCTTTCTGCTATTTCAGTGATTTTTTTCATTCTATGATATACTCCCGATTTACTAAGTTTTGACTCTGTCTCAACACCTATTATTTCACTTAATTCTTGAAGTGAAGCTTCAGGGTACTTAAGACGATATTCTGCTATAATTCTTGTTTTATCATCTAATATATCTAAACTACCAAATTCAGTTTTTATTTTATTTATATCTTTTACTTGATTAAAAGCAGTTTGAATTATTTTATCTACATTAGCTTGTTCACAATTATTAAGTCTATTAGTCATGTTTTTATGATCTCTATATATTCTTATATCTTCATAATATAAAACGGCAGAAGTAGCATTAATTATTCTTAAAAAATCTCCTATTTTTTCAGCTTCCTTTATATATACCATATATTTTAAATCTCTTTTAATTACTTTACTATTTAAATTAAAATAATTTAATTTATCTGATATAAAATTAGCATAATCTAAATCATTTACTACAAATTCTAAATGATATCTAGACTTTTTAGGATCATTTATACTACCACAAATTAAAAATAAACCTCTTAAATACGCTCTTAATAAATATTCATCATCAACTAAATAATTATCTAATATTGGATTATTTAAACTTAAATCATTAATTATAATATCTTTCTTTTGTTTTATTTCTAATATATATATATAATTCTTATGGTAGTTATAACCTTTACGTACTGTTATAACAGCATTTACTTTATATATATCTTTAACAATTTTAAATATTCTTCTTGCTACACTAGCATTTTCAGTAGTAACTTTTAAATCCTTAAATTCATGCATTATTCCAGATAATTCACTTAATGAATCTGTCTTATTTAGTTCTAATTTACTAACTTCATTCTTTACTTCAGCTGTAAAAGACATATTAACCTCTTAATAAAGTAGAATAAATATAGAATGCTAACTTAATAACATCATGTCTAATCATTTCATTTTCTACTACAACAAAATCATTAGAAATTAGTTTTAGCTTTAACTTCTTAACATTTTGAATATCTAAATATACTGGATCTTTTTGTTCTAATGTTTCATATTTTTTTATCAAATCTTCTGAAATTCTACCATTATTTGCAATTAAAATATCAACTTTTTTCTTTCCAAGATATCTATTTAATAATTTTACATGATGACTTACACTAAAATGATCAGTTTCTCCAGGTTGTGTCATCATATTACATACATACATAACTTTAGCTTTTGATTTATCAATTGCTCTTACTACTTCCTTGCATAATAAATTAGGGATTATAGAAGTAAAGATACTTCCCATACTTAAGATAATTAAGTCAGCTTTTTTTATAGCATCTATTACCTCAGGATTAACAACAGGTTTTTCTTTATAATAAACATCTAAAATATTACTATTATATTCAGTAATATTATGTTCTCCTTCAATAACTTTACCATCTTCCATTTTACCCATTAATACTACATTATCTTCAGTAACAGGTAAAACTCTACCTTTTAAATTCAAAACCTTTCCAAGAGCTTCTATACCATCAGATAGATTGCCGGTCATATCAGTAAGTGCTGTTAAAAGCAAATTACCAACTGTATGACCATTTAAATCACTATTTGTTTTAAATCTATAATTAAATAAATCTCCAACTAATGGTTCTGTTTCAGCTAATGAAACAATTACTCTTCTTATATCACCAACTGCTGGAGTATTAAATTCTTGTCTTAAAATACCAGTACTTTTACCATCATCACATACAGATACTACTGCTGTTATATCTATAGGATAATCTTTTAATCCACGAAGTAATGTGGACAAACCAGTACCACCACCAAATACTACAACTTTTTTCATAATATCACCACTATAATTATACTATAAAATCAATTAATTTAAAATAAAAACAAAGTTTCCTTTGTTTTTATTATTTTGCTATTTAAATTGTAAAGTATTATAATTCTTTACTGCAGTTTATAGAAGCTATAGTAGCATCTGATATAGCAGTAGTTATTTGATAAACATCTTTCTTTATTACATCACCACATGCATATATATTTGGATTACTAGTCATCATCTTATCATCTACTAATATATATCCATTTTCTTTATCTACATTTATAATATTTGTATTAGGAATTGAACCTATATAGATAAATAAACCATCTACATTTAATTTATCGTGATTATTTAGTTCCACATATTCTAGTTTATCTTCACCATATAAATTAGTAACATTTTTATTAAATAATATTTTAACTTTTTCATTTAGTTTACTTACTAAATAATCTTTTGCTTTTAAAGTGTCTTTTCTTACTAATAAATATACTTCTTTACATATTTTGGATAAATATATTGCACTTGAAACCGCTGAATCACCACTACCTACTACTGCTACTATTTTATCTTTATATAAAGCTCCATCACATATTGCACAGTAACTTACACCTTTATTTATGTAATTATCTTCAATACCTAGCTTTTTAGGTTTTCTACCAGTAGCGATTATAATTTTTCTAGCTGTATAAATTTTATTTTCAGTTACAACTTCTAAATTTTTTTCATCTATACTAATTACTTCTTCATTTACATAATCTATATTTAAATTTTTTACTTGTTCAAATATTTTTTCACTAAGTGAAAAACCATCAATACTTATAAATCCAGGATAGTTTTCTATTATATCAGTTTTAGTCATTTGACCACCAGGGTACTTGCTTTCAATTAAAAGGACATCTAAATTAAATCTTTTTAAATAAATAGCTGAGGTCATTCCAGATACCCCAGCTCCTATAATAATTACATCTTTATGATTTTTGAGCATCTATTGTTTCACTCGCATTATTATATAGATTTTTAAATTTAGATCCTCTATTAAATACTATAATAAGTACAATTCCAGTTATTATCATAGCTATAGATACTAATTGTGCTACCCTAATATTTCCTAACATCAAACTATCCATTCTTAGTGATTCTATAAAGAATCTACCTAATCCATACCAAATCAAATATGAACAAGTAAGTTGACCTAATTTTAAATATTTATATCTTCTAATTAAAATTAAAATTACAAAACCAGTTAAACACCAAAGTGATTCATATAAGAATGTTGGTTGATAATATCCTTTTACTTCAGCTTTATAATTGATTGATGAATCTATTAACATATTATCTACAATAAAATCAGGTATTAAAAATTTCTTTAAAGTCTTTCTTTGATTTTCTAAATCTTCACTACTAAGTACTTCTTTATCTTTTACTTCATTATAATTAACTAATCTACCAAAAGCTTCTTGATTAGTGAAATTTCCCCATCTTCCAATAGCTTGTGAAAGTATTAGTCCAACTACAATTATATCTAACATTCTAAGTACTTTTACACGCATTTTCTTACAATAAAATATTACCCAAAGTAGTCCTGCTATAAGTCCTCCATGAATAGCAAGTCCACCTTCCCATATTTTAAATACATCTATAAAACTACTAAATGAATCATGTTCAAATATACAATAATATATTCTAGCACCTATAATTCCTATAATTAAACCATAAAAAGCTAAATTTTCTACAAAGTTATCAGGTATATCAAATCTTTTACTTTCAATAGTTATTAAGAAAAAGGCAATTAAAGCACCAATCATAATAAATATAGAATACCAATAAACAGATACTGGTCCTATAGAAAAAGCTACACCATTCATTATTTACACCTCTCTTTAATTGGTATTACTATAAACATTTCCATAAGCATATTTATTATTGATATAAATATTGCTATAAAAAATGGAGCAATAATACCTTTTATATCAAAATGACTTAGTAATATCCAATCAGTTACTTTTAATATTATTAGGTTTATCACAAAATAGAAAATTCCATAAGTAACTCCGGTAATTGGTAATGTTAACCATACTAATATTGGCTTTATTGTAACATTTAGTATAAATACAACAAATGATGCTAATAAAACCCACCAATTACTATCAAAATTAAATGATTCAAATAAATATGATACAAGTAATAATACTAATGTATAACACACATATTTTAAAATTAAAGTTTTTATATCATTCATAATAATCTCCTATTTAATTATATCATTATTCACTTTTTAATTCAAACAATATATCACGAAGTTCCATAGCTCTTTCAAAATCAAGATTTTTAGCAGCTTCTCTCATTTCATTTTCAATTTCAACAATCATCTTTTTAGTATCACGCTTACTTACTTTTTCTTCTTTCTTAGTATCAATATTAGATATATATTCATTTATTTTCTTATTAATAGTTTTTGGAACAATATTATGTTCTTTATTATACGCTTCTTGAATACTTCTTCTTCTTTCTGTTTCTTTTATTGCTATATCCATTGCTTCTGAAATAGTATCCGCATACATAAGAACTCTACCATTTGCATTTCTAGATGCTCTCCCTATAGTTTGAATTAAACTTCTTTCACTTCTTAAAAATCCTTGTTTGTCAGCATCCATAATAGCTACTAAACTAACTTCAGGTATATCAATACCCTCTCTAAGTAAGTTTATTCCAATTAAGACATCATATTTACCAATTCTTAAATCTCTTATTATTTTAGTTCTTTCTAAAGTTTTTACTTCATTGTGTAAATATGCAACTTTAATATCTAATTTCTTCAAATAATTAGTTAATTCTTCTGCCATACGAATAGTAAGTGTAGTTATAAGAGTTCTTTCTTTTTTATCTATTTGTTTATTTATTTCACCAACCAAGTCATCAATTTGTCCTAAAGATGCTCTTACTTCTATTTTAGGATCAAGTAATCCAGTTGGTCTGATTATTTGTTCAACAACATTTTCTTTTGAATGCTCTTTTTCATATTCAGCTGGTGTTGCACTAACAAATACAACTTGATTTATTCTTTGTTCAAACTCTTCGAATTTTAAAGGTCTATTATCAAATGCTGATGGAAGTCTAAATCCATATTTTACTAAAGATTCTTTTCTCGCTCTATCACCATTGTACATTGCTTTTACTTGTGGAATTGTTGCATGAGATTCGTCTATTAATAATAAAAAATCTTTTGGAAAATAGTCAAATAAAGTGTATGGTGCACTTCCAGGCTCTCTACCACTTATATGTCTTGAATAATTTTCTATTCCTTGACAAAATCCAGTTTCTTTCATCATTTCAATGTCAAAATTAGTTCTTTCTTCAATTCTTTGAGCTTC
>OJAW01000216.1_pt1 | contig 44573 bp, 34 predicted proteins | sample 1589151 | NCBI WGS metagenome assembly OJAW01 (sample SAMN03283290) | human gut metagenome | biome: human-associated habitat; material: feces | host: Homo sapiens | place: Peru | collected 2012
CTTATTTCAAAATATATGGCTTGTATTTTTCACAACAAGCCATGTGTGTTTTTTCAAGTCATGAAAAGAGTGTTTTTATGTCCGGAAAAAAATAGTGCCGGAAGATAAGGAAGAAGGTTTTCTGAAAAGATTTGAATGTTAATGAGGGAAAGCTTTATTTTGTGAGCAATAATAAAAGAAATGGGAATTAAAGAGTATCGACTGACATCGAAAGAAGAACCCTCGGATGAGACTCTGCACGAATTAATGTCGCAAGTGGCAGAATCTGTTCGCAGTAGTACAGAAAATTCTAATCGTGTTTTGCAGCAAAAACATAGGAAACGATAGCACGTATACGCAGTCAAAGGCACAAGAACGGATCCTTATTCGGGGAAAACATAGTGTAGGCAACATTTATATATAAAAAGTCCCCTCGCAAATACTTGCGAGAGGACTTTTATTGGTATTTACTTCGGATGATTACTCGCCGAGCGACCAATCTTCCTTGGTTTTACGAATGTATGTAGCATAGCGGCGTTTTGCTGCTGCTTCTGCTGCGTCGAAGAGTTCCTGTGCCTCTGTGGGACGTGCTTTCTTCAAAGAAAGATAACGCACTTCGCCGTTGAGGAAGTCCTGGAATTTGCTCCAATCCGGCTCCTTGCTGTCAAGAGAGAACGGATTCTTGCCCTCGTTTTCGAGTTCGGGATTGAAACGCCAGAGATGCCAGTAACCGCATTCCACAGCACGTGCCTCTTCTGCTTGTGAGCGACCCATGCCGCCTTTTATCTTCAAACCGTGGTTGATACACGGAGCGTAAGCTATGACAAGTGAAGGACCGTGATAAGCCTCTGCCTCGCGGAAAGCTTTCAAGCACTGTGCTTGGTCTGCACCCATTGCAACTTGTGCCACGTAAACATAGCCGTATGTGGTCTGCATAAGTCCGAGGTCCTTCTTGGTGATGCGCTTGCCTTGTGCTGCAAACTGCGCAATAGCTCCGATAGGTGTGGACTTTGATGCCTGACCGCCGGTGTTTGAATAAACCTCGGTATCGAGCACGAGAATGTTTACGTCTTCGCCCGATGCGAGTACGTGATCAAGTCCGCCGTAACCTATGTCGTAGCTTGCACCGTCGCCACCGATTATCCACTGGCTGCGCTTGGTGAAGTAGTGCTCAAGACCCACTAGCTCTGCCATTTTCTTGCATTCGTCTTTCTTGGCTTCAATCATAGGAATGAGTTTCTCGCCTGCAGCGCGTGATCCCTCTGCATCCTCGCGGTTTGCAATCCATTCTTTTGCTGCTTCCTTGTATTCGTCGGATGCTTTGTCGCATGTGAGTTGTTCTTCGAGGATTGCCTGAATGCGGTTGCGCATTTTCTTGTTTGCAAGAGTCATACCCATACCGAATTCACAGAAGTCTTCGAACAAAGAATTAGCCCAAGCCGGACCCTGACCTTTGGCATTTTTGCAATAAGGTGTGGAAGGAATGGAACCGGAATAGATTGATGAGCAACCGGTAGCATTGGCAACGATTTCACGATCGCCGAAGAGTTGGGAGATAAGCTTTACGTAAGGAGTTTCGCCGCATCCGGAGCATGCACCGGAGAACTCGAAGAGCGGTTGAGCAAACTGCGAATTCTTGGGGTTGGACTTGATGTCAACGAGATCCTGCTTGGAGGTAACTTTCTTAACGCAATATTCCCAGTTGTCGGCTTCGCCGAGTTGTCCTTCAAGTGGAACCATTGTAAGAGCCTTTTCGCCTTTCTTGCCGGGGCAGACATCGGCACAGTTGCCGCAGCCGAGGCAGTCGAGAACATCAACCTGCTGAACATAGTGCATGCCTTTCATTGCTTTCGGAGCAAGCATGTCAAGAGTTTTGCCCTTGAAATCCTTAACTTCTTCGTCTGTCATTACGAACGGACGGATGGCAGCGTGAGGACAACAGAATGCGCACTTGTTACACTGGATACAGTTGTCGGCATTCCAAACGGGAACGAAAGCTGCTACGCCACGTTTTTCGTAAGCTGCTGTGCCCTGTTCCCAAGTACCGTCAATAGAGGGTTTGTAAGCCGAAACAGGGAGAAGATCTCCGTTTTGTGCATTGATGGGACGCACGAGCTTGGAAATGTATTCCGGTTCGTCGCGCTTGATTTCTGCATCGTCGGGAAGATTAGCCCATTGCGGGTCAATGGTAAGCTGTTTGTACTCGCTACCACGCTCAACAGCCTGGAAGTTCTTATCAACAACATCCTGACCTTTCTTTCCGTAGCTCTTAACAATGAATTTCTTCATCTGCTCTACGGCAAGATCAACAGGAATTACCTCTGTAATGCGGAAGAATGCCGACTGGAGAATGGTATTCGTCCTGTTGCCGAGACCAATTTCCTGAGCAATCTTTGTGGCATTGATATAATAAACGGTTATGTTGTTCTTCGCAAAATAACGTTTGATATGGTTGGGCAGATTGTTTGCAAGTTCTTCGCCTTCCCAGATTGTGTTGAGAAGGAATGTTCCGTTCTTGCGAAGACCACGAATTACGTCGTACATGTGCAGGTAAGCCTGAACATGGCAAGCCACGAAATTAGGAGTCTTTATCTGATAAGTGGAACGTATCGGGGTATCGCCGAAACGAAGGTGCGAGCAAGTGAAACCGCCGCTCTTCTTAGAGTCGTAAGAGAAGTATGCCTGGCAATATTTCTGCGTGTTGTCGCCGATAATCTTGATTGAGTTTTTGTTTGCACCCACTGTTCCGTCTGCACCAAGTCCGTAGAACTTAGCTTCAAAGATTCCCTCGCCGCCGAGAGCTTTTTCCTCTTCAATGGGAAGGGAAGTGAATGTAACATCATCAACAATGCCGAGTGTGAAGTGGTTCTTGGGCTCGGGAAGATTGAGATTGTCGTAAACAGAAATAATCATTGTGGGAGTTGTGTCGCAACTTCCCAAACCGTAACGCCCTCCAACGATGAGCGGTTGGTTCTTCTTTCCGTAGAAAGCGTCGCGAACATCAAGGTAAAGGGGTTCACCCTCAGCTCCCGGCTCTTTTGTTCTGTCGAGAACGGCAATGCGCTTAACTGTTTCGGGAATTGCAGCGAGGAGATGCTTAACGGAGAACGGACGATAAAGGTGAACGCTCACCATACCTACTTTCTGACCGTTGGCATTCAGGTAATCAATTGCCTCGCGTGCTGCTTCGGTAGCAGAACCCATGAGAATTATTACGCGGTCTGCGTCTTCGGCACCATAATAGCTGAAGAGTTTGTATTCGCGACCGGTAATTTTGGAAACTTCCTTCATGTATTTCTCTACGATGCCCGGAATTGCGTCATAGTAAGAGTTGCAAATCTCACGGTGTGCGAAGAAAGTTTCGGGGTTCTCTGCCATGCCGCGTGCCACAGGGTGTTCGGGTGAAAGCGCACGGGAACGGAATTCTGCGAGAGCCTTTTGGTCAACCAACGGACGCAATTCGTCTTCGCTTATTTCCTCTATCTTCTGATACTCGTGCGATGTGCGGAAACCGTCAAAGAAGTTAATGAAAGGTACTCGGCTTTCTATTGTTGCGAGATGGGCAACTGCCGACAAATCCATTACTTCCTGTACGCTGCCTTCGCACAACATTGCGAAACCTGTCTGACGGCAAGCCATGACATCGCTATGGTCTCCGAAAATACAGAGAGAGTGTGATGCCAAAGTGCGGGCTGATACGTGGAAAACGCAGGGTAATAATTCGCCTGCTATTTTATACATGTTCGGAATCATTAGGAGCAAGCCCTGTGATGCCGTAAATGTCGATGTTAACGCACCTGCTTGAAGCGAACCGTGCACAGCACCTGCTGCACCTCCCTCGGATTGCATTTCCTGTACGGATACGGTGTCGCCGAAGAGGTTCTTTCTTCCGTCGGCAGCCCACTCGTCAATGTGCTCTGCCATTGGAGACGAAGGAGTGATGGGATATATGGCTGCAACCTCCGAGAACATATATGCTACGTGGGCTGCGGCTTGGTTACCATCACATGTTATGAATTTCTTTTCCTTACTCATTTTGTAATTGAATGAAATGTTATGTAAATTTTCGTTTGTTCCTGAATTTATTAGTGGAGGAATCCGAAGAGCCATAGCGGAATGTCGGTTCCGTGTCCCACTTCGGCGTTGTAGCGTGCGAAATACACTCCGTCCTGTGCCTTGAAGCGGCGCGATTTATCGCAAACCACAATGTTGTGTCCGTCTATAATGTACGAACCGGTGCGTTTGCCCTTGCTCACACAGTGATGTCTCCACACGCTGTTTGCGAAGAAAGTTTCCATGACCTCTTGCTCTTCGGCATTGCGCGAGCTTATGGCGTAGAGCAGGTTTGTGTTGTGAATCATGATTTGTACGGGTTTCTTGGGAAACTCTTCGCCTTCGCGGTAAACAAGGTTCACGAGCCTTGCCTCCTCCAAATCTTTTATGTAGTTCATTACCGTGGCGCGCGAGGTGCCTATCTCGTCGGCGAGTTTGGTTACATTTGGCGCGGTAATGCCTTCCATGCCCAGCAGATAGAGCAGTTTGCGTATTCTTGCCAGATATTTCAGGTCTATTTGCTTTATGAACAGAATGTCAACCTCGATCATCATGTTTATTGACTTCAGCAGTTGTTCCGTGAAGTTATGTGTTTCGAGGAAGAACGGATAGTAGCCGTGGTGGAGGTAATCTTGGAAATAGTTCCACGGACGTACTTTCGGAAGAATGGTCTTCAATATCTGTTCGTGTCCTTCGAGAATTTCGTTAAGACTGTAAGAACGGAAATTCAGACCGGTTTGCGAGTTTACAAATTCGCGGAATGAGAATCCGTGAAGCACATAAACATCGCTGATTCTGTTTAGCTCGCGTTGTGCCTCGCTGTCGGGAGGAATTACAGAGGAAGTGGCATAGATTATATGCAACTTGTCAAAACGTCGGTAGCATTCCACGAGATCGGCAGCGTAGTTGGGCTGCTTGAAAACCTGATCTATCAGAAGTACTCTGCCTCCGTAGCGCACGAAATCTTCTGTGAATTCCACGATTCCGCGCCCCTGGAAATAAAAGTTGTTCATGCTTATGTACAGGCACTGCTGAAGTTGCGGATCAAAGTGATCGCGGGCATATTGAAGAAGAAACGTGGTTTTGCCAACGCCTCTCGGGCCTCGTATCCCAATCATCCTGTGACTCCAGTCAATTCTGTCCATTAGCGAACGCTGAACGGGTGCGTTCAGATGGCTTAACATGTAAGCGTGTGACTGAAAAAATTTTTCCATAAATGTAAGGTCACGCATAGTTATTTTATTCGCGCTTTATTTCAGCGCAAAATTACTCATTTCTGCGCAATATTGCAAATAACACTTGGCAAATAACTTTGACCAAATGCAATTTTCGGAGAGAAATTGATTGAAAACGTGCTTTTTCTCGGGGAAATCATGGTTTTGACATTCTTACTGCGCAGAAAAATGATGCTTCGGGTGTGCGCAACATTTATAAAATGCGCAATTTTGCAGTATATAACGTCGTGTGGCATGGAAAAGAAAAATTTGATTGTCTCGGAACAGATACGCAGTGCCTGTCCCGATTTTGTGGGAGGTGCTTTGTATGCGGAATTTACCAACTCCGAATACTGTGAGGAGCTTTGGAATGAGATTCGTGTCAAAGCCGGCGAATTGAAGATGCGCCAAACCGTTGACACCATAAAACATATAAGCGGCATAGAGGCTACGCGCAGGGTATATAAGGCGTGTGGCAAGGATCCGTCGCGCTATCGTCCGTCGAACGAACAACTTGTGCGCCGCATTTTGCAGGGTAAGGAATTATGGACCGTGAATACTGCGGTTGACATAGGCAATCTCGTGAGCATAGACTACGGTTACAGTGTAGGATGCTTCGATTACGACAAAATACAGGGCAACGACATTGTTCTCGGAGTGGGACGTGCGGGCGAGCCATACGAGGGAATAGGGCGCGGTGTACTTAATATAGAAGGCATGCCGGTTTATCGCGATTCTGCAGGCGGTATAGGCACTCCCACAAGCGACAACGAGCGCACCAAGATGTCTCTCGCCACTACGCGCATGCTTGCGGTGGTGAACGGGTACGACGGCAATGAAAACAAAATGGACGAATGCCTGAGATTCATGGTTGCGGCGTATGAAAAATACCTCGGCGCGGTGTGCGAAACCGTTAAGTTTTAGCCTCTCCGGCTTTCCGCCGGGCTATCGGACGTTGCGGTTCTTTTTCAACCAGTTGCTATATACTTCTTCCGATTTGCTTTCGCTTTCAAGATACTTTTTCAGATTCCATTTTCCCCCGTAGTCCTCTTGCAGTTCCTTCCAAAGCGACTCCATTCCCATTTTCTTGCGCAGCGAATCCACGCGACGCGGATTTTTAAGGGGAACGGGGTAGGGAACTCCGTCTATCTCAATTTTTTGTGTGCCGTAAACCTGACGTTTTCCGTTATTCATTGCAAAACGGTCCACAAGAAAAGCATACTGCCATTTAAGCGATTCATCGTCTTTGACAGCCTGTCTTAGTTTTTCGAGACAGCGGCTCTGAAATGCCGAATCCACACTGTGCTGCACTATAAGAAACAGCCCTTCCTCGGCATCGTCGCCCACGTCTTCTTTCGACAGCCAACCATATTGCTCTATGATATTTTTGGCTCTCAAAGTGTTTTCTTTATCAAGTCCGGTCATGTATTTGTGAACTTTTTCATATTCGCTGCTTTCTTTTCCGAATCTTTTCTGTGTGTCCATAAGTAAAAACCTCACCGCCTGATCGTTCACGCGCATGGTTTCCAATTCTTCTGCCACCTTGAAAAATTTATCGTTTTCCGTCATGAAGCTGCCGTAAACCTTGGGCAGAACCGACAAAACAGGAGTTGTTTTTCCGTCAATAATATAATTGCGTGCCGTGTCGCAATAGTTTTTGAGCGTTTGTGAATAGATTGTGCTTGCGACAATAATAAAGATAAGCGAAACCAAACCTTTTTTCATGTTCTTACGTTTTGTTTCCGTGCAAAATTACAAAAAAACAAAGCCGCAGTATCTGCGTTTTCCGTCATGATGAAACGTGCAGATTTGCCCGTTTCCGGCTCTCGTTTCAAGGCTGATTTTTCGGGTTTTGTAAGTTGTTGTAAAATAGATGTTTGAAAAGGCGAAAAATACAAGGCACTTATTTTAAAATAAGTGCCTTGTATTTTAAAATATATGCCTTATGTTTTTTCGCACATGCCTTGTGTGATTTTTCCTGTCTGTTTTCATCTTTGGAAAATTGGTTGTCAATCCGAAAAAAACGGCTTCGCCCCGGACACTTGTTCTTTCCTTTTTTTGTCATTTTCTGAAAGCGGACAGACGGAAAAGGGGAACGGAACAGGTATCAACCTTACAGGAAAAGCTTTTTGTCCCGGAAACACCCCGAAACGGGACCTGTTGAATAAAAAACGAGAAAAATATGCAAAAACAATGCTCGTGAAATGAATCGTGTCGCAAAAAACGATATATTTGCAACGTGTACTTTGTGAAACACCGCCATGCGGTGCAAACACGAAACATAGGTAAAACAGAAATAAGACACAAAACCTTAAAAGACATGGAAACTTTGAATGATGTGGCATTTTTATTATTGGCAAAGTTTGATTCTTATGTCAGGTTGGAAAATGCTTTGGCTGTATCGGAGTATATTTCTGACAGATTAAAAGGAAACATACGTTTCATGGAGGTCGGAAATAGATCAAGTAGTATCTTTCCGAAATTGATGCCCGTAGGAGTTAAATACGAATTTGTACAAGATGATGACAATGTACTACATCGTACGTGGTATATAAATCGTATGCTTGATGGTGTTAAAGAAAAATATGTTGCAATATGGGATGTGGATGTAATTATACCTGAAAATCAAGTGTACGAAGCAGTAAATGCACTCAAGCAAGGCTCTGATTTTTCATATCCTTATGAGTATGATTTTTTGGAAACATCTGTAGAAATACGAAAAATGTTTCTTGAAAATAAAGATCCTCAGACATTGATTAAGTGTCGTGATTTCATGAATCGTTTATATACACCAAATCCTGTAGGTGGTGTTTTTTTTTTGCAAATTTACAATCATATATGGATTGTGGTAAAGAAAATGTTGACTTTTACGGGTGGGGAATAGAGGACGGCGAGAGGTATATGCGTTGGCTCTCCCAAGGAAAAAGTATTTCAAGAGTAAAAGGTCCGTTATTTCACCTTACACACCCGCGTGGACCGAATAGTACCATGCCAAACTCGGATGACGTTGTTGTAAAAAAGAGAATTTATTTATCAACATTAAGAGGAACAAAATGGAAAGGCTTTTAATAAAACGTATATTGGAAATATTGAAAATAGGTAAAACGAACAAGTTGGGGCTTTTTACTGGTAATACCGGCATTTGTCTTGCACTTTATATGCTTGCAAAAAAATATGGAATTTCTGATGCCGAAAAGATTGCCGATGGTCTGCTTGAGGAAGTAGTTCAAAATATTTCCCAAATAAATAACACCAATTTTGATGACGGTCTTGCCGGTATAGGCTACGCCGTTAGCCTTTTGAGTGAATATGATTGTGTGACTGGTGATATTGATAATATATTATATGAAATTGATGCAGCCATATACAAAGCTGTAACTTCTGAAAAAATAGAATTTTCTTTGGATTGTACGAAAGGTTTAGTTGGGTATATGATATATTATGTTACAAGACTATCTAATAGAAAACATTCTTGTTCCGGTTGGCTTGATAGGCTTGACAGAGCAGCATTAAGAGTTGTAATTGACAGGATAGAAAAGTTAGCGCCTTTAGCTTTTGCATCAATTTCAAGAGATTTGTATATAACCGCTCTTTGGGAAATTCCACTGATGTTTTGTGTATATACGAAGAGCCATGGAACTTGGTGTGCATACTCACAAAATAAAGAGCATGGTGTTAAATTGGACTATATACATACGAGGTAATATTCCATATTACGATATAAACAAATTAATGCTTGCTTCAGCTTTGGCGTACTTAAATGGAATAATAAATAATGTTTATATTGAAAAGCAGATAGAAATGTTGATTTTTTCAGTGGATTTTGACAATCTTGAAAAAGAAATAGACAACCGCATAGAGAGTGTGAATGAGGGTTGGCTTTTAACTGCGTATGTTCTGCTTCAAGCAGAAAAATATATAGGCAATAAAAACAAAAAATATAATCAAATTTCTTCTGCACGAAAAAGAATTACAAATGTACATTTAAGTCGAACAGAAGAAAAACTGAAAGACCCGAAAAAGATGTTTGATGTTAGTTTTGTCAATGGATTGTCGGGAATGGCATTCTTATATGCTTTTTGCCCGAATGTTTTTCAGAAATAAATAACCAAATAAAATAAAAAGATGAAAGAATTAGAGAGACTGCACTTAGGTGTATTAAATGAATTACAAGGAAATACATCTGTTCCGGAAGAAGAACCCGAAGAACCGAAATACGGAAGTTCGCAGGCATGCTTTTATAATTGTATGGCATATATCGCCGAGAAGTTTGGATGGAAGTGTTCCCCCGAAAAGTTTTCTCAAGACTATATGGACGGGAGTTTGTATAAGTCAAGATATGGGAAAGATGTAGATGAGAATAATTTGAGATGGAAAGGCACAGGATGCGAAGCGGAAAAAGAAAAAGGACCATATGCGGGAGAAGATCGTTATGGTAATGGGGATCTTTACCCAAATAGAACTGCATATAGTTATATGGACGGATATTTCAAGTCTGTTGGCAGAGATTGGGCACAGACTGGAGATATTGTAGGATTGACACAATTGGGAATAAGTGGATATATTCTTGGAGTAATGCAACCTACAGAAAGAGACAGTAGTGGGTGCGTGAATAAGAGCAAGAATATGCATTCTGTAATAATACAGTCATATTCTTCTAAAAAGAAAGTATATTCGTATTATGACCCAACTACCGGAAAATATGGAAAATGCTCATTATCAGATATGCGTTATGCAGGAATGTTTACCGAATTAAGAGAACCGAAATGAAAAAAGTAATTGCGATTATTGTAATACTGTTGCCGTTTGCGGCTTTTGCGCAGTACGCACCATATCATCCGCCCGGAGAAGATTTGGAATACATGACGGATTATCAATGGAACAATTGGACACGAGGCTTTACGGTTGACGGAGTTTTTGTTAAGAATTTGATAGGATTGCCTTTGAACATAGTAAGGAAGAAAGAGATAAATTATCCTTTCACAATTACTAAAATCGGTCCTGAAAAGGACACAATGGTAGTAAGTGTAGATCCGAGGAAAACCGAATTGGGATATATTAATATAAGAGGCTTTCGATGCACGCAGCTCACGGATTATGACTCTAACAATACAAGCCTTTGTTTCATGACACTTGACGAAGTGCGGGAGACATATTGTCCTGAAGTCAAGGGTAAGGTGCTCTATATGATTAATAAGTTCTTTGTAATGAAGAATGCGGAACTTTACAGGATAGAACGTCTAAAAGTGGAAAAAGTAGAGAAGGTTAAGTCTACCGATATAGACGTTTTGGCAGACTTACCGGAGTTTACTGTGGTACGTATTTTTACAAGAACGCCACATAATATTTTCCCTAAGTATTGGGGGTATTGAAATCTTTTTACAAATAAGAAATGAAAAGAATATTGTTGTTGTATATCATGGTATTGCTCTTGCCAAGTTTGTGTAGAGCGCAAATTACATATTTTGTAGAAGCCAATTCCAAACTGGAAGAGGATAACGATTTCTGGTTTAACGATGTTGGAAATAGAGGAGGTGAAGGAATTGTGCTCGACGGTGTGTTTATAAAAAGCGGAATAGGAATAGATTGGCATCTTGTGGAAAATGCCGATACTTCTCTGTGTCCTGTGCGTTATCCTGTTTGGATAAAAGGTGTGGGTAATAGGAATGATTCGGTTTGGTTAGCATGTCCGCCGGGAAAAACAAAGGAAGGATACGTCATGATTGGCGGCATGAAATGTAGTATTCTTTCTTTTTTTCATTATATGAAGGAGGACTACAAATTGGTGTCGTTAGAAGATATTCGTAAGAAAGATTTTCCTGATGTGAAAGGCAATGTAGTTTATATGATAAACAAGTTCTTTATAATGAAAGATGTTGATCTTTATAAACTTGATGATGATTTCATACAGCACATTGAACTTGTAGAATCCAAGGATATAGAGGCGTTGAAGAATAACAAACCTTTTACGATTATCCGTATTTTTACGCGCAGTTTGCATAACCGTATGACAGGATTTTCCAGTTTTTACGACCAAAAATAGAGTTTCCCATAATGTTTTTCCTGATAGGTTGGAATATTAAGTAGTAAATCATACAAAAAGACGTGGTGGGAGAGATTTCATCACGTTTTTTGTAACTTTGTGCGTGCTATTCCGGCGATTTATTCGTTAAAACCCGAAACAAAAGACATGAAAGAGACTGATAAGAACAGAAATCAGACAGAAGTAAGGATATATCAGAGCGTTGGGAAGAATTTGCTTTTGTTTGCAGGCTGTTTGGTTTTTGTTGTGATCGGTTGCATGATTGTGCGGGACGAATATTGTGGTTTGGCAAAGAAAATATTTGTCGGCTGGCTTGGTATATTATTCTTTGGAGGTGGTGGATTGTCCGTTTTTGCAGTAGTTTCTGTACAACAGATTCGGCATATTCCGCTTTTGAAAATCTTTGACGACAGGATTGAATTGTACAAGCAGTACAAGGGAGTTTATTATAGCATTAATTTTTCGGACGTAAGAAAGTTTCGGTTCGTAAAAAATCGCAATTTCAAAACAATAGCAGTTGATTATAAGACAATATCTTTGAAGCGCAAGTTGGAAGAATCTTCCGGTTTCAGGCAAAGTCTGATGGGTTTCAATTTCAAAAAGACCGGAGCCATAGAAAATATTCCCGCCGGCAATCTTACGATGAAAGGAAAGGATATTTGCGACTTGTTGAATGCCCGTCTCAAAAGTTTTTGCAATAAAAAAGAAGAAAGTAAGTAATCCGTGAAAAGAATATTATCCGATTATCTTGAAATTTGCAATAAATTTCGAAAATCCGGGCTGGGAAAGATAGAAAGGAAGCAGCGTCATGTCCTACTTTCCGAGTGGAATAAAAAGGACTACGGAGATGAAATAGTATCTGTTGGCGAAATTAAAGATTTTTGGAGCCGGCATAGTGATATTTGCAGGAATGTAATGTTTGTGAACAAGGTTATATGTCCTGCTGTAACTGTAGATTTTGATAATGGCGGAATTGAGGGATTGCAGTTTTTGTTTTATTGCTTCCGTGGTTGCGAAAATTCTTATATCAGTACGGATAATCCTGTGCGGATGTTTTGTAAATACAGTAACAAGTACGACCCTTTTCAACTTGCAGATGCCTTGTTGGAGTGTGATCCGGATAATGTCGATGCACTAAAATATAAGTATTATGTTCTAAAATATTTTTTGGAGTTTTCCATTCATGAGATGCCGTACGGTGTTTTGAATGGTATGGATGGTGCGAGTTTTTCTGACATTTCTGATATGCAGAATGATTTGGACGAGTTTGAATGTATTTCTAAAAAGCTGAATTTATCACCTTGTAAAGTATTGGTTGAAGACTGTCGCAGGTATTATAAAGCCTATGGGGATTATTTACGGCATTCTGACTTATATAAGGATTTTGAGGATTATCTGCGCTTGAATGGGATTTCGTATAAGATATACACGTCGCGTTTCGAATATGAATAAGTGAAGTATAGTCGGCGGTTGCCGGAAAACTGTAGACTCTGGTCGGCTCGTGTGAAAAGTTTTTGGGTATATCTTTGTCTTGGGGTAAGGAAGGGCAAAAATCCCGAATTTTGTGTGATTTTCTAAAGGATTGAAAACCAAAAAGTTACGGCAAATTATAAAGACTTTGTAAGTTGTTGTTTATCAGGGGCTTGAAAAGACGAAAAATACAAGGCACTTATTTTAAAATAAGTGCCTTGTATTTTAAAATATATGCCTTATGTTTTTTGCGATAAGCCTTGTGTTTTTTCGGGTATGCGGAAAGAGGTGTGTTTCGAAGGTTTTTATGACCGGACGCAGAGCATGAATTTTGTTAAGGAAAGTGATGCCTGCCGGTTTTCTCAACAATTAATGCTCTTACGCCGTAAATGCGAAATAATTAGTACCTTTGCATTTGCATAAAACAGGATTAATCATGTTGTTCAGCAAAAGCACTTATGTGGAACGCCGCAACGAGTTGAAAAAACTCGTAGGCAGCGGACTTATAGTTTTGTTCGGCAATAACGACAGCCCGGCAAACTATCCATCGAATACATATAAATTCCGTCAGGACAGTTCGTTTCTTTACTATTTCGGATTGCACAGAAACGGTCTCGTTGGTGTTATAGACGTTGACAATGACCGCGAATATCTTGTGGGAGACGAAATAGACATTGAGGACATTGTCTGGTACGGTTCGGTAACGAGTGTTGCCGAAATGGCGGAAATGACGGGCGTTGCCCGTACTGCTGCCATGCGCGAACTTCCCGCAATCGTGGAGTCGGCTAAGGCACAGGGCGAAGAGGTGCATTTCCTGCCGCCTTACCGTTTTGACAATCAAATACAGATAATGGATCTTCTCGGCATACATCCCTCGCAACAAAAAGCGGCGGCATCGCTCAAACTCATTGCCGCAGTGGTGAAAATGCGTACCACCAAAACGGAAGAGGAAATAGCCGAGCTTGAACGCGCTGCGGAAATAGGATATGAAATGCACACTACGGCTATGTGCCTTTGCCGCCCGGGAATAACGGAACAGTATATAGGCGGAATGGTGGACGGCATTGCCAATGCCTACGGCTGTATGGTTTCGTTTCAAACCATTGCCACACAACACGGAGAGGTGATGCACGGAAATCCTTCGCCTGCAAAACTCGAGGCGGGGCGTTTGATGCTTGTGGATGCGGGAGCGGAGACCAACGAAAACTATTGCTCCGACAATACCCGCACTACTCCTGTGAGCGGAGTGTTCACTCAAAAGCAGAAGGACATATATAATATAGTGGTGGAATGTCATGACCACGTTCTCGAGGTGGCAAAGCCGGGAGTAAAGTGGTGGGATGTGCATTTTGCCGTTTGCCGCATAATAACCGAGCGTTTGCAACAGCTCGGACTCATGAAAGGCGATGTGGAAGAATCGTTGAAAGCCGGAGCGCACGCCATGTTCCTCCCTCACGGTCTGGGACATTCCATGGGAATGGACGTTCACGACATGGAAGGCTTGGGACAGGTTTACGTAGGCTTCGACAACGAAGTGCGTCCTTCCACACAATTCGGAACAAATGCACTCCGCTTCGGTCGCAGACTGCAAAAGGGATTTGTGGTAACCGATGAGCCGGGCATTTATTTCATTCCTGCGCTTATTGACGATTGGAAGAAAAACGGCACCAACGCCCAATTCCTGAATTTTGACAAGATTGACGAATATCGCGACTTTGGCGGAATACGCATAGAAGACGATGTTTTGATAACCGACGAGGGTTGCCGCTTCATTGGCAGTAAACGCATTCCTTATCATGTGGAAGATGTGGAGGAATTCATGCGCAGCCGCGAGGCGTGAACCAATATGAAACAAACAGAAACAATAATACAACAGTAATGAAGAAATTATTTACGGCACTCATGGCTCTTGCCCTGGTTGCTTCTTCGGCTTATGCCGACGAAAAGAAAGATACGGTGAAATTCTCCGTAGTAAAAGAAATTCCAATCACGTCCGTAAAGGACCAGAACCAGTCGGGTACCTGTTGGTGCTATTCAACTCTCGCATTTCTTGAGGCAGAGTTGTTGCGCAAAGGCAAAGGAACTTTCGATCTTTGCGAATCTTTTGTGGTACATCACACAATGACCGACCGCGCAGAGGCATCCGTAAGAATGCACGGCGATGTTTCGTTTGCAGAGGGCGGAAGCTTTTACGATGTTCTATATTGCATGAAAAACTACGGACTTGTTCCGCAGGATGCAATGCCTGCTCCGGGTTCTTTGCAGGGCGACAGTCTTTTCAATTTCAGCGAACTTACAACCGTGGCGGGAGCTGTGGTTAACGCTATAGCCAAATGGAAACCCGAACCGGGTTCGAGAAGACGTCAGATAACTCTTTCGCCGATTTGGAAGAAGAATGTGGAAGCCATTTACGACAACTATCTCGGCAAGCTGCCCGAGAGTTTCAAATACAACGGCAAGACTTACACTCCGAAATCGTTTGTGGAATATCTTGGTTTGAATGCCGACGATTATGTTTCGATAACTTCTTACACTCACCATCCTTTCTATCAGCCTTTCGTGGTTGAGGTTCAGGACAACTGGCGTTGGGCGCAGAGCTATAATCTTCCGCTCAACGAAATGATGGAAGTTATAGACAATGCCATAAACAACGGCTACACCATAGCATGGGGTGCGGACGTAAGCGAAAAAGGTTTTGGTGCTGTTACCCGTGTTCCTCTTAACGACAAGGAAAAAGACTTGAGTCACAGTGATGCTGCACGTTGGACGGGAACTGACGGCAAAGCCGACAAGAATGTTGTGAGCGCACAGGGAGAAAAGACCATTACTCAGGAAATGCGTCAGAAAGCTTACGATAACTGGGAGACAACCGATGATCACGGTATGGTTATCTACGGTATTGCAAAAGACAGCACGGGTGCACAATATTATATGGTAAAGAACTCTTGGGGCGAATACGGACCTTACAAAGGAATGTTCTATGCTTCAAAACCATATGTGGCTTATAAAACCATGAATTTCGTGGTAAACAAAGCGGCTCTCCCCAAAGAGATAGCAAAGAAACTCGGAATAAAGTTATAATAAACTTTCCGTTATGAGTTTTGACGGACTGCGTTTACAAGCAACAGGACCGCGTAGAGCGGTTTTGTTGCTTGCTTTGTTGTGTTTCGTGGCGTTTTTCGTGAACAACGGTTTTTTGCGCCCCGATATAATGGAAACGCGAAACCTTGAAACCGCCCGCGAAATGGTGGAAGGCGGAAACTGGCTCGTGCCAAGGATGAACGGGGAATACAGATTGGAGAAACCGCCGCTTCCAACTTGGATTGCCGCTGCAGCGCAGGCTGTTGCACCAGACAATCTTGAAGTGCAGCGCACAATGAGCGGCTTGGCAGGTTGTATGCTCGTTGTGTTTTTCTATTTGTTTGCCGTAAAAATCACGCGGCGCGACGACTACGCTTTCATAGCCTCGCTAATGCTTATAACGTGCTATCAGATAATTCTACAAGCCCGCACTGCCACGTGGGACATCTATTGCCACGCCTTTATGATGGGTGGGATATATTTTTTGTGGCGGGGACTTTACGAAGAGTCCCGCATTTGGCGCAACATGATGCTCGCCGGAATCATGACGGGGCTTTCGTTCATGAGCAAAGGTCCTGTTTCGCTTTACGCATTGCTTCTTCCGTGGATTATAGCCGTTGTGGTAATGCGCCGTCCCTGCATGAAAGGCAGGAAACTACCGCTTATGGTCATGATTGTGCTTACGGTGGCGATAAGTTCCTGGTGGTATGTGCTGATTCTGACTCTTCATCCCGAGGCTGCGCAGTATGTAATTCATAAAGAAACAGGTTCGTGGCAGAATCATAACGTAAGACCGTGGTTTTATTACTGGCGATTCTTTGTGGAAACGGGTATATGGACTCCGCTCATGCTTCTTGCTCTTGCGTTTCCGGTTTGGAGAAAAAAGTTGGGACTTTTGCGCAGTCCTTACACATTTGCATTGCTGTGGATGGCGGCGCAGTTGGTGCTGCTTTCGCTTATGCCCGAGAAGAAAATGCGTTATCTTCTGCCCATGATGATGCCTTGTTGCTACACAATGGCATTCATTATAATATATTGGTGTGATAAAAGTCATAAAAAGACAGCACGAAAGGCTGTCGTGGGAATTGCCGCTGTTTTTGCCGTAGCAGAATTGGTGGCGATGCCGATTGTGGCAAAAACTTTCTCGAATCCCGATTATCACAGCATATCCGCCACAAAAGAAATGGCAGAACTCAAAGGCGTTCCTTTTTATAGTAATGCGGGCGAGCAGCTTCGTATAGAAATTGTCTATGCCGCAGGGCGCGTAATACGTCCGCTTGATTATTCTTCGAAGAATATTAACGAAGAATTAAGGAAACGCATGCCCTGCGTACTGCTATCGCATAAGAATCTTGCAGAAGAACTGCCCGAAGGAGCATTTGAGAATATAGATACCGTGTTTTGCGGTAAATACAATAACAGCAATCGCAGTCGTTTCTCGAAACACGGCAGCGATGACAATTTCATTTACAACGTAACACTTCTAAAGCCGAAAGCAAATGGAAGCAAACAAAACCAGTAATTACGATTTTACGATAATAGTCCCGATTTATAACGAAGAAGACAATATGCCTGCGCTCGAAAAGGCATTGGGTGAATATCTGAAGAAGTCTTTGGTGAAATCATGCGTACTTTTTGTCAATGACGGCTCACGTGATACGAGTCTTGACAAAATACGTGAGATTTGCGAGCGCAATGATGATTTCTATTTTATATCCTCCGCCGAAAACCACGGGTTGAGCACGGCAATGAAAGCCGGTTTCGACGTGGCAGGAAGCAAACTCGTGGGATATATCGACGGAGATTTGCAGACAAATCCCGAAGATTTCAATTTACTGTTGCCCTATGCAAAAGACTTTGAGATGGTAACGGGAATACGAGCCAACCGCAAAGATTCGTGGGGCAAAAGAATGCAGTCGAAAATAGCCAACGGATTCAGACGAAGCATGACGGGAGATACTGCAACCGATACGGGATGTCCGCTAAAGGTTCTCCATTCCGACATAGCCCGGAAAATTCCTTTCTTCAACGGCATGCACCGGTTTCTTGCCGCTCTCGTAACGCTCGAAGGCGGTAAGATGAAGGAACTTCCCGTTCGCCATTACCCTAGAACCCAGGGAGTATCAAAATATCACCTAAGCAATCGTCTTATAAAGCCTTTTGAGGATTGCTTTGCCTTTCGCTGGATGAAAAGTCGCTACATACGCTATAATGTCGGGGAAAACAACATTTCCAAGTAGTTTCTGCTCATGATAAACGCTTTGATATTTGCGGTGGGATTTGTTGCCCAAGGATTTTTCTCCGCCAGAATGCTGATTCAGTGGATTCTTTCGGAGAGGCAAAAGCGTATTGTTTCGCCGGTGGTCTATTGGGGTTGCAGCCTTGTGGGAAGTATTTTGCTTTTTGTATATGGTTGTTTGCGCGAAGACTTCGCAATAGTTCTCGGACAACTCATATCATATTATATATATATATGGAATCTTGATATAAAAGGAGTATGGAGAAAAATGCCCTTCGTCTTGCGCGTAATATTGTTCAGCTGGCCGTTTGGTGCTCTTGCTTATTTGCTTGACGATGCCGAATATTTCGTTCAATCGTTCTTCCATAACGAAGGAGTTCCCTTCTGGCTGCTGCTTTATGGCTCTGCCGGGCAAATAATCTTCACCCTCCGCTTTATATATCAGTGGTATTATTCCTACCGCCGCCACCATTCCATTTTACCAATAGGTTTTTGGATTATTAGTCTTGTAGGTTCGGGAATGATAGTGAGTTACGCCATTTTCAGACACGACCCCGTGCTGATTTTAGGGCAGTCGGTGGGCTTTATAACCTATTCAAGAAACATAATGATAGGTGTCGGAAGTAAAAAGACGCCTGAATCTTAGAAAATAATGAAAGTGCTTGTTACCGGAGGTGCCGGATTTATTGGCTATCACCTTTCGCTTGCGCTCGCAAAGCGTGGCGATGAAGTTGTGTGCGTTGACAATCTTAACGACTACTACACTCCGAAACTTAAACTTGAACGTCTTCGCGCTCTCGGGATAACTGATACGGAAAAAGGTGTAAGCGGAGTTTATGGCAACCTGAAGTTTCTGAAACTTGACATAACCGATTACTCCGCTCTTGAAAATCTTTTCCTCTGCGAAGGTTTTGATGTGGTTTGCAACCTTGCCGCCCAGGCGGGTGTGAGATATTCCATAGACCATCCCCGAAGCTATGTGGAGAACAACGTAGTGGGTTTTTTCAATATACTCGAATGTTGCCGCTATCATTGCAATACGCTTGTCTATGCCAGTTCAAGCAGTGTTTATGGCGGAAACACCAAGGCTCCTTTCTGTGAAGACGACAAGGTGGACAATCCGAAAAGCCTTTACGCCGCCACCAAGAAAAGCAACGAGCTCATGGCTCACGTTTATTCTTCTTTATACGGAATACATACTACCGGTTTGAGATATTTTACCGTCTATGGTCCGTGGGGACGTCCTGATATGTCGCCCGTACTTTTCGCAAATGCCATAACCGAAGGCAGACCGATAAGACTATTCAACGGAGGCGACATGATTCGCGACTTTACTTACATTGATGATATCATACGCGGTACATTACTTGCCATAGACCATGCTCCGCAAGGTCCCGTGCCTGCCACAGTCTATAACATAGGATGCTCACATCCCGTGAAATTAATGGATTTCGTCGATGCTCTTGAAAAGGCTTTGGACAAAAAAGCAAAGTTCGAGATGTTGCCCATGCAGCCGGGCGATGTTTATATGACTTCTGCCGATACTTCCAAAATATCACGCGAATTAGGATATAATCCTACTGTAAACATCGCAGAAGGTACGCAACGCTTTGCCGCGTGGTATCACAAATACGGTAGTATCTGCCGATAATGGCTTGCGCAAAAGCCCTGTCTCTGAATAAAAATAGCTAACTTTGCAAACCGAATAACATATAAATCTGATATAACATAATGGATATAATTAGCAAACTCGTAAAATGCGCTAAAGAAAATCCCCAACGCATAGTATTGCCCGAAGGAACGGAAGAAAGAACCATGCGTGCAGCCGACCGCGCCATTGTCGACGGTATGGCACACATAATTCTCATCGGTAATCCCACGGAAATCCTTGAACTTGCCGAGAAATACGGTCTTGGTAACATTTCGAAAGCAAAGATTGTTGACCCGCTCAATAATCCTATGGCTGAAGAATATGCCGTACAGCTTGCCGAAATACGCAAAAAGAAAGGTCTCACCCTTGAACGCGCACGCGAACTCGTTAAAGACCCTCTCTATCTCGGCTGCATGATAATAAAAACCGGCGGAGCCGATGGTCAGCTTGCCGGTGCCCGAAACACTACGGGCAATGTGCTTCGTCCCGCGCTTCAAATCATTAAGACCGCTCCCGGCATCACTTGTGTTTCTGGTGCAATGCTTCTCGTAACAAAGGCAGAGCAATATGGCGATGAAGGTCTCCTTGTCATGGGCGATGTTGCGGTTCTTCCCGTGCCCGATGCTTCACAACTTGCGCAGATAGCGGTTTGCACAGCCCACACAGCCCAACATGTTGCAGGCATTCCGCATCCCAAGGTTGCCATGCTGAGTTTCTCTACAAAAGGTTCGGCTCAGCATGAAGTCGTGGACAAGGTTGTTGAAGCCACCAAGCTTGCCCGTCAGCTCGATCCGCATATTGAGATTGACGGTGAACTTCAGGCAGATGCCGCTCTCGTACCTTCGGTGGGCGAACACAAAGCTCCCAACTCCAAGGTTGCCGGTCATGCCGACGTTCTCGTAGTTCCGAGCCTCGAGGTAGGTAATATTTCATACAAACTTGTGCAACGTCTCGGCAATGCCGAGGCTATCGGACCCATTCTTCAGGGCATTGCCCGCCCGGTTAACGACCTGAGTCGCGGATGCTCCGTTGACGATGTTTATAAAATGATTGCCGTAACATCCAATCAGGCTATTGCCGCAAGCAAAAAGGACTGATGCGCCGGTGTGTGCGCGCTTAAACAAACGCTTACAATTTTATATTAACAATAAATGAAAATTCTCGTTATCAACTGCGGAAGTTCCTCAATCAAGTACAAGCTTTATGACATGGAAAGCCGCACCGTTCTCGCCGCAGGCGGAATGGAGAAGATAGGACTTGAAACCTCTTTTCTCAAACTCAAAGCCGCCGACGGCTACAGCAAGCAGATAAAGGTGAAAATAACAAATCATGAGCAGGGCATTAATTTCATTCTTGCGCAGCTCACCGATTCCGAGCACGGAGCCATAAAATCGCTTGCAGAGATCGATGCTGTGGGACATCGCATAGTGCATGGTGGAAAATTTACCCATAGTGTGGTGGTTACTCCCGAAATTCTTGAAGAATGGAAACAGTACAGCGAGCTTGCTCCGCTTCATAATCCGGCTCACCTCAAAGGCTACGAAGCCATTAAGCACGAACTGCCCGACGTTAAGCAGGTTTTTGTGTTCGATACGGCTTTCCACCAGACCATGCCGGACTATGCTTACACCTATGCGCTTCCTTACGAAATTTGCCAGCAATACAAGATACGCCGTTACGGTTTCCACGGAACTTCGGTGAGATATGTATCTCATAAAACCTGCGAGTTCCTGAACTGGGACATTAATACCAAGAAACTCATTGTTTGCCACATTGGCAACGGTGCTTCGGTTACGGCGGTTGACTGTGGCAAGGTGGTCGATACTTCAATGGGTCTCACTCCTCTCGCAGGTCTTGTTATGGGAACACGCTCCGGCGATGTCGATCCCATGGCTGTTCTCTTTCTCATGGAGCATTTGAACCTCGACATCAAACAGGCTTCCGAACTCATCAATAAAAAATCGGGCGTGTTGGGCATTTCCGGAGTTTCGAGCGATATGCGCGAACTCGACGATGCCGTTCATTCCGGCAACAGCCGCGCTCTGCTCGCACGCAATACATATTGCTACAGCATACGCAAGTATATAGGAGCATACACATACGCCATGGGCGGACTTGATGCCATAGTTTTCACTGCAGGAGTGGGAGAGCATCAGCATTCCGTGCGTCGCGATACGCTCAAGGGACTTGAAAACCTCGGCATAAAGCTCGACAAGGAAAAGAATGATGTGAACTTCGGCGAGGATCAGGTGATTTCCGCACCCGACAGCAAAGTTACTGTTGCCGTTATAGGCACTGACGAGGAACTGCTCATTGCTGCCGACACCGAAAAGCTTGTTAAGGGCGAAACCGTCTGAAATTCTGTGTGCCGCAACGTTTGTGGCGCGTAACATAACAAAGGCTCCGATAATCCGGAGCCTTATTTTTTTGTAATTATCCGAAAGAATGCGTGGTAAATGCTAATCCGCCCGGATTTTTTTCTGTTTGTTTTTGCCGGTGTTCCCCACTGATGCGCCGCAAATGCGGAAATCGCGGCACAACAATGCCGGGCATGGAGAGAACAGACACCTGCGCGGCAATGCTGATGCCTATATGTGTAATGCAATAAAAACATGCCGCAAAAAACATGCTTCAGACTCTTTATAATGCCTCGTCCGGGGTGTTCCGGAAGCCTCTAAAATGCGGTTTTGTAAATCACTGAAAATCAGATGTCATTTTGTTGCAAAAATACAAGGCACTTATTTTAAAATAAGTGCCTTGTATTTTAAAATATATGGCTTGTATTTTTTACGATATGCCTTATGTTTTTTTTCGCTTCGCGGAAGTGTTGAAAAAATGAGAGGGAAAATGTTTTGTGCAATGCGTTTGAGTTTGAAAAATATTGTTTCGAACATTCCGGTATCCCAAGTGATTTTGATGTAAAAAAGATGCGGTTTGCGACATGTAGGGTTAGAGAAGCTTGAGAAAGCAAAAAACAACTAAATGCCATTTATTGAAATAAAAAGGCAGCTTTATGTAGCACAATTTGTGATATTGTTAAAATTTTTCCATGCTTAGAGCGGTTGCGTTTGTGCGTTTTGTTACCTGTGGTTAAGTTTTTGTTGTAAAAATGTGAAGTTGTGTGATACAACTTTCAAAATTTTTTTGTATGTTTGCTACGTGTTTTCCTATTTTAATAGGGTATGAAGGACGGGTTTCCTTGAAAAATTCACAAATAACAGAACAATAAATAGCTTAAATTAACAACATTATTAACTCTAAAAACAAAAAGTATGAAAAGATTAAAGACTTTTCTGTTGGCGTTGGCAGCAATGCTGCTCGCAGTGCCAAGTACTTTTGCGCAGGACATGATCGGCAGGGTATTGACCCCGGACGAGATTGAAGACGGCGTGGAAGTAGTCTTTGAGGCGCGTTCTGGTACGACCTCCAAGGGTCATTACCTTGTGCCTTTTACTTATGGGCGGACCAATTCCTGCCAAACGATTTCCTCCATCCTTGAGGTGCCGGAGGAAATAAAGTGGGTGCTTGAAAGAGCGCAGGTGGACAATGCGGTAACAGGTCTTCCGCAGTACTACATCAAGAACAAAAAGACCGGCAAGTATATCAGCTTCAAATGGGGTACCAACAATTCTGCGGTGTATCCCAATGCGTTTGATGATCCTGATGTATGGATCAACAAATACACCAATGGTGAAAGCGCACTTGTGGACGATACTACGCAGGCAAAGGCTTTCTGTATTGTTTCAAACAGCGATGAGGAGCACAAAAGTCAATATGGCTCAAACAGCTATGGTAGCAGCCAGAGCGACTGGGAACCTACTACCTACACCGTTGTGAACATTTTTGACGCAACAGGAAAGAAAAACATGCAGAGTGATGGCGGCGGCTACGGTCGTGTATTCCTTGCCAACGAGTTCGAGGTTTCCAAGTTCAACATCACTTGGTTCTCACAGTATCAGGACACCAACGTTTGGGACATCCGTCGTGTCAGCGACCGTTCAGCATCTCCTAAGGATGCCATCGAAGACTTGCTCGACAACTTCGGAGCAACCATCGAAAGCGACTATCGTGTTGGTACCGATCCCGGTTTTGTGAACGAGGATGTTTACAACGAATTCTATGAAACCTATCAGAATGTGCTTTCTGACTATGGTACAATGAGCGATGCCCAGCTTAAGGAAGCTTTCGACAACCTCTATGCTGCAAAGCAGAAGGTTGATGCTCCCGAAGCTAAGGTTCAGATTGAAGACGGCGGCTATTACTACATCAAGACCGCTTACACAGCATTCACCGACGTGGACAATGGCAATTTTGCATGGGTTGCTCCTTACAGCAGCAACATCTGCGGTTGGAAAGCCCTCAAGGCAAACGACAACCAATTCATCTGGCAGATTACAAAATTCCCGGATGAGAGCGCAAGCAACACAAGCGGCAGAATGTATTACGCATTCCGCAACGTAGGTTCGAACGTATATCTCGGCAAAGCCGAAAGCCACTCCGATTCCCAGCCTGTTAACTATACAAAAGAAAAGGAAGAACGCATATTTGCAGGCGACCTTGGCGGCGGACAGTTTAACATCGGTAGCAAGCACGATTACTATGATGAATATCCCCCGCGTCCTTATCACATGGAGAATCACCAGGGCGGTAACGGCACAGCCGGTAAACTTGTTCTCTGGGATGGTGGTCTGGGTTCGGCTTCCGCTTGGTACATTCGCCGTGTTCCCCAAGAGGAAATCGACCATATTGCCGACGCAAACCGCGTGGCTGTTGACAGTCTCCGCATGGCAATTCTCGAATATGACGGCATAACAAGTGGCGCAGAGGTTGGCGAAGGCATTGGCTTTGCACACAGTCAGGAACTTATAGACAATGTTGACACGGCTCTTTCAAAAGCAAAAGCTATTGTGGCTGCTGAAGAATTTCCCGCTGCTGAAGAAGTTGACGCTGTTCGTAAAGCTCTCGTTGAAGCAGGCAACAAGTTCAACAACGAGGTTAATGTTGTTCCCGACGGATATTATATCATCCGCAGCAACATGGAAGACTATGTTAAGAACGAAAACTACATATATCTTACTCTTTACAACGACACAACTCCGGGTTGGACTCACAGAGAAAAGACATCTGCACAGTTGTGGAAGGTAACCAAACTCGCCGAGGGCGGATATGCTTTGCAGAATGTAAAGAACAAGATGTACATGAACAAGGCTGCGAACAGTTCCAACGGTTCACTCGTTAACATGACCAAGGAACTTGAAACTCCTGCCCAGTTCAAGGCTATCAAAGCTAATGGTAAATGGGGTATATTCAACTCTGTGGATACAGACTTCGGTTATGATCCCAACGGTCATGGAAACTGTCTCTTTGACGAAGGAAAACTTCAAATTTGGAGCCCGCGCCAGGAGAACGGCGGTACAAGCTGGACATTTATTTCCGTTTCTGAGGAAGAAGTTAACAATGTAGTTGCAAGCGAAGAGCAGAACGAACTCAACATCAACCTCAAGAAGAAATTCGAAGAGGCACGTCGTCTATACAACGCTGCAACAAACTACACAGTTGGCGAACCTATCATCAAAGATGTAAGCCAGATTTATGCAAACAACTGGTCGCCCACCGAAGGTGCTCATCTTGAGAACATGATTGACGGCGATAAGAATACTTATTGGAACTCAACTTGGGAAGGTGGTCAGGAACAAACTCCGGGCGAGCCTCACTCCTTGCGCATTTACAGCGAAGCAGGATTCCCCGACACAGTTCAGGTATCTTATGTAATGCGTCAAGACAATTCTTGGCACCGTGTTCCCGCGAGAATGCGTATCCAGGTTTCTAACGATGCCGAGAGTTGGACAACTCTTCCCAATGACATGACATTGGCAGACTTTGGCGGTCAGTCTTTCCTCAGTACTCTCCACAATGATTCTCTTACTTACATTGTAAACGGCATTGGCGGCTACAAATATGTACGTTTCCAGACTCTCGTTTCCATAAACAATGGTGGCGGCGTTTACTTTGCAAACAATCACGCAGTATTCGGCTATGCAGAATATAACCTTTATCCTGTAACCGGTGTAGACGAAAATTCTTCTATCCTCAAACCCAGTCATAAGGGTGTGGCATTTGAATTGTTCAATGCTATTCAGGCTGCAAAAGACGAGTATAACAATGGTAATGCTACCCAAGCAAACTATGACAAACTCGTTGCTGCGCTCGAGGCATTCAAGAATTTGAGCAATAATGACTCTACAATAGCAATGGCTCGCTATAATGTCGAGAACCTTACCGAAGGTGATCGTATTGGTGAGTTCCCCGCAGCAGCTCTTCAAACTTATGAAAGCGCAGCTACCGCTTTGCTCGCAGAATATGACGGAGCTGAAAGCGCATTGTCTTCTGCAAAGATTAAAGAAATCATTGGCGGTCTCAAAGATGCTTATGCAACTCTCTATGATAACATGGTTAAGCCCGCAGATAAGATGTGGTATGTAATTAATACCGCTGATGCTGCCCGTCCCGGCAAGTCTCTTACCGCAGGTGGCAGTCATACTCACGCTGCAGGCGAAGGTTACAGCTACTTCCTCACTAAGGAATATTCTGCTGACGGTTACTATGAATCATGGTTCCATTGGACACTTACGAAAGACGAGAACGGACGTTTTGTTCCGCAGAATGTTGGTAACGGTGGCTTCTTCGGTCCTTACACTGGCTCAGGAAAGGCAGACTACGACTATCGTCCTATTTCATGGTACACACCTAAGTCATTTACTATAGTTCCGTTCGGTGACGGTCAGGTAGGTTTCCTCACAGCCGAAGGTTATTATGTGAAGAACAACGCAGCTTGGTTTGCTGATGGTATGACTTATACCAAGGCTGACGATTCTGCTCCTTCATTCAAGGATTCTTCGTTCGCTTGGACAGTTGAAGCTTCGGAAGAAAATCATAGTGATTTCGCTGTTGAAGAATATGCAGACTTCGAAAACGGTCGTGTTATTGCAATTACCATACCTTACGAGTATGAAGTTCCTGCAACATACGGCAACGACGAAGTTACTCCTTACGACATCGTAGGTAAAGTTACTACCGACGAAGGTGATTCTATCGTTACTGCTTACAAACTGAAACATGTAAGCACCGAAACCGTTAAGGGTGGTAAACCTGTGGTTTATATTATGCCCGGCGAATACAATGCATCTGAAAAGAGCGCACTTTCATTCAATCCTGTTATGAACGGTAGCGTTTCTGCAGAGAAAGATACTGTTAACGGTCTCATTTCAGTTCCTGCTACTTGGACAACAACCGTAGATCATTACGGATACTTCCTTGCTGACTCTGTTGTTGACGAACCCAAGAACACTACCATTGGTTATAAGAGAGGCGTAATCCTCCCGCGTCTTGTACAGAACACTGTTTCTGACGACGAAGTAGACGCTATCGTTTACGTTAAGGGCGCAGGCATGCTCAATGGCATAAAGAATGCAGAAATCATAGCTATCAAGCAGTTCGTTAACGTTTACACCACCGACGGTGTTCTTGTTCGCAAGCACGTTGATGCTGCCAATGCTACTGCAGGTCTTAAGAAGGGCGTTTATGTAGTAGGTAACAAGAAAGTTCTTGTTAAATAAGTAAATTCCGACAGTAAGTAATCCTCTTTTTCGGGGGAACTTATAAATAAAGAAGAATCCGCAACTCTTTAGGGTTGCGGATTTTTTATTGCCGTCAAACTTAACCGCTTCTTAACGGCATGTTTGCCATTAAATGCTTAATATTGCATTATGAATACTCAAGAAGAATCAAAAAGCAAGTTGCTTGTCGTTGACGATGAGCCTGACATTCGCGAAATATTGCAAGTGAATCTTGAAGCTGCGGGATATGAAGTCATCACCGCCTCTTCTGCCGAGGAAGCTTTGGCATTGCTTGACGGCAGTGTCTCGCTTATTTTGCTTGATGTCATGCTTGGTGGAATTTCCGGCTTTTCCATGGTTAGAAAGCTCCGTAAAGAACTCAACAATCCCGTGCCTGTTATCTTTCTTACCGCCAAAGATACGGAGAACGACCTGCTTACAGGATTTTCGGCGGGTGGCGACGACTACATTTCCAAACCTTTTTCCATTCACGAGGTACTTGCCCGCGTTGGTGCCGTGCTACGCAGGCGCACAGTCCTGTCTGCCGGCGAGGATTCTTCTATAAAGATTGGCGGCATTGAGATTATTCCCGACCGCAAGCTGGTTCGTTCAAACGGTGTGGACGTTATGCTTACTCCCAAGGAGTATGGCATTCTCAATATGCTGGTTTCAAGTCCCGGCAGGGTTTTCTCGCGCGAGGACATCCTTCATCGCGTGTGGCAGGACGATTCTCTTGTGCTCGAACGAACCATAGATGTCCACATCACACGCATACGATCAAAACTCGGTGCGCCCGGAGCACAAATCGTAAACCGTCAGGGATACGGATATTGCTTTGTTGAAAAATGATACGTCTGGGATATAAATATAAATTACTGCTTTCGTTCACAGGCATCTTTGCGGTGTTTGCCGTGGTAATGGTTCTTTTCGAAATGCACTATGAGCGCGGGCTTCGTATAGGCGACTTCCGTAACCGTATGAGCGACTATGCCGATATGGTGGGGCGCGAAATAAGTCAAAGCGGCGGAGTGCTCGACTCGGCAAGAATGAAAATGTTCCTCCAGTGCCTTCCAAGTGAGGTAAGATTCACCGTCATAGACCGCAAAGGCTATGTTGTTTATGAATCGGGCAATATGAATGGGCGCGTGGAGGGAAATCATGCCGACCGTCCCGAGGTTTCCAACGCCATGAAGGTGAAAACCGGCAGCTATGACGTTCGTCATTCGGAAACACTCGATACCGATTTCTTTTATTTCGCAAAAGCTTACGGCAATTATGTGGTTCGTGTTGCCCGTCCCTATGACGAGGGAGTGCGAAACATTCTCCGCCCTGCCAATGTGTTTCTGCTTTTTGTTCTTTTGGTGCTTCCCATAGCCATAGTCATACTTATATATATATCCGACAGTTTCGGGCGTTCGGTTTCGCGTCTCCGTCGTTTCATTGACGAAGCCGGAAGGGGCGGAATAGGTTACGATGAAATCAGTTTCCCTCATTCCGAGCTCGGCGACATAGGTCATGAAATCATGAATCTGTATCGCAAACTCGACGAGAAAGGTCGTCAGGCAAAGACGGAGCGTGAGCGGCTTTTGAAACATTTTCAGTATCTTGAAGGCGGAATTGCCATTTTCAACACCGAGAAAGGCATTGTTTATGCCAATCCGCGTTTTGTGCAATATGTAAATTCCATACTTCCTGTGCCTACGGGCGATGTCAATACCATTTGGACTAACGACGCTTTCCGTCCTGTCAGCGAGTTTGTGGGACTCAACAGCCGCGAGCTCAGTCCCGGCGAGGCAGCTCCTGTGATGCGTTTCAATATTTCGGCGGGCAGTGCGCACTATGCTGTACAGGTAGTGGTTTACAACAGCAGTGATTTTGAAATGACTCTGTACGATGTAACGCGGGCAGAGAAAAGTCGCATTCTGAAACAGCAGATGAGCAACAACATAACCCACGAACTCCGCACTCCGGTGAGCAGTATTCGGGGATATATCGAAACAATTCTCGAGTGCAAGGGCTTGTCGGACGACCGCAAACGCTATTTTCTCGAGCGTGCATACACTCAGGTCATAAGACTCAGCGAACTTATCCGAGATGTAGCCATAATAACAAAAGTTGAAGAGGCTCCGGAAACCATGCACAAGGAAACTCTGATGCCGTGTGAGATTGTAAACGATGTGATTGAGGAATTGGATTCGAAAATAAAGGATGCCGATATGCAGGTTTACAACCGCATCGACCCCGAAATAAAGATTTTCGGCAACTATTCGCTTGTCTATTCCATATTTAGAAACCTTGTGGAAAACAGTGTACGCTATGCCGGGCGGGGAACGGAAGTTTGCGTGGAATGTTACAATTCCGACGATGATTTTTGCTATTTTAATTTCTACGACACGGGCAAAGGCTGTCCCGAGGAGCATCTGCCGCGACTTTTCGAGCGGTTCTATCGTGCCGAAGAGGGTCGCACGCGCGAACTTGGCGGTTCCGGTCTGGGGCTTTCCATAGTTCGCAATGCCGTAACCTTTCATCATGGCAACATTTCGGTGCGCAATCGCAAGGAAGGCGGTCTTCGTTTCCTCTTCACCCTGCAAAGGCACGAAATGAAATGATTTCTTTCCTGCAACAGGCTTTTTCGTGAAGCTTGTTCTTGTTGGCAGAGTTGCAAACCGGGGAAACTTTTGCATGCTTTCCCATGAGTTTTCTGAATTCTCCGCAAAATATGTTTTTGCATCCCGTAAAGGGACAAAATTCCCGATGTTTTTCAACTCTATTTGCGATGCCCGAAAAAACATAAGGCATCTTGCAAAAAATACAAGGCTCTTATTTTAAAATAAGTGCCTTGTATTTTAAAATATATGGCTTGTATTTTTCGCCTTTCTAAGAAAGTGAATCACAACAACTTACAAAAGCGCAAAAATTAACCTTTTCGAGAGGTTTTTTGTGCCGTGTCAGGGAGGCTGCAAACACCCATGTGTTTTGCTTATGGGTTATTTGATTGTTACCAACGTAGCTCCGAATCCATATTCCTGGAACGAAGCGTCTTGGGTGGTACATGTGGGGTAACGATGCTTCAATTCGCGCAACACTTCGGCACGCAATACTCCCTCGCCCTTGCCGTGTATGAAAACTATACGCATTCCCTTTTTGTGTTTATACTTCTCCATGGTGTCGCGCACCTCCTGCAACTGCCTGTTCAGTATGTCGGCGTTCGACAATCCCTTGGTCGAGTCAAACAGTGCGTAGTCGTGCAGGTTCACCTCTATTTCGTTGGCTTTTTTAATCCTTGCCGGTTGGGCGGTGTGGTGTTTGGGAGCCGTTTCTTCCTTTTTGCCCATCAACGCCTCGCGAATCTGTCCTGCATCGGCAAACATGGTTCTCACGGGAATGTCGTCTTTCACAACATCAAGCACCAGTGCCGGCTCTTCAAAGAACATGCTCTGCTTGAAAGCCCCTGTCTTGTAGAATTTGGTGCCGTCAATTCGCATTTCAACGCTTATGGCAGGCTTCAATGCAAATGTCTTTTCGCGCTTGTAGGCTATCATCTGAACGGCAATGCGTGAAATGTCGTCCAACTGTTCTCTGCTTATTTCTTCGAGAAACTCCTTTGTGTTCGGTTCTATTGTTCCGCCGAAACGAGCCCGCCATGCCGTGCCTTGAGCCGAAAGCCATGTCAGGGTAATGAAGTAATTGCTGTCGTTTATTATATATGCGTCGAAAGTAGTGCCCACCATGTCGTCCGGCGTATTGGGAATGAAAGCCAGAAAAACGTTCAGCTTTTCACCCTCGCGGCGTTCGAGCGGTTTGGTGTGATATTCCGGTTTGTCCTCCGTGGCTTTTTCCAAAGGCGTAACATCGTTGCTGTTCCTGTTTGCGGTGTTTGGAGTTTTGGCTTTCTGTTCTTCCTTGCGCTTTGCCCATGTGCCGTTTTCGTAGCTCTCACCTCTTTCAACCACAACCTCACTAATGGGCATGGGAATCTCGAAACCGTCGGAATCTTCCACCAAAACCGTGTTCTTGTCTTGGAAACCGGAAACTCTTCCTCCGCCCACTTCTTTCAAAAACCTTACGGTATCTCCTATTTTCATTGTCTAAAATACGTTTGTTGCGGACAAAAGTAGTCATTTCCCGCAATAAAAGCAATAAACTCCCATTCGTTACATAATAAAAACAAGGAAAAGTCGTTTTGAGTTTGGGTATGTCGGAACATAGTCGTAAATTTGCAAACTTTTTTGAAGTACTATGAGGCAGTTAAAGATAGGTGATAAAATTACGAAGCGTGATGATGCCGCGCTTGACAAGTATCTCGTGGACATAAGCAGAGAAAAACTGATTTCCACCGATGAAGAGGTTGAACTTGCTCAGAAAATTCATAAAGGCGATCAGAGAGCTTTGAACAAATTGGTGCGAGCTAATTTGAGATTTGTGGTAAGTGTTGCAAAACAATACCAAAACCAGGGACTTTCTCTCAATGATCTTGTAAACGAAGGCAATATCGGTCTCGTTAAAGCCGCACAAAAGTTCGATGAAACTCGTGGCTTTAAGTTCATTTCCTATGCCGTTTGGTGGATTCGCCAAAGCATTTTGCAGGCAATCTCCGAGCAGAGCCGCATTGTGCGTATGCCGCTGAATCAGGTGGGTTTTCAAAGCAAACTTTCCAAAGCCATTGTGAATTTTGAGCAGGAAAACGAACGCCGTCCCTCAGTTCAGGAGCTCGCTGACATTCTTGAAACAGACGAAGAAAAAGTTCGCGAGGCACTCGGCACCAATGGCAAGAAAGTTTCGGTGGATGCTCCTTTTCAAGATGAAGAATCCGGCTCGTTAATCGATATTATGACCGACGAAACGGCTCCCGCAACCGACAATAAAATGGAGCGTGAGTCGCTGTCAAAGGATTTGGATGCTGCGTTAGGCACTCTTTCCGACCGTGAACGGCAGGTGCTGAAAATGTTGTTTGGAATAGGCTGCAACGAAATGACAGCCGATGAAGGGGCAAACACTTTGAGTCTTACACGTGAGCGCGTGCGTCAGATAAAAGAACGCGCCTTGAAACGTCTGCGCGAGAGTAATAATATAGATATTCTCGCCAAGTATTTGTGATAAAGCCCCGGCAATTTAATAAAGCAGGTTTAAGAAAAATGTCTCCCCGTGCATTTCCGTCGGGGAGACATTCGTTTTTATGCCCGGAGGAAAAGTTTTGTACGCAGTGGCATTAGAAACTCATGGACTATGTTCTTGTTTGCGCAATTACCTTATAGTTGTGTGATGTCTCCTGTATAATTGTGCTTCTCCTATGTTTGTGATGGCGGATTTCGGTTTGTTTTTGCGTTGCGAGGTATTAAAGAAGAAAATTTTCCGGTACAAAAGCCCCCAACTGCCGTTTTTAGTGTGCGGAAAGCGAATATAAATTGTTTTGTGTTTTGCTATATTGTGGAAAATTCGTATTTTTGCGCACTTTTGGAATATTATGAGGCAACTAAAAATAAACAAAAGCATCACGAACCGGCAGAATGCCGCGCTTGACAAGTATCTCGTGGAAATTGGCAGGGAAGAGCTGATTTCAACAGACGAGGAGGTGGAACTCGCTCAAAAGATTCATAAAGGCGATCGCCGTGCGCTTGACAAATTAACGCGTGCCAACCTGCGATTTGTTGTAAGTGTTGCAAAACAATACCAGAATCAGGGACTCGCTCTCAATGATCTTATAGACGAAGGCAATCTCGGACTTATAAAAGCGGCTCAAAAATTCGATGAAACACGTGGATTTAAGTTTATTTCCTATGCTGTTTGGTGGATTCGCCAAAGCATTTTGCAGGCAATCTCGGAGCAGAGCCGCATTGTGCGTATGCCGTTGAACCAAGTGGGATTTCAGAGCAAACTTGCCAAAGCTGTTGTGAATTTCGAGCAAGCTAACGAACGCCGTCCCTCTGTTCAGGAGCTTGCTGACATTCTTGAAACGGACGAGGGTAAAGTTCGCGAGGCACTCGGTACTAATGGCAAGAAAGTTTCGGTGGATGCTCCTTTCCAAGACGATGATTCCAATTCGCTCATAGATATAATGACCGACGAAGATGCTCCTACAACCGACAACAATATGGAGCGCGAATCTTTGTCAAAGGATTTGGAAGCGGCATTAAGCACTCTTTCGGAACGCGAACAGCAAGTGCTGAAAATGCTGTTTGGCATAGGATGTAATGAAATGACTGCCGAAGAAGTGGCGAACTCGTTAAGTCTTACGCGAGAGCGTGTGCGCCAAATCAAGGAGCGTGCATTGAGGCGTTTGCGCGATGATGCAAATATAAATATCCTGACTAAGTATCTTGGATAAGGCATAGCAACTTTAGAAAGTTCGTTAAAATATAAAACCTCTCCGTTGAAACTATCAACTGAGAGGTTTTTGTATACTTGCAGAGCACTTTTGTCTTTACGTGGAACGGTTTCTTGAATTTGTACCTGCTTATGTTTTTGCGAGATAAGGCTTTACGGTATTCACTAAAATGCTATATTTGCATGTATGTGCCGTTTATGTGCAAAAGGACGGCTTGGACTTTTGATTGCATGCAAAAATGAAACGTATGAACAGATTTTTCGCCACGGTGTTTGCCTTAACGGTTTGCGCGTGTGCCTATGCCGACCGCATACTTCTCGAGGCGGAAGCTTTCGAATGCAAGGGCGGTTGGAAAACAGACCAACAGTTCATGGATATAATGTATTCGCCGTATCTCATAGCCCATGGCATGGGAAATCCGGTGGAAAACGCTTACACTTCTTTCAATGTTGGCGAGACGGGAATGTATGATGTTTACGTGCGTACCTATAATTGGACTTCGCCATGGCATTCAGGCAAGGGTCCGGGTGCGTTTGCCGTCGGTGTGGACGGTAAAAGAATAGGCGTAACCGGCAATACGGGTGATTCGTGGGCGTGGCAGCATGTGGGAAAAGCCAAATTGAAAAGCGGAAATCATAAGTTTTTTTTGAAAGATCTCACAGGGTTCGACGGACGATGCGATGCCGTTTACATAACGAGCCATAAAGATGACGTACCGCAGGAGAAGTGCGATGCAGGATGGCGCGAAAAACTGAATCCGAGGAGAACCACTGAGGGCAAATTCGATTTCGTGGTTGTTGGAGGCGGTATTGCGGGAATGTGTGCCGCTGTTACAGCCGCGCGTCTCGGACTTCGTGTGGCTCTTGTCAATGACCGTCCCGTTTGGGGAGGAAACAATAGTTCCGAGGTACGTGTTCATTTGGGCGGAAACATAGAAATGGGTGCGAACAAAGGACTTGGCAGGCTGATTCGCGAATTTGGTCCCGAAAAAGGCGGCAATGCGCAACCGTCTTCCTTTTATGAGGATTCCAAAAAGGAATATTTTCTGAAAGCAGAGAAGAATATCACGCTCTATCCCGGTTTCCGTGCCGTAGGGGTGGTGATGAACGGAGAAAAAATTGCTTCCGTGTCGGCGGTGAATATTGAAAGCGGCGACAAGTTGTTGCTTTCCGCGCCGCTCTTTGCCGACTGCACGGGCGATGCAACCGTTGGTGTGCTTGCGGGAGCCGATTGGCGCATGGGGCGCGAGGGAAAGGATGAGTTTCACGAGCGTTACGCTCCCGACGTTCCCGATTCCATGACGATGGGAGCCTCGGTTCAGTGGTATTCGGTTGAGGGAAAAGAAAAATTTCCCGAGTTCAAATACGGCATGAATTTCAACGATTCCAACTGCGAGCAGGTTTTGATGGGCGAGTGGACGTGGGAAACGGGAATGAATCGTAACCAGATAACACAGGCAGAGCAAATCAGAGATTACGGAATGCTCACGGTGTATTCAAACTGGAGCTGGCTCAAAAACCACTCGGACAAGAAAGCCAAATATTCCGACAGAAAATTGGGCTGGGTGGCTTATGTGGCGGGCAAAAGGGAGTCGAGGCGGCTTATGGGCGATTATATTCTGAAGGAAGACGACATTCTTAAAAACGTGTATCACGAAGACGCTTCGTTTCCCACCACATGGAGCATTGACCTTCATTTTCCCGACTCGCTTAACCATGTGAATTTTCCAGGACGCGAGTTTAAGTCCGCCACAAACCACCGTTTGCTCAAGCAGCCCTACGATGTGCCCTACCGGTGTCTGTATTCGCGAAACGTGAGCAACCTTTTCATGGCGGGAAGGAATATAAGTGTAACCCATGTGGCTCTCGGCACCACACGTGTCATGCGTACCACGGGCATGCAGGGAGAAGTTGTTGGCATGACGGCATCGCTTTGCAAAAAATACTCGGTTCTTCCACGCGGAGTTTATCGCAGCTACCTTCCCGAGCTGAAAGCGTTGATGCAAAAGGGAATAGGCAAACAAAACGTGCCTGACAACCAAAACTATAACTATACAATCGAGCCCGAAAAACGCTGAAGTTCATACGCTGGCGGCAAACGCACGCACAGGAATTGAAAGGGGCGGCGCGAAAAGTAATTTGCTCCGGCTGTGAAGCGGAAAGAGCGTTTTTGTGCAGCGTAATTACGATCAAAAAATGCGTAAAAAATCGCCCTTTGTAAGTTGTTGAAAATCAGATATGATTTTTCGCGAAAAATACAAGGCACTTATTTTAAAATAAGTGCCTTGTATTTTAAAATATATGGCTTGTTTTTTTTACAAGATGCCTTGTGTGTTTTTCGAACATCGGAAACGTGAAGCTTTGTGAGTGGCTTGAGTGGAAAAACGTGTTTGGTGTGCGTGGCGGTAAGGATTGAAAATAATTTTGTGCTTATTGTGCTTTTGCAAATGTCGGGGTGGTTGGGGATGAAATCAAATCTTTGTATCTTTGCAGCCGTGATAGAAAACACCGTAAAGCTCGAAAACATATCCACTGCCTATGGACGGTCGGCAACGGTCTGCATAACAAAGAACTTTTCAGCTTCTTTGTCTGCTGGAACTTTTACGTGCCTGCTCGGAATGAATGGCGCGGGAAAGTCAACGCTTTTGCGCACCATGGCGGGGCTTCAGCCGCCGACATCGGGGCATATATATGTGAACGGAGTGGAGTTGTCGCAATATTCGCGGCGCGAACTGGCGAGAATGGTGGGAGTGGTGCTCACGGAACGACAGGCGTTTTCCGCACAAATGACCGTTGAGGAGCTTGTGTCGCTTGGCAGGATTCCATACACGGATTTCTCGGGAAAACTCGGGGATGATGACCGCGAAATGGTGGAAAACGCGCTGGCACGGACAGGTATGAGGAAAATGAGGAGGCGACCGGTTGCCTCGCTGAGCGACGGCGAACGCCAAAAGACTATGATTGCTAAAACTCTGGCGCAGCAAACTCCGGTGATATTGCTCGACGAACCTACGGCATTCCTTGATTTTGAGAGCAAAATAGAAACGTTCGCCCTACTTCGAAGTCTTTCGCGCGAAAACCGTAAGACAATAGTGGTTGCAACCCACGATTTGGGCACGGCATTCCGCGTTGCCGACATTTTGTGGATAATGAAGCGCGGAACTACGCCTGTTTGCGGCAGCCCGGAGCAACTTGCGGCAGAGGGTGTGCTGGATATGTTTTTCAATATGCCCGGTGTGGAATTCAACAGAAAGGACATGAGTTACTCAATATCTATCGATAAACAAAAAAGATGATAGTCTGCATAGCCGAAAAGCCGAGTGTGGCACGCGATATAGCACAGGTGTTGGGCGCAACCCAACGCCATGACGGATATATGGAGGGAAACGGGTATCAGGTTACTTGGACATTCGGTCATTTATGCGAACTGAAATATCCCGAGGACTATTACGAGCCGTGGCGCAGGTGGAGTCTTGCCGCTTTGCCCATGGTGCCGCCACGTTTCGGCATTCGTCTGAAAAAAGACAAGGGCGTGGAAAAACAGTTTGAGACAATAAAGCAACTGTTTTTGAAAGCCGACAAAATAATAAACTGTGGCGATGCCGGACAAGAGGGTGAACTGATACAAAGGTGGGTGCTGCAAATGTCTGGTGCCAAATGTGATGTGGAACGTCTTTGGATTTCTTCGCTTACAGAGGAAAGCATACGTGAAGGTTTCAATTCGCTGAAAGCATCTTCGGAATACAAGAATCTTTATGAGGCGGGACTTTGTCGCGCAATAGGCGATTGGCTTCTTGGAATGAATGCCACGCGGCTTTATACCCTTAAGTTCGGCTCGCAAGAGCGTGGCGCGCAACCGTTGTCGGTGGGTAGGGTACAGACTCCCACTTTGGCAATGATTGTGAACCGCCAAAACGAAATAGACAACTTTGTGCCGCAGCCTTACTGGGTTCTGACCACCGATTATCGCGGTGCCGTGTTCACGGCTACGGGAGGAAATTTCAACGATGAGGAAAAAGCCCGCGAAGCTCTTGCGAAAATAAAAGACAGAGACTTTTCGGTAGACGACATAACGAGGAAAGAGGGCAAGGAAGCCCCGCCGCGTCTTTTCGATCTCACGTCGTTGCAGGTGGAATGTAACAAGAAATTCTCTTTCTCTGCCGAGAAAACTTTGCAGATAGCGCAAAGCCTGTACGAGAAACACGTTACGACATACCCGAGAGTGGACACAACATTTCTTTCAGACGATATATTCCCGAAATGCAAGGGCATTCTTGGTTCGCTAAGCCTTTACACCGACATTATACAGCCTCTGCGCGGAAAACCGTTGAAGAAAAGCAAGAAAGTGTTTGATTCGTCAAAGGTAACGGACCATCATGCCATAATACCGACGGGTGTGGCGGCAAATACGCTTGTTCCCGATGAGGCGAAAGTTTATGATCTCGTGGCGAGACACTTTATTGCGGCGTTCTATCCCGATTGTGTATTTGCCACAACCACTGTGCTCGGTCATTGTAACGATGTAAAGTTCAAGGCAACGGGAAAGCAGATTCTCTCGCCGGGTTGGCGCACTGTTTTTCCCGCTCAAAAACGCGAAGACGATGAGGAGGAAAACAAGAAAGACGTTCCCGAAGCGGTTCTTCCCGATTTTGTGAAAGGCGAGAACGGTCCTCACAAACCGTCTGTTACGAAAAAAATGACGCAACCACCGAAGCCTTATACCGAGGCTACTTTGCTGAGAGCAATGGAGACAGCGGGAAAAAACGTTGAGGATGATTCTTTGCGCGATGCCTTAAAAGAAAACGGCATAGGACGACCTTCTACCCGTGCTGCCATAATAGAAACTCTTTTCCGCCGCAGATACATAGCCAAGCAACGCAAATCGATATTCCCGACAGCCACAGGGCGCGAATTGATAGCCACCATACACGACAACTTACTGAAAAGTGCCGAACTGACAGGCAAATGGGAGAAAAAACTCCGTGAAATAGAGCGTGGCGAATACTCGGCAACGGAATTTATAAGTGAGTTGAAGCAGATGGTGAGTCATGTAGTGGCATCCGTAATTGCGGAACGAAATACCAGACGGGTAACATGGACTGCCGCACCGGCAAAAGGGAAATCTTCAAAGGCTTCGGCATCGGGAAAAACGCGGGAGAGGAAAGTGGCAAAGCCGAAAGCCGCCTCGGGAAAGGTAAAAGAGGGTGATGTTTGCCCGTTGTGTGGTAAAGGTACGGTGATTCGTGGAAAAACTTCACTGGGTTGCTCGCGCTGGAAAGAAGGTTGCGACTTCCGCGCTCCATTGAAATAGAAAAGCAAAAGGAAACCGGTGGCACACGAACGCTTCGGCATATAGTGGAAAACGAAACCGTAAAAATTAAAAAGGATGGCTTTTGAAAGCCATCCTTTTTTGTCTTGAAAAACAGTGAGTGAGCAATGTTATTTTGCCTTCCAGTCGCTGAGATCCTGGGGATTCTCAATATATGAAGGTATCTTTTCGAAAATACTCTTTATGCGCGCAATGTCAAACTTGGGAGTGCGGTCGTAGTAGTATATTCCGTTTTTCTCCTGTTCCACGTCTGTGAGCTGCGTGTAGCATATTCCTACTACGTGCTTGCATGCTTTGAATGCATCAATCTGAGCTTCGAGAATTTTATAAAAGTCTTCGATTTTGTCAATGTTGGCTCCGTAGCCCCATGAAGAGGAACGTTCCGATTCTTTAATCCAAGGAAGACCGCCCATTTCGTCAACCATATAAGGCTGTCCGTTATATTTTGCGAGGAAAGCTTTCTTTGGCTCGTTGCGATAGGGTTCCACTCCCGGTTTAATGGTATGGTTTGCCACAAGTTTGTCATATTCGCGAGTATAATCGTGTACTGCCCAAATATCCGTCTTAATGTGTCCGTCTCCACTGGCATCGTTTACGGGACGTGTGGGATCGATAGCTTTTGTAAGGTCATAAATATCGTTCATGAGGCGAACGTAAACTCCGTCGCGGCTTCCCCATGTTTCGTTAAACGGTGTCCATGTAACGATAGCGGGATGATTTAAGTCTCTTTCCACAACTTCTGCCCATTCTGTAAGACAATTGCGTACAGCCAATTCATCATTTATGTCCGGTCCCCAACTTGGGAATTCGCCCCATGTGAGATAGCCGAGTTTATCAGCCCAATAGTGATAACGCTCTTCGAAAACTTTCTGGTGAAGACGCGCTCCGTTAAAACCAACAGCCTTGCTCATTTCTATATCGTGCTTCAAAGCCTCATCGGAAGGAGCTGTCCAAACGCCGTCAGGGTAAAAGCCCTGATCAAGAACCAGACGCTGGAAATAAGGTTTGTTGTTGAGATAGAAATATCCGTTTGCAGTGTGAACTTTACGCATGCCGGCGTAAGATTTTACCTCGTCAATCGTCTTTCCATTCTTGTCTTTTACAGTATATACGAGATCGTAGAGAAAAGGTGATTCGGGGCTCCAAAGTTTCACGTTCTTAACTGGCAAAACAACGATGTTCTGATTGCAGGCATTCACTGTTTTTTGTGCCACAACCTTTTTGCCGTCAAACATCTTTACTGTCAGAGTATTTTCCATTGACTCGTTATAAAACTGCGGGCGAATAACGAGTTGTTTTTGGTCTATGTCGGGAGTTGCAATAACTTTCTTCAATGCTCCGGGAGCAACAGGCTCCATCCAAACAGTTTGCCAAATACCCGTGGTGCGAGTATAGTCGCAACCGCGAGAGAAAAAGTCTTTGCACTGCTTGCCACCCGGTTGTTTTCCGCTGCGTAAGTCGTCTTTTACTTCTACAACAAGATTAACTGTCTGTCCCGGCTTGGCAAATTTTGTAATGTCGGCTGCAAACGAAGAACTGCTGCCATAATGTCTCATAACAAAGTTCCCGTCAATATATATAGCGGCTTCGTAATCCACGGCTCCGAAATGCAAAAGAATATTCTTACCTTGCCAATCGGCGGGTACCTGAAGTTTGCGTTGATACCACATTCCGTTGATAAAGTCTTTGTGTTCCACGCCGCTCAATTTGCTTTCGGGGCAAAAGGGAACTGTTATTTTTCCGTCAAAGCCTTGTGATTTTTGAAAGCCGCGCTCTCCGCCGGTAAGTCCAAAGTCGAATGTGTAGGTCCACGTGCCGTTTAGGTTTTGCCATGTGGAACGTTCGAACTGTGGGCGCGGATATTCCGGGCGCGGTGTCTGTGCTGCGGCATTGTAAGTGTTGAGTGCGAACAATGCGCATGCGGTAGCGATAATTTTTGTTACCGAAAACTTTTTCATTATATGTATTTTTAGATTAGAAATATGAGTTGGTAAAGTTACGAGATTTTTGCGATTTTGTGTGCTTTGCCGTGTGAAAACTTCGTGATGGGCGTAAAAAATAATTCTTTTGCTCGCAAAAAGACTAAAACGGGAGAAAAGAAACAATAAAACAAATGCCTTGAAGTTATAATATATAATGTGTCGTGCAATTTGCGACATTTTTCAAAGTATGAGCGTAAAGTTGCGTATAATATATATTGTGTTTGCGGTGATGTGCCTTTCCGTTTCGTGCAGCACGCCCGAAAAACATCAGAAGAAAGGCGATATGTTTTTTGCACACGGTGAGTATTTCGATGCCGCCGCAGAATATAAAACCGCTTATTCCACTACTCCGCGCAGCGATAAAGAAGCTCGCGGCATGAGAGCATTTCTTATGGGCGAATGCTACCGTCGAATAAATTCCACTTCAAAAGCGGAGGGAGCTTATAGAAATGCCGTGAGATATAACTATGTTGATACAACCACTTACTTTTGGCTTGCGGAAATGCAGAGGATGCAGGGAAACTATAAGGCGGCTCAAAAGAACTATGAGCTGTATCTTAATTTGCAACCCAATGATTTGCGCACCCGAAACGGCATTGAATCTTGTTTTCTTGCCCCGGAGATGAAAGAAAAAGGCTCCACTTATTCCGTTCATCCAGTACCTTTCCTTGCTTCAAGGCGTGCCGATTATTGCCCTGTGCTTTTTGGCGAGAAGTTCGACCAACTTATTTTTACTTCCACCCGCCCGCAAGCCACGGGAGATGAGGAAAGCGGAATAACAGGTATGAAAAACGGCGACTTTTTTTATACTTCCAAAGACGAGAAAGGCAAATGGAAACCGGTGGAGTCCTTACAAGGCAGCGTAAACAGTGCTTTTGACGAAGGAGCTGCGGCAATAACTCCCGACGGTCAGACCATGTATTTCACATATTGCAGTGTCGATCCCGAATATCCGCGTTATGCCGAAATATATTCCTCGTCGCGTTCCGATGCAACCTGGAGTAAGCCGCAAAAAGTGGAAATTTCTTCCGACACACTCTCTTCTTATGCTCATCCAGCCGTTTCGCCCGATGGCAAATGGTTGTATTTCGTTTCTGATATGCCGGGCGGCGTGGGCGGACTAGATATTTGGAGGGCGCAACTCGACTCACACGGAATAGGATTGATTGAAAATCTCGGCGAACCTATAAATACTCCCGGCGATGAGATGTTTCCCACTTTCAGATTCAATGGCGATTTGTATTTTTCCTCAAACGGTCATCCCGGCATGGGAGGACTTGACATTTATTGCGCCCATCCCGACACGGTGAACAATACTTGGAAGGTGGAAATACTTCCTTCGCCGGTCAATTCCTCCGGTGATGATTTCGGAATGACTTTCGAGGGTGTGCACAACCGTGGCTTTTTCAGCAGCAATCGTAAGAACGGGCGCGGTTGGGATCATATTTATTCTTTTGAGCGTCCCGAAGTGGTGCATACCGTTACCGGTTGGGTTTATGAGCAGGATGGCTACGAACTTCCCCAGTCCACGGTTTACATGATAGGAAATGACGGAACAAACATGAAGTTCGGGCTGAAAGGCGACGGCAGTTTCGAGCAGATTGTCAAACCTGGTGTGAAATATGTGTTCCTTGCCACATGCGACGGCTTTTTGAATTACAAGCAGGAGCTGACTATCGATTCCGTTGAGCATTCCACGTGCGACACGGTCTATTTCCCTCTGCCTTCGGTCAATTCTCCCGTGCTCGTAAGGAATGTTTTTTATGAATTCAACAGTGCAAAACTCACTGATGATTCGCGTTCGGCACTCGACAAGCTTGTTCAGCTTCTCAAGGACAATGCTAATATAACCATAGAGCTTAGTTCGCATTGCGATTATCGAGGAAACGAATTGTATAACAGGAAACTTTCGCAGCATCGTGCCGAATCGGTGGTTGACTATCTGATAGAGCACGGAATAAGTCCCAACCGGCTCACGGCTGTTGGCTACGGAAAGTTGCGCCCCAAGGTTGTTTCCAAACGGCTTGCGGCTTCTTACAAATTCTTTCACGAGGGCGACACGCTCACGGAGCGATATATCAAAAAGCTTAAGGAAAACCAGCAGGATACATGCAATGCCCTTAACCGCAGAACTGAATTCCGCGTTCTGAAAACCACATACGGACTGTTTGACGACAGCGGAAAAATAGACGCAAAGGCTTTGCTTGACAACAAGGCTCCGAAAAAGACGGGAAAGATCGAACCTGTGGTGAAAGTTTACATTCCAACTCCCGCCGAGGCTGCGGCTGCCGACGGCAAGAAACTGCCGGAGAAAAAGACAGAGTCTAAGGCGGTTGGAAAGAGTGCGGCAAATACCAGGAAAAATGCTCCTGCCGCAGAACAGAAATCCGACACGAAAACTCCCAACCGCGTTGTTCCAGCAAAGAAAGATACCGTAAAAGCCGCCAAGTCTGACGCTGCCACCGGGCAAACGAAAGCTGTGGCAACGAAGAAGGATAGCACAACGGTCAAGCTTCAAAACGGAGCTGCCAAGCCTCAAACCAAGGAAACAAAGTCTGCTGCAAAGATGAACGAGGATTCTTTGAAAGCCGGCAAGGCTAAGGAAGATTCGGCTAAAGCCGCGAAACAGAAAGCAGATTCTTTGAAAGCTGCGAAAGTCAAGGCTGACTCTGCTAAGGCTGCCAAACAAAAAGCGGATTCCGTTAAGGCTGTGAAGGCAAAAGCCGATTCCATAAAAGCCGCTGCCGTGAAAGAATCTGCAGCAAAAGCTGCGCAGCCCACGGCTGAAGATAAAAATTCCAAGGCTAAAGCTGAAAAAACAAACGCAAAACAGCAAAAGGCTGTGCAGACAAAGGAGAATGCGCCGACGGCATCGGATAAAACCGCACCAAAGCTGACAAAAGCTCAGAAAGACTCGGCTAAAGCGGTTGAAAAGGCTGCAAAAGCGAAACTGAAAGCGGAGAAAAAAGCCAAGTCCGACTCTTTGAAACTTGCAAAGAAGAAAGCAAAGGAAGCTGCCAAAGCAAAGGCTGCGGCTGCAAAGAAAAGAGAGCAGATACAAAAGGCGAGAGTCAAACTCGCTGCGGCAAAAGCCAAAGATGAAGCCGGGAAAGCGGCGGATGCTAAGGCTAAGAACGTGAAAACCACGGTTAGAAAAAATGCGAACATGGCAAAGTCTGAAACTGCCAAGACACCTGCAACGACTAAAAACACTCCCGCCAAGAAAAATGCCGAAACAAATACCAAGCCTGCGGAAAAGAAAATGACCCTCAAAGAACGCGAGGCGTTGAAGGATTCGATTATCGCAAAGGCAAAACGTGATGCCGAGGCTGCCAAGGCAAAGGAAAAGAAATGACCGCCCGGCTTAGGGGAACACATTCGGGAAAAATAGAATTACATTAAGAAACATCTGCAAGAATATGGGGCGCATGAAATGCGCCCCTTTTTTGTTTTGCGGGCGAGTGGTTCGGAGGTTGTATCGAAAGGGGAAAAACATATAATTTGCAGGGTATTTTTCACTTCGTTTCGGTATGTGCGAAAAAACACATGGCTTGTCGTGAAAAATACAAGCCATATATTTTAAAATACAAGG